>Ga0105359_10000405_pt1 | contig 35192 bp, 38 predicted proteins | sample GOMGulsemesocosm_6_FD_83659 | JGI IMG/M metagenome (GOLD analysis project Ga0105359, IMG submission 83659) | Methane-oxidizing microbial communities from mesocosms in the Gulf of Mexico - GOM8C Gulf of Mexico | ecosystem: Environmental > Aquatic > Marine > Cold seeps | place: Gulf of Mexico...
CCGTAGGGAGCTTCTCAGATAAGTAATCACTACGTTACATCAGTTTGAAAGGCAATAAGCATTCCTAAAATGATGTGCCTTGTGCTAACTCACCTGAGAAGCTCTGAAACCTGCATTCTCAAGTAGCTTGGGTATATCACCTGTTACTGAGTCTTGTGCCAGCGTTAATTGCTCAAGTTGCCCGTTGGTATCGGGTATCGTTTGCCACTTATGATGGTTAGCCTCGGCTAACACGTCCCAATACTCGATTGTATTTTTGCTCATAGCTGCTCCTTGTTAAAAGCTGACGCCTTGTTATGATGCTGACCAGTGCTCGCGGTTTAATCCATACACTGCATGAGCAACAATACGGCCGTTTAGATTCTCAGCTTGTGATATTACGCCCTCTAATTCAAACCCTAAAAGCTCACATACTTTACGACTTGATTTGTTGTCTACAGCCACCGATATTTCAACTTTTTCCATTGCTAAATCGATAAAGGCAATGGTAATTAACTTAGCCAGCGATTTAGTGATTATACCTTTCCCCTGATGTTGAGCACTGAGCCAATAACCGATTTCAACTTTTTTAAGGGTATGGTTAATACTATTGAAACTAATGTTACCTACCACTTCGCCATTTAAGATTATCGCGCATACCAGTGAGTTGTTGTCGGCATAATCATGCAATGATTTGGTGATGAAATTTACAAAAAATTGTTCGTCGTGGGCATGCGGTGGCCAAACTAACCACTGACTAAGATATTGGCGTTCACGAGTAACAATTTCAAGGTACTTTGCGGCAAATGATCTCTGGACCAGAGCAAGCTCTAAGCCTTGCTCTATTTTTAATGTGAACATTAGTTTTTCTCATTAAATAAATCGTATCACCTTTGTACCATACTTTGTTGGTCAGAGATTAGGCTAAGGTGGTGATGTTTAAAATCAAATTCATAGGAATGATAAATGTAGGGACAAGAAAATTCTGCTATTAAATCGAGGGATTGGTGAACATCAAATGACCACTGCGAAGATAGCGCAAGTGGTCATTAAACATAGAATCAATAAGATAGTAGGTGCGATTTGTTATTTTACATCGTTTTTGCGCTGACGAGCTGCTAATCCGAACAGCCCTAAGGCTAAAATGGCAAGTGTGCTTGGTTCTGGCACGTCAACGACGTCTGATGTCCGCACTAGCACATGAGAAGCATTGAATGCCGTTCTATCATACAGTGCTACGCTATAAGCTTCGTTTTCATTGGTTGCTCCTAGAGCAATGCTCAAGCCAAACCCGTTTCGAAAATTCCCTTCCAAATTAGTATTAATTGCCGTGTAGCCTTCACAGCGCGACGCGCCACAAGCGTTACTATCTCCAAAAATTGTATGAACGTTGAGATTGCCAAACAGAATACTTGGAGCTTCCATGTTGTTTAATACCCATGAAGCGCCGTCATAGTTAGACACATGGAACTTCTCGTCGGTACCGCCCCGACAGACTGTCGAACAAGTCTTCAAACTCACCTCTGCTCGCGTAGCGCCAGCCATCGGCAATGAAACTATTGCCAACACCATTAATAATATCATTGACTGAGAGGTTGTTGGTTTGATCCCAAGTTAACCAATCTAAGCCACTCAACTCGACGTTTTTACCGTCGTCTGTTTGGTGGTTGCCAGATATAATTGCTGCATTAGCAAATGAAGACAAAACTAAAGAACTACCTATCAATAACGTTTTTAAAGAATTGAATTTCATGTGAATTTCCTATTTATTATTTACAATTAAGTTAGATAATCACAGGTCCATTGTTATAGACCATTTACTGTAACTTGTAGCAAAAACACACCAAAATTAAAATCGATACAAATCAATTGGTTATGTTTTTTGTTTTGTTGGTAGGATCAAAATGTAAAAATAATTGACATAAAATCGTGGATAGTTGCCAAGACCAGCAAAAGTTAAAATAAAATTAGCAGGATTAGTTTCTATTATTGTTAGCATACAACACTAAATATGCCGTGCTGTGGCGATTTGTTGCGGTGTGAAGAATAACGATGAGACGTCATTTAAGTCATATTAGAAACTTCTTTGTTTTGAATCTTAAAAGAATAATAATTAGAAGTGATTGGCCGACGGCAAGTATGACATAAAGTGCGACCACAGAATTTAACTAAAATTAAACCACAGATTTTTAACTTTGAATATTGCGAATGATGGATATTTACAATTTTTAAATAACGGTTGTAAAATTAGTAGACAGTTTGGGGGGGGCAATATATGCCCGTAAGGCTTTTGCATTGGCTTAATAGTTGTTGTTATCTATATTAAATTATTGATAATTGGTTTGTTATTTATGTGTTTGTGGTCGTGCGTAGGTTCCAACGGCATGTGCAACGGGCTCAAGAGAACCCTCTGAATAAATAGATACCTCCCCAATGATCAACGTTTTACCAACTTTTATCAATTTACATTGAGCAATGATATCTTTGTCGGCTGAAGGCTTGCGCAAAAAGTTAATATTGAGATTGGTGGTAACGGCAAGAGCAACTAAACCTATTTCGCCCAGAATCGCCACATACAAGGCTATATCTGCCATTTCCATTAATACTGGGCCAGACACTGTCCCACCGGGCCTTAAATGCTGATGATTTATTTTCTTTGTAATTGTCGCTGATTGCTGGCCAACATTGTCGATAATTATATTGGCCTGAGGAAAGTCACTTAGAAAAAAATCAATAATATCTTTTTTAGTTGCCATAGCCTTTCTCCATCAATTTTTATTGCCGGTTTAAGTAATTTATTGTTAGCTGTTTAAAGTTGATTGAACTGTTCCAGCCATTGGGTAAAAGAATTAGATACTTTATTTATGGTGCAACAATTTTGGTCATAAAACCACACCGGCGAATCGGTTTCTTTATTTTCACAATCGCTGAGTTTGAAGCAAAACATATTGCCCTTACAATCAGATGCAAATAATATATGACCCTTAGGCATACCGCTCATTTCATAGAGTTTTGACAATGTAAAAACATCTTCTAGGTTTAAGAAATCTTGTACCTCAGCTATCTCGACCCCCAAATCACAGATTTTAGTTAACACATTTGGCGTGTGAACTAGGCCATAGTTAGCTATTAAATATTTATATGCGTCAGGTAAAAAAGCATTTAATTTTGATTCGAGCTCTGCAATATCATGGGCAGCGATTGGAACCATAGCATTTTTACTGCCCCAGTTTTTTACAAATAGGTCAATGCTATTCATGTCGAAATTCTCCAAGTAAGCGAACAGGATAATTATTGATAATCTAAATTCGATACATTTATTTTTACGCGCATAATATTGCAAACAATAGAGAATTGCCAATCAGTAAATCTATATTTTTTATGTTATTCATTAGATATTAGTGTGGTCATACTTACCTTAATGTACGGGTGATAATCCTGTTTTGATTCACATTGTTGTTACGAGTCCATTATTTCTTCATTATTCCTCCTTTGTTTTAGCCTGTTTGTGTTAATTTACAATGATTTAAATGGGATGTTATCAATCATCAATGCATTAGCTGATAATTTAATTGTTGATAACTATTGGAATTTAAAATGAAGTTAAATAAATTAAAATTGTCTGCTACTGCGCTGTGTGTCATGGCACTTGTTGGATGCAATGAAGAGTCTACTCAATTTGAGTTAAGTTTTGCTACAGTGCCGACCGATGGAACTACCGCTGCTTTTGAAATGGGCACCACCGAGGTTCCTAACCAAGTTTACGTTAATTTTTTAAATGAAGCTTACGCTGCGGGCTTAATATCGGTCGATACAGACACGGGATACGTAACCGATAATCAAGGTAATAAACTCACTGATCTCAATGGCTACCGCGTTGTCGATGACCATAATAGTGATAAGGAATATACGCTTGATGAAATGGAGAACCCGCTAAATATTAATTACATTGATTTTGATAACCAAAGCAAAGTTTTTACGTTGGAAGATCCTGCATCGATTGATTGGTATAAATATTTTGATGATAGCAAGTACCCTAACATCGTCGATAGCGCGACAGATTGGTTTGAGTTTGACGGCGACGAAACAACCTTTCATGGTGAGGGTGATCAAGATGGTTTAATGCCGACATTGGCAGAAATCGAGTTATGGCCGGCAAACTTCATTACTTATAGCGGGGCCAAGGCATTCGCAGACTTCTACGGGTATAAGCTACCGACTCTAGCGCAATGGCGATTGGCAGCTGCGGCGGATCAAAACTTTGAATATGCAACATCAAATGGTACAGCCGATGAGGGTATTGCTTGGATTAATGTTGACGGTCCCGTTGTACGTCATCGCGGGCACGTGCAACCAGTTAACTCTAAAGAACCAAATCCGTTAGGTATTTATCACTTAGGGGGCAATGTCTGGGAATGGGTCGCCGATTGGTATAATGGCACTGTTGTTTTTGATGTTCCGCAACCGACAATGACCGATATTCCTTCGATTGATGGAGCCGTGCCTCCAACAACTGGCGTTCCTCCTACTGATGGAGAGCTGCCAGCAACACAAACGGGACCTGTAAGCACAAAACTCACAGAGGATTTCTTCATTGATGAAGCAATAACAATTATAGAGTCAAAAGATCTGTATCTAAAAGGATTAATTGGCGGCTCGTTCAATTACTTCCCGGCGACAATGCTTAATACTTGGAACCACGCGGCTAACCCTATTACGGGCAATGATCATTTTGGTTTCCGTGTTGCTAAGTAGCAATAATTTGACAAGCTGGCGCTAACTTTTATCATTGATTACTGTTTTGTGTATGTTAATGAAGGCATTTATTTAGACTTAATAAGTGCCTTCATTATGTCACGCCAAGACAATATACCAACGGGTTTACCCTCGTTATTAATGATTGGTATGCACGAGATTTTATGTTGATTAAACATTTCGATCGCGCTTTTAACCGTAGCCTCATCACTGAGGTATATCGGCTCACGAGTCATTATTTGGTGTACTTTTATATTTAGGCAAGCTAAGTCCTTTGTGGTCGCTGCCATACTATCTATTTTGGGATTAAGTGATTTAAACAAGTCTCTATCTGATATCACGCCTAACAGTTTGTCGTCCGCGACAACCAGTAAATGGTGAAACTCTTGGCGTTCAAATATATCTTTAACAGTACTGAGCGGGTCATCCATGTTGATAGTAATGATTTGCTTGCTCATTAATTTAGTTACTCTCATGATTACCTCAATATTTATGTATCGTTTTGACGTGTTATAAAGTACAAACATAATGCATTATTTATCATAAAGATAATCGATCGAATATAAAAGAAAACTCATAGGATAATACGGTAAGCTTAGACAAGCTTTAGGTGTTAATTTTAAAGTTCATCTCAATGATATGCATTAATATGTGTCAATTTAACGGTAAATACTTAGAATAGGAGGAGTGGCATTGTGAGCAAAGAGGTTACCATTCTTGTCCATGGTTTTAATAAAAACATGTCCGACATGTCTTATCTTGAAACGGGCCTAAAGGTAGCTGGTTTTAATGTTGTCACGGTAAACCTGCCAACAACTTTTGGCAGTCTTGAACAGTGTCGCCACGCTCTTGATCTGCAAATCAAAGACATAGTGAATGAAGCTGATGTCGTAAATTATGTGGCGCATAGTATGGGTGGGCTTATTACCCGATCATTTATCGATAGCGCTCAACAACAAAATGTCGGGCGATGTGTGTTTATTGCAACGCCACATGGCGGCTCTAAGCTGGCAGCTATCGCTAATTTTATTCCTTGGTATGCCGCCGTATTCAAACCCATAACAGATCTTTTACCAAACCTAACATACCGTTCGTTTAAGTCGAATAAGCATTTCAAAATTGGGCTTATTGCGGGCAGCAAAAATGAGGGAATTATTGGTCGGTTATTTTTGTCCAACGCCAGTGATAGCCGAGTCGAAATATCTTCGGTAAAAACGCAAGACATGGATGAGTTGATTATTATGCCCTTTAGCCACAGTAAGATTCATCATCAATATGAAACATTAGTTGCGGTGGAAAGATTCTTAATGGCAGGAACATTCGAGATTGCTGACTAGAAGCACTGACTGATGAAATTTTAGTCACCAAATCTCGTTGACCTAGTGACTAATGGTGACTATTTATAAGTTTTACTTTTAGGCTAACAGCTACTGCAGTGCTTTTAAGGCCAGTGACACTTTTGAGTTGGGCGCTTTGCCCAGTGCCGCGCTAATTTGCCAGCCAGCATGAGCCAGTTTATCAAGGTCAACCCCACTGATAATGCCTAGGCCATTGAGCATGTAGACCAACTCTTCGGTCGCAACATTGCCTGATGCGCCTTTAGCGTACGGACAACCACCTAGACCAGCCACAGCGCTGTCAACCACACTAATGCCAAGTTCTAACGCGCTATAGATATTGGCTAATGCCTGTCCATAGGTATCGTGAAAGTGCACCGCTAATTTGTCAACGGGCACACCCTTGATAACTTCAGTGAGCATCGCTTTAACAGCGAGCGGTGTGCCAACGCCGACGGTATCGCCAAGGCTGATTTCATAACAGCCCATTTGATACAATTTTTGCGCGACCAAGGCCACTTTTTCTGGCGCGATATCACCATCGTAAGGGCAGCCTAATACGCACGATACATAACCCCGTACGCGCAGGCCTGCTTCTTTAGCGCGAGCCATTAACGGTTCAAACCGTTCAAGCGATTCGCTGACACTGCAGTTAATATTTTTCTGGCTAAAGCTTTCTGACGCGGCGCCAAATACCGCCACTTCATCGGCACCCGCGGCAATTGCGGCTTCTAGACCTTTCATATTAGGCGTTAGCGCCGAATAGGTAATGCCATCGCCACGCTCAATGCGGTCAAATAGCTGGTGGCTATCTGCCATTTGTGGCACCCATTTGGGTGAGACAAAGCTGCCAGTTTCTATCACTTTAAGCCCAGTTTTGCTCAAAGCATTAACCAAGGTGACTTTATCTTCCAGCGTAACAGCTTGCTCATTTTGCAAACCGTCACGGGCACCCACTTCAACAATTTTTACATATTTTGGTAGCGCCATCATTTACTCCGCTTGCTCAAGATCAACGAGCAGTTCGCCGTCTTTAACCATGTCACCGTCTTGGAAGAATACCTCAGTAACAGTGCCATCATAAGGCGCTGTAATGGTGTATTCCATCTTCATCGCTTCCATAATGACTAAGGGATCGCCCGCTTTTACTTGCTGCTCTGTTTGACACACAACACTGACAATAGTGCCGTTCATTGGCGCGGTTAATTTTGACTCGGTTTCATCACTTTCAAACGCTGTTGAGCCGTGACCTTTAATCACAAAGCTGTGGATGTCTTGTTTTATAAACAAAGTAACCTGTTGCTGGTTTTGATCTAACAGTAGGTTGATTTTGTGACCGTCAATCGTCGCGCTTAACTGGTCGTCATTAAGTACCCCGTTAACGGTTAACTTGATGCCATCGAAATTAAAGTGATAGCTACTGGCATTTTGTGTAACGTTAATTTGATGCACAACACCATGTTGATCGGTTAGTTCGAGCTGGTGGCTTGGCAATTGGTTTAAACGCCAACCGCTGGTGCTGGCCCACGGAGAAAACGGGTCGTTGCATGTGGTAGCGCTTACTGCATTTTGTTGCTGGCGTTTAAGCAATATCGACAAGGCTGCTAAGGCGAGGGCACGGTTGCTGGTATTAGTTGCTGGGCTAAACAGTAAATCGTGGTGCTTTTCAATAAAACCGGTATCGAGCTGGGCATCGATAAAAGGTTGAGCGCCAGCTAAATTAGCTAAAAAGCCCAAGTTGGTTTTTAAGCCGCCAATGCGGTAATCGTCAAGGGCACGTAACATGCGCGCAATTGCTCGTTCGCGTGTTTCATCCCACACGATAAGCTTGGCGATCATCGGATCGTAAAAACTACTGACTTCATCGTTTTGACGCACGCCGGTATCGACTCGGACATGTCGCGACTCTTGCGGCTGGCGCAAATAATTTAGCTGACCGGTCGCCGGTAAAAAATCATTGTCGGGATCTTCGGCATAAATACGCACTTCAATCGAATGACCGTCAACCGTTACTTGTTCTTGCGTTAGCGGTAAATTCTCGCCAAAGGCTACTTTTAGCTGCCATGCGACTAAATCTTGTCCGGTAATCATCTCGGTTACAGGATGCTCAACCTGTAAGCGGGTATTCATTTCCATGAAATAGAATGATCCGTCTTCATCGTATAAAAATTCAACCGTGCCAGCGCCTTCATAATCAATCGCTTTGGCCGCAGCAACTGCCGCTTGACCCATGGCAATTTTAACGTCGCTTGGCATGTTTGGTGCCGGGGCTTCTTCAATCACTTTTTGATGACGACGTTGAATTGAACAGTCACGCTCAGACAGATAAATACAGTTGCCATGGCTATCTGCAAAGACTTGAATTTCAACATGACGAGGCTTGGTTAGGTAACGTTCAATGAGCATTTTGTCGTTACCAAAACCGGCCATTGCTTCACGTTTGGTTGAGGCTAACGCCGCATCGAATTCGTCAAGGTTCCAGACGACTCGCATGCCTTTGCCGCCGCCGCCATAGGCTGCTTTTAATAGTTGTGGGTAACCAATTTGTTCTGATTGCAGCTTAAGAAACGCTTCGTCTTGATTGTCGCCATGATAACCAGGTACCAAGGGCACGCCCGCATCAGTCATGATCACTTTAGCCGCACTTTTTGAGCCCATCGCATCAATTGCGCCAACAGGGGGGCCGATAAATACCACGCCTTGTTCTTGACAGGCTTTGGCAAATTCAACGTTTTCAGACATAAAGCCGTAACCTGGGTGAATCGCCTGCGCGCCTGATTGTTTGGCGGCTTCTAAAATACGATCCATGCGTAGGTAAGAATCTTTTGAGGGTGATGGCCCAATATGAAACGCTTCATCGGCCATGGCAACGTGACGCGAGTTTTTGTCGGCGTCAGAATAAAGTGCAACACAGCGAACGCCCATTTTGTGGGCAGTTTCGATGATCCGACAAGCAATCTCACCACGGTTAGCAATTAAAATCTTATCAAACATAATATTATTCCTTGGCCCAGTTAGGCGTGCGCTTGTCTAAAAATGATGTAAGGCCTTCTTGACCTTCAACTGATACTCGAATGGCTGCGATGCGCTCGGTAGTGCCGCTTATGATTTGCTGGTCGATGTTTTCATCGCTGACAAATTCAATCAGTTCTTTGGCTGCGGCCATTGCGGCGGGGCTATTGCCAAGTAGTGAGTCAATAATAGGCGTTAGTGCCTCGTCTAAATCTTCATGCACCTGATGGATAAGATCAAAAGCTAATGCTTGATCTGCTTTAAAACGTTCGGCGGTTAAAAAATAACGACGAGCTTGGCGTTGGCCCATAGCTGCAACCACATAAGGGCTAATCACAGCGGGAATTAAGCCAATTTTTACTTCGCTCAGGCAAAAACTTGCTCGTGGCGTAGCCAGTGCAATATCGCAACAAGCAACTAAACCGACCGCACCACCAAAGGCCGCGCCTTGCACAAGGGCAATGGTCGGTTTTGGAAAAAAGTTAATGTCAGACATTAGCTTGGCTAATACGGCTGCATCGTCGATATTTTGTTGATAGTCTTTTTCAGCCATCGAGCGCATCCAATTAAGATCTGCGCCTGCTGAAAAGTTTTTACCGCTTGAACGCAACACGACAGCGCGCACATTGTCATCAGTTTTTAAGGCCGCGAATGCGTTAATAAGCTGAGCTATCATCACATCGTCAAAGGCGTTGTGAACTTCAACGCGAGTCATGTTAACGGTAGCAATACCGCGCTCATCTACTGTCGTGGTTACATACTTAGGCTCTGAATTAGAGAGTGAATTAGTCATTACAGCCCCTTACATTCTAAATATGCCAAATTGAGTGTCCTCAATTGGCGCATTTAAAGCAGCTGAAATCGCTAAACCAAGCACCTGACGTGTTTGCGCCGGATCGATAATGCCATCGTCCCACAAACGGGCACTGGCATAATACGGATTACCTTGTTCTTCATATTTCTTAATAATGGGCGCTTTAAACTCGGCTTCCTCAGCGTCACTCATACTCTCACCCTTACGGGCTAAGCCATCGTTACGTACTTGACTTAATACGCCAGCAGCTTGCTCGCCACCCATCACAGAAATCCGCGCATTGGGCCACATCCACATCATGGTTGGATCATAAGCACGACCACACATGCCATAGTTGCCAGCACCATAACTGCCGCCAATTAACACGGTAAATTTAGGCACCTTGGCGCAAGACACAGCAGCAACCATTTTCGCGCCGTGTTTGGCAATGCCCTCGGCTTCATATTTTTGACCGACCATAAAACCAGTAATATTTTGTAAAAACACCAAAGGTATTTTTCGTTGGCAGCATAGTTCAATAAAGTGAGTTGCTTTTTGTGCTGATTCAGAGAATAAAATCCCGTTATTGGCGATAATGCCAACCGGATAACCGTGAATGCGAGCAAAGCCACAAACCAGTGTTGAGCCGTAATATTGCTTAAACTCGTCAAAATCAGAGCCATCAACAACCCGTGCAATTACTTCTTTAACATCGAATGGCTTTTTAAGATCTGTGCCAACAATGCCATACATCTCGGTGCTATCAAACAATGGCTCAACGCTTGGTGCCAAGCTGATGTTGGGTTTTTTAACATGATTAAGACGGCTAATTGACGAGCGAATAATTTGTAATGCATGTTCATCGTTTTGGGCGTAATGATCGGCAACACCCGATATTTTACAATGAACATCGGCGCCACCTAAATCTTCGGCACTTACCTCTTCACCCGTGGCAGCTTTAACTAACGGCGGGCCAGCGAGGAAAATAGTACCTTGCTCTTTTACAATAATCGACTCATCAGCCATCGCGGGTACATAAGCACCACCGGCCGTACACAAGCCCATTACCGAGGCAATTTGTGGAATGCCTTTGGCTGACATGTTGGCTTGGTTAAAGAAAATGCGACCAAAATGCTCGCGATCAGGAAATACCTCATCTTGCAATGGTAAAAATGCACCGCCCGAATCCACTAAATAAATGCAGGGCAGGTGACAACGCTGTGCAATGTCTTGCGCACGTAAATGCTTTTTAACCGTGAGCGGGTAATAGGTGCCGCCCTTTACGGTGGCATCGTTTGCAACGATCATACATTCAATGCCACTGACACGGCCTATTCCAGCGATCACACCTGCACATGGCACAAAATCTTTGTAACATTGCCAAGCGGCAAATTGGCTCAGTTCTAAAAACGCCGAGCCGTTATCAAGCAGGGCATTAATACGGTCGCGTGCCAGCATCTTGCCACGAGACTGATGACGCTGCTGCGCCACTTCGCCGCCACCTTGTTTTAAGGTTTCGAGGTTGTCATTTAGTTCGCTAACCAGCGCTTGCATCGCATTAGATTTGTCGATGAATTCTTGACTACGGGTATTTATTTTTGAAGAGATTATGGCCACGAGATAGCTCCTGATAATCGCCGAGCAAGAGCTTGCTCGGCAGATAATTGGGGAAATTAGATTGAGAGTCTGTCTAATCCAGTACTGAGATTACTTATTTAGTAGTCAGGTTACTTAGACTCGTTAAATAATTCGCGGCCAATAAGCATTCTGCGAATTTCAGAAGTACCAGCGCCAATTTCATATAACTTAGCGTCACGCAATAAACGTCCGGCTGCAAATTCATTAATGTAACCGTTGCCACCAAGTAATTGAATGGTATCTAGGGCCATTTTTGTGGCCAGCTCAGCGCTATACAAAATAACAGCGGCGCTGTCTTTACGGGTTGCTTCACCACGTGCACAAGACTGAGCAACGGCATAAACGTAGGCTTTAGCCGCGTTCATTTGGGTATACATGTCGGCAACTTTACCTTGCACCAACTGGAACTCGCCAATTGACTGGCCAAACTGAACGCGGTCATGAATATAAGGAACCACCAAGTCCATGCAGGCATCCATAATGCCCAGTGGGCCACCGGCTAAGACCAAACGCTCGTAATCAAGGCCGCTCATTAATACTTTAACGCCCTTATTTAGGCCACCAAGAATATTTTCTTCAGGTACTTCGCAGTCTTGGAATACCAATTCACAAGTGTTTGAACCGCGCATGCCCAGTTTGTCGAGCTTTTGCGCTTGGGTAAAACCTTTAAAGCCACGCTCGATAATGAAGGCGGTAATGCCGTGCGCGCCTTTTTCAAGGTCAGTTTTGGCATAAACGACGTAAGTGTGGGCATCTGGGCCGTTGGTGATCCACATCTTGTTACCATTTAAGATGTACTTGTCACCGTCTTTACGGGCACTAAGCTTCATAGACACTACATCTGAACCCGCATTTGGCTCACTCATCGCTAGCGCGCCAATATGCTCGCCACTGATTAATTTTGGTAGGTATTTTTCTTTTTGAGCGTGGCTGCCATTGCGGTTAATTTGGTTTACACATAGGTTTGAGTGAGCGCCGTATGACAGGCCAACAGAGGCTGACGCGCGACTAATTTCTTGCATGGCGACCACGTGAGCAAGGTAACCCATGTCGACACCGCCGTACTCTTCAGAGACGGTTACCCCTAGTAAACCCATGTCGCCAAACTTGCGCCATAAATCAGCTGGAAATTCATTGTCTTTATCAATTTGTTCGGCACGGGGAGCTATTTCATCGGTGGCAAATGCGTTAACTGTGTCGCGTAGCATGTCGATGGTTTCACCGAGGCCAAAGTTTAGTGAGCTAAATGTAGATTGCATATCGTCTCCGTTGTGCCGACTCGTGCGGCTAAGTTAAGTCTTTTAATTCGCTTTTACAGCGAGCTTCGACCGAGCTAAGTTCCATTAGTACGACAGTTATATCTTCCATTTGCTGTTGCAGATGCGCTTTTTTGTCATCTATTAAACTTAACATGGTGTGTAACTGTTGCACGCTAGAACGATCGGCGTCATATAATTCGAATAAGCGGCGAGTTTCTGCTAATGAGAACCCTAGGCGCTTACCCCGTAAAATTAATTTCAGTCTTACCCGGTCTTGCGGGCTATAAATACGCGTTTGACCACGACGATTCGGTTTGATCAGGCTTTGATCTTCATAAAACCGAATACTACGGGTAGTGACGTCAAATTCTTTTGCCAACTCACTAATTGAGTAGGTCTTTTGCGGTTCATTCATTACTAGTAATCCTGAAATTTGTTACACCTTATATGAAGTTTACGTAAAGGTAAAGCTTGTTTGGGGTGCGAGTGACATATTGTTGTTGTTAGAGCTAATTTATAGCCTATTTTGATCTGTTACTTAAGTATTATTTTTGATGCTAAGCGCTCGCTCTTTGGTCGTACTTAATTTTTGGTTATCGTGATTAACGCCTTTATTTTTAAGCAACATAGGGAGCTTTATTTATTATTAGCGCTAAGTCTAACACGCTAAGGTCTAATTATTGATACTTACCTTAACGTGTTAGTAATAGTGGTAACTAGCGAGCAAACTCACCACTGGAGCAGACCGTGAATCAAGATCAAATTTATCAAGAACTTTATCAGCGTTCAATCAATCAACCGGACCAATTTTGGGCTGACGCGGCACAGAAAATTAGCTGGAGCAAGCCATGGAACGAGGTTTTAGACGATAGTAACAAACCTTATTATCGCTGGTTTAGCGGCGCCAAACTCAATACGTGTTATAACGCGGTTGACCGCCATGTTGAAGATGGTTTCGGGGATCAAGACGCAATAATTTATGATTCGCCAGTCACCGATACCAAGCAGAAAATCACCTACAGCGAGTTGCAACAACAAGTGGCCAAATTAGCTGGCGCCTTGGCAGAGTTAGGCGTGGTTAAAGGCGACCGTGTTGTCATTTACATGCCGATGATCCCGCAAACCTTGGTTGGCATGTTAGCTTGTGCTCGTTTGGGCGCGATTCACTCGGTGGTATTTGGCGGTTTTGCGGCCAACGAATTAGCGACCCGAATTGATGATGCCAAACCTAAGGTTATTTTGTCGGCTTCTTGCGGCATTGAGCCAAATCGCGTAGTGGCTTACAAACCTTTGCTAGACGAAGCAATTGATTTGGCTGCCCATAAGCCGACCCATACTATTATTAGTCAGCGGCCTCAACTACTGGCCGACATGCAATCGGGGCGAGATTTAGACTGGCAGCAAGCATCACAAGCAGCGCAACCTCATGATTGTGTTGATGTTGAGGCAACCGATCCTCTCTATATATTGTATACCTCAGGCACTACTGGACAACCTAAAGGCGTGGTACGTGATAACGGTGGCCATGCGGTGGCATTGGCGTGGTCAATGAAACATATTTATAACGTTGAGCCGGGAGATGTATTTTGGGCTGCTAGCGATGTCGGCTGGGTAGTCGGGCATTCTTATATTTGTTATGGCCCGTTAATTAATCGTTGTACCACGGTGCTATTTGAAGGTAAACCGGTTGGCACGCCAGACGCTGGCACCTTTTGGCGAGTGATTGAAGAGTATCAGGTTAAAAGCTTCTTTACCGCGCCCACCGCCTTTCGGGCGATCAAATGTATCGATCCCGAGGGCGAGTTGATTAAAAAGTATGATTTAAGTTGTCTCAATGCCTTGTATTTGGCAGGCGAGCGCTGCGATCCGGCCACCTTAAGTTGGGCGCAAGATAAACTTAAGGTGCCAGTAGTCGATCATTGGTGGCAAACCGAAACAGGTTGGTCGATTGCCGCTAATTTACTGGGCAGTTGTCCTGCGCCAATTAAGGCTGGTTCACCGTCACGTCCGGTGCCTGGCTATAATGTCGAAGTGGTTGACTTGAATGGCGAGCAGGTTGCGGCGGGAGAGTCTGGCATGATCGTGATCAAACTGCCGTTGCCTCCTGGAACATTAGCGACCTTATGGCAAAATGATCAGCGTTATTATGACGCATATCTAAGCCAAATAGAGGGTTACTATCTAACGGGAGACGCTGGTTATATTGATCAAGATAACTATTTGTGGATTATGAATCGGATTGATGATGTGATTAATGTCGCAGGGCACCGTTTGTCAACCGGCCGCTTAGAAGAAGCATTGAGTAACCACCGCTCGGTTGCCGAAGTTGCGGTGATTGGCGTTAACGACGACCTAAAAGGCGAATTACCCTTAGGACTAGTAGTACTTAACAGCGATTGCCAGCTCAGCAGTACTGAAATCGAGCAGCAGCTAATCGCTCAAGTGCGTACTGAAGTTGGCCCTGTTGCGGCATTTAAGCTGATAGCAGTAGTCGACAAATTACCGAAAACGCGTTCTGGTAAAATCTTGCGGGCAACGATGAAAAGCATTGCTAACAGCCAAGAGTATGGCGTGCCTGCGACTATTGAAGATGCTGCGGTATTAGGTTCAATTGAGCAGTCATTGCAAAAAATGGGTTATGCCTTGTAGGTGAGTTAATAATTAATCGCTCGGCAGGTGTTGGAGATTTGACAGTAGGTTAGCGGCAATATTTACGGTAGTATGGCTGCTAACTATCTGCACTAGTAAAATGAGTAGCACGTGGCTCAACATGTACGCATAATTTTACGGTCCTTTGTCCGTAAAACCATCAATTCCTATCAGCTTAAGGCGGCGATTCGACAATCGGGCGCGACGTTAATTCGCAAAGGTCGTTCGCGTGATTGGATTTTGGAAGTAAATGCGTTACAAATCCAACAGATAGTTGAGTTTATTAATGGTGCAGACCAAAGCAGCTGGCTGTGGTTACTTAAAGTCTTGAGTGATCAGCGACAGCAGTTAACCGAACAAGAGTTGCTTAATATAGTGCAGCGCAATCCCGCGATTTCATTAAACCAACTGATTGGATTAACCAATTGTACTCGCGCGCAGGCACGGCAAGTATTAGATCAGTTTGAATGGCAGTAATTTTCTTGCGATGAAAACGAACTAGGACATGCTGATTTAACATGCCCAATGGCAACACAGTTTTATTTCACTGCTAATTAAACGGCTTAGTTAGAGCGGCGTTGGTTGCGCTTTTTTAGGTTTTCTAAGAATGAAACTAGTTCAGTTTGAGCCCATTCAATGGCAGCAGCTTCTGTTGCAAAACCGTCTTGGCTTTTTGAAACAATAGTTTCGCGTGCCGTTTTACGTCTTACGATTTGTGCTGTCCAAGTATCGTTAGTTTGTTCAATACAAAAATCGAACTTTTTACCTTTAGTCATTTCGCTTGTTTCCTGGCGTCGTTAATTATTAGCGCGGCAATTGCTCGATCTTTACTCAATAATAAAGCGGCTTATTGCAAGGGGGCCAATTCTACCGTAATCGGTGAGCCACAGCACTAAAAAATCGTAGAAATAGGGCGACGATCGCGCTTTTTTTTGTTAAATTCCTGCGTGCGTTTATCGATGTAAATTGATATTTATTTTTTAAATCAGTCTGGTAGCTCGTTTTTTAACCAGGTCAGGTTATTTCAGTTCGGATGTTAAGATGTTAGAGACTATTGCTTATTTAGTTATACCGGTGTTTATGACCCTAGTGGTGATTTATTTTTGGGTTGAAGCACGACGAAAAAAAGAAAAAGAAGATAAAAAACAGGCTATTGCATTACAAATTAGCACGATGAAAGATGATTTTAAGCAACAAATAAACCAGCTAGTTATCGATAAGGTACTGAGCAAACGTGGTCGCGATTCAATTTATCGTATTGCTAATAACTACTTTGTATTTCAGCCGGTCAACGACGATAATATATATTATTGTGAGCAGGTACTTGACCGCGTGGCAAAAGCATTACCACACGTTAACCTCGAAGGTACTAATCTTGAGCGGGCACAGGGCATCGCTAGTATCTTTGTGCAGGCGCTACCATCTAGCTCTAACGGTTTTAGCACTCATTTTTATCGTCAACGTTTGCCAGAATTAATTGCGCAGTTAGTTACTTATCAAGCTGGTGAAAACGAAGAAGAGCTAGTGGCACATCCAATGGCTAATAATGTTGCATAGACAACTGTTACAAAGGAATTAATATGGCATTATTTGGCCAAGAAATTTATCGTCTCGTTAAAATCGGTCTCACTGAGCTCAGCGAGTCGCAACAATCGGGTAAAACACCAAACAATCCGCTAAGTGAAACACACTTTTTTAGCGCTTGGGTAACTAAAGCACTTAAGTCACATCGTTTTGAGCGTTGTGTGGTGGTGTCCTTAACTGCGTGGCAGCGTCAGGCACGAACTCAGGGCGTCAACGCTGGGCTAAAACAACAGTTCTTAGCAATTGAACGCACCTACCGAACGATTTTAGATCATGAAGACTTGTGTCAACCCGTAGTAAATAATCAACTTGAACAGCTATTAGCACAATTAGAGACGGCTGATTGGTCGGTGATTACCGATCTAGCGGTTGGGCGCAAATTAACAGTCAAATCAACCGGACAAAGCTCGTTAGTGATTTGCAACACGCAAATTGACAGTGTTTTTGATGCCTCAGGTCAACTAACCAAGCCGTTATCGTTGTATGTGCGTGGTGATAGCCAAGGTTTGATTGATTATTGTCATCAGCACCAGTTACTGCTGCATAAAATGACCGACTATAAGTCAGCGGTTAAATACCACGGTCAGTATATTGTTTACCCATTAAATAACGGTAAGGATTTACCTTGTTTTGTGAGCGAAGTTTTATAGCATTATTGCAGCGCCTTTTTATCGAGGATCTTCTGCAGAGTGTCGCGGTTTTGATTTCACAGCGCGCTAAACAAGATCCCCGTTTAAAAGAAATAAGTGTCTGCCAAAATCACACCTTCACTTAGCAACGCCCAATCTATAGCAATCGAAGTACGGGACTGACCATCTTGAAAGTGGGAGAAGGCGAGTAATACCAATTCCATCTAATTAACCTGAGTACCGGATAGGCGAATTTGCCCAATAACGCTCTTTTAGCGCCTATCAGCGTTGCCTCCATGGACGGAGGTGCTTGAGTTCTGCTTGGAGCAGAGAACTCGAGATATCCACTAAAATTTTGTCACTGGGAGTTAATGATGTTTGTATTCGTTTAATTTCATGATGTTACAAAAACCTTATCCAGAATTCAGGCTAATTACGATATAACGTCTTAATCAGGTGAAACCCAAACTGGGTTTTTACTGGACCATGCACTTCCAAAATTGGCTTTTTAAAAACGACATTATCAAATGCTTTAACCATTTGTCCCGGTTTGAATTCGCCTAAGTCACCGCCTTTCTTACCTGAAGGACAGGTTGAGTATTTCTTGGCTAAGGTGGCAAAACTTTCGCCTTTGGCTAATAATTTTTTTATTTTATCGGCTTCGGCTTTTGTTCTGACTAAAATATGTACTGCACAGGCTTTGGGCATGCTAATTACTCGTTAAAATATCAATGACCGAGATTATAAAGTAATTTTTTGGTAACGTCGTTTGTTGGTGTATCAAAAACTTGCTTAGCATCACCAAATTCAGCCATTACCCCCTGATCTAATACCATTACCCTATCACTAATGTGGCGCACAATATTTATATTGTTGGACACAAAAATATAAGACAGTCCCATTTCGTATTGCAGCTTAAGCAGCAAGTTAATAATTTGCGAACGAACCGACATATCTAATACTGACAAGGCTTCGTCTGCCACGATAATGTGAGGATCTAACATCAAAGCACGCGCGACACCAATCCGCTGCTTTTGACCGCCAGAAATCATGTGTGGATAAAAATGCGCGTGCTCAGGTAACAAACCCACTTGACGCAGTTTGCTATGAACTTCTTTTTCGCGATCTTTTTTCGTCAGATCAGTACCGAATTTAAGCGGCTCTTCAAGCAAGTTACCAATTCTTATTCGCGGGTTAAGCGAGGTGTCGGCGTCTTGAAAAATCATTCTGATACAGCGGCAACGTTGCTGGTGATTTTTTGATTCGAGTTGTTCACCTTCGAGAATAATCTCACCGGAGCTTCGTTGTTCTGCGCCAACCAAAATGCGGGCAAGGGTGGTTTTTCCTGAACCACTATTGCCAATGATCGACAAGGTTTGTTGCTCAGCCAATGAAAATGAAATGGGCCCCAACGCATGTTGATATTGGGGCACCAACCATTTGTAACCGGCGTGAAAGGACTTGGTTAGGTTGTTGACCTCAAGCAGGTTATTCATTGTTTGACTCAGCGTTATCGTAGTTAATTGGAAAATGGCACGAATAATAATGACCGCGCGCTTTTTTCATTTTTGGCATTTCGACACAGCGACGCTGCGCATTAGGGCAGCGCGGGCCAAGGCGGCAACCTATCGGTAAATGTTGCAACGTTGGCACACAGCCAGAAAGGGCATTGAGCTGCGACTTGTGGCTTAGTTTATTTTCGAAATGCGGCATACTGCGCAACAGCGCCATAGTATAAGGATGAAATGGTTGTTGAAAAATATCTTTGGTCTGGCCCGATTCCACGGTTTGTCCGCTGTACATCACGGTAATGGTTTGGGTCCAATTTTCAATATATACCAAGTCATGACTAATCAGTAAAATAGAAACATCATTGAGTTGATTAAGCTTCTTAAATAGCTTAAATATTTGCGCTTGAGCTCCACTTTCTAACACGGTAGTGGGTTCGTCGGCAATCAGTAACCGTGGCTTGTAAGCAATAGCCATTGCTATGAGTACACGTTGGCACATGCCTTCAGACAACTCGTAAGGGTAGCTGTCCATAATTTTAAGGTGGTCTTTAATACCGACTTTATGCAGCAGCTGCCTGATCCGTACTTCGCGCCATTGTTTTCTTTGCCAAAAGGGTACTCCAGGCGATACTTTGGCTAATGATTCGTGAAGCTGGTGGCCAACGGTATCATTAGGATCTAAACAAGAAGAGGGCTCTTGAAAGACCATCGCGATTTCACTGCCCATTAATTTGCGACGTTCGCGAGCACTTAAAGACAATAAATCGATGCCATTGTAGCGTAGCCTGTCGGCTGATACGTGCCAGCGATCGCTTAATATACCCATAATCGCTTTGGCCACTAACGATTTGCCTGAACCAGACTCACCCACTAAGCCACGAATTTCGCCCGGATTAATCGATAAATTCACTCGGTCGATTGCTTTGATTCGACCATCAGGAGTATCTAGCTCAATGGTTAAATTACGAATATCGAGTAAAGGCATTAATCGATCCTCTCTTTTAGTGCGCGCTGCAAACCGTTACCAATCATATTGATTGATAATACACTGGTAAAAATCATTAATCCGGGAAACGCCACATTCCATGGTGCCAAAAAGATTAAATCTAAGCCTTCTGATAACATCGCTCCCCACTCAGAACGTGGTGACTGCACCCCCAGTTTTAAAAAGCCCAAGGTGGCAATATCGATAATGGCAACCGAGATAGCTAACGTAATTTGAATCACCAGTGCATCAAGAATATTGGGTAAAATTGAGTTAATAAATATTTGTGATTTATTCGCACCATCAAGCTTAGTGGCGGTGACATACTCTTTTGATAATTCATGATGGACCGCGTTATGGGTCGCTCGCATAAACTGCGGGGTTAAAGATATGCCAACAGCGAGCATCACGTTGGTCATGCCTGGGCCGCTAATGGCGACAAAAACAATTGCCAGTAATAATGAAGGAATAGCTAGCGTTGCATCGAGAATGTGGTTAAGCACACTCGATTTTAAACCATGGCTCATGCCAGAGAAAATGCCGATAACGCAGCCAAAAAACAACGCAATAAAAGTCACTAACAAACTGGCGCCAAAGGTAGTTCGGGTGCCATAAATTAGATTAGATAAAATATCGCGACCAAGATCGTCGGTGCCAAAGAAAAAGGCAACGTGTCCCTCAGGATGCCACGAGGGTGGCATCAGTAAGGCACTGGTATGCTGATATCCTAACGGATATGGTGCTAATAACGGTGCAAAAATACTAATAAAGATAAAAACCGCAAATACCCATAAACCAAGCATTGCCACGGGAGATTTTGAAAAATTACGCCAAATTTGTTGCTGTGGCGATGGAATTATTTCATCTTGATAGATATGGCTAGTTCTTGCCATGATGCATACCTCGGCGTTTTGTGGTCGCAGCAATGGCGATTAAATCACTGACAATTGAAATAATGATAATCAAACCAGCACAAATCAAGATCCCGGCACTTATCACCGGAAAATCGCGCTGATAAATAGCCGACATTAGCCAAGTACCAATGCCGGGCCAAGAAAAAATAACCTCGGTTACCATCGCGCTGGTTAACAACGTGCTTAGTTGCAAACTAACTTGCGCCAATACGGGTTTCATAGCGTTGGGTAAGGCATGGTGCAATACAATAATTAAGGGTGATATGCCACGCGCTTCAGCAGCTTTAATGTGGTTAGTATTTAGTTCTTCGAGCATAGCCGTGCGAGTGATCCGAATAACCACAGTAACGGGGAACAATGCCAGCGTAATAGTTGGCATAATCAGGTGAAAAAAAGCATCCTTAAAGGCTTGCGACTTACTGGTGAGATCAGACAGCATAATGTCGATTAGGGTAAACCCGGTCACCGGCTCTACTTGAAAGAGTAAGTTTAGCCGCCCAGCAACCGGCAATAATTGAAACTCGAGGCCCAAAAACATAATGCCAATAACGCCAAGCCAGAAAATGGGGATCGAATAACAGATTAAACTCATCGACACTATCAACCAATCGGTGACTTTCTTGTAACGAAAAGACGCCAGCACCCCCAAAGGTATACCGACCGATAACGCAATGATCATCGCATAAATACATAGCTCGATGGTCGCTGGTAAGCGCTGAATTATTTCATCAAGAATGGGTTGGGCCGAGGTTAAAGACAAGCCAAAATTACCACTGAGCCGTTCAGTAACAAACCCTAGATATTGATTAAAAACCGAGCCACTTAGTTGATATTGCTCATCCAACAACTCAAGCTGGTTAAAAGTCGGGCTGGTGATGCCACTTAAATTGGTTAAGGGATCGCCCGGTAATGCCTTGTGCATTAAAAACACCAGCAAAAATAAAATGCCGAGTGTTAAAACGAACAAATTAAAGCGTCTGGCAACGTAAAACCACATGGCTATTTATTCCCCTTGCTGATGCGATAGCTTTTTGCAAATGAAATACCGCCATAAGGATTAAGTGACATGCCACCGACTGAGCGGTCACGCACTTGAAAACGCAAGGCATGTGCAATGGGCACCAAAGGCACTTCGTCGTAGAGCATTTGTTGGGCCTTGCGATAAAACTCCATCCGCTGTGATTGCTTAGTCTGACCGCTGGCTGCATTGAGCAATTGGTCAAACTGGGGCTTACACCAATTAACGCGATTATTACCAGACATTAGCGCAGCGCAACTAAGAATAGGGCGGAAAAAATTATCAGGATCGGCATTGTCAGCGGTCCAACCAAGCAATACCGAATCGTACTGGTATTCATTAAGCTTGTTAATAAATACGCCCCAACCGTAACTTATTACTTTAACTTTTACCCCAATCTCGGCGAGTTGACCTTGAATTAGCTCAGCCATTTTTACCGCGTTTGGGTTATAAATTCGCTGCGCTGGCGCGGCCCACAGAGTCATCTCAAAACCATTAGGGAAACCGGCGTCGGCTAACATCTTTCGTGCTTTGCGCGGGTTATATTCATACAAAGGCAATTGGCGATGATAAGCCCACGACAGTGGTGGCAACACAGTTTTTGCCATGGTTGCACTGCCGTAATACACTGCTTTTACGATGGCTCTTTTATTAATGGCATGCGCAAGCGCTTGGCGAATAACCAAACGATCAAAGGGTGGTGACTCATTGTTAAATGCCCAATAGGCGACGTTAAGCCCGGTTTGGATTTGTAATTCTAAATCAATGTTGCGACGGATAACGTCCAACTCACTCGACTGAGGCAGGGCCGACACATCGCAATCGCCAGTCATGATCTTGGCAATTCGGTTAGTGCTCTTGGGCGTAATGTCATAGACCAAGTGTTTTATCTGTGGCGCACCACCCCAATAATGGACGTTGCTTTTATAGCGAATATAATTGTCTTTGTAATGAGACTCTAAAATAAAAGGCCCGGTGCCAACAGGCTTTATATCAATAAGCTGTGGTTGGTTCACCGACAACAGATAGTCGCCATATTCTTGGGACAAAATAACCGCAAAATCGGTGGCTAAATTAGCTAAAAATGAGCTGTCTCGGGTATTGAGATGAAAAGTAATGGTTTGCGGGTTAACCACTTCAATTTTGTCGATTAGGTTCGCAAGATCAATGCTGTTAAAAAATGGATAATTACCGCCTGAAACATCATGAAAAGGATGAGTTGGGTTGATGATCCTGTTAAAGCTAAAAGCGACATCGTTGGCGTTAAACTTGCGCGATGGTTTAAAAAACTTGGTTTGATGAAACACCACATCGTCCCGTAATGAAAACGTATAGGTACGGCCGTCATTGGCAATAGTCCAGCTTTTGGCTAGCGCGGGTTCAAGCTTGCCTAATCTTGGATTGTATTCAACCAGTCGGTTATATAGCTGATTTGAGGTGGCATCGATGGTTGTGCCAATGGTGGTTAGTTGTGGATTAAACACCGATGGATCGCCCTCAGAACAATACACTAGTCCCTCTTCACGCTGGGTATTGTCGTTGGTTGAAGGTGAGCAACCTAATTGAAACAAAACGGCGCTAAATAACGCGGTTTTTAGGACTAACTTGGCGGATAGTTTTGAAAGTTTTTTCATGGGGCAAAGTCGCGGCTGCTGATAACTAGTAATGTAACGCTACAAGCCAATAACATCAATAAATTTAGCCCATTACCCCGAGTATTTAGCGATTAAAGTAGGTTATAGTCGGTATTTTTTTAACAAGCCACGTAACTGATGATAGCTAATGCCTAAAAGCTGTGCCGCTTTTTTCTGGTTATGTTCGCTGGTGGTTAAAGCTTGCGTTATTAAGGCCACTTCAAATTCTGCGCTGGCGGTTTTAAAACATAGCGGAAATTCAAACGCAGCTGACTCGGAAAGTGGGGTTTTAAGCACAGCTTTAGCACCTGTTACGTCAGTAATGGCATTATCAATGTTATGGCCAATTGGACGAAATGGCGAATCAAAGGCATCAAAAATAATCTGCTGCAAAGGAGATGCCGGATCTTGGTGCCGATAGAGCGACCGTTCGATCACATTTTTTAATTCACGGACATTGCCAGGCCAATTATAATCTTGCAGTGCTTGTTTGGCGGCATTAGAAAAACCAGCAAAATATTCTAACTTAAGTTGCCTAGCCATGTTGACCGCAAAGGTTTCGGCCAACAATAAAATATCATCACCGCGGTAACGCAGTGGCGCCAAGGTGATAACATCAAACGCCAGCCGGTCTAATAAGTCCGCTCTAAAATCGCCCTGAGCCACCAATTGGGGTAGGTCTTCATTGGTTGCACAAATTAATCGAACATCGGTTTGCACAGGTTGATTGCCACCAACCCGTTCAAATTCGCCATATTCAATTACATTGAGTAATTTTTGTTGAATTAAGCTAGAGGTATTGGCTAATTCGTCAATGAATAAGGTGCCGTTATCTGCGCGTTCGAATCGGCCTAAATGCCGCTTAGTTGCGCCAGTAAATGAACCAGACTCATGACCAAATAGCTCGCTTTCAAGCACACTCTCATTGAGCGTAGCACAGTTGAGTTTTAGGTAATTTTGCTGCCAACGATTCGACAAATAATGAATGCGTTCGGCGATTAATTCTTTGCCGGTACCGCGTTCGCCAATAATTAACACCGGTTTATCAATCATCGCAATAAGGGAGACATGATCTAATACCGCCAAAAAATGACTGTCTTGGCCAATTAGGCTATCTTTGTTTGCTGCACGACTCATTGGTTAATCTCGTCATTAATCGTCAATTTGACTAAATAATAGTGTATATGATTGTTTTGTGCGCGTCGATAAAGAGTGTTTAAAAATTATTTTTTAATTTTTATATAAAATTCATGCAATTACGAACTTATGATAACTTGGCATCATTACTGCAATATTCAGGGTGTAGCACCATAACCTAATCGAGAAAATAAGAGGTATCATAATGGGAATTTTTAGCCGATTTGCTGATATTGTTAATTCGAATATCACATCCTTACTAGATAAAGCGGAAGATCCAAGCAAAATGGTCCGTTTAATTATTCAAGAGATGGAAGATACCTTAGTTGAGGTTCGTTCCAACTCTGCCCGTATCTTAGCCGACAAAAAACAATTGCAGCGCCGGATCACCCGCGTCACCGATCTTGTGGCCGATTGGCAAACCAAAGCCGAATTGGCGTTAAGTAAAGACCGTGAAGATCTAGCGCGAGCCGCGTTGATTGAAAAACAAAAGGCCAGTCAACAAAGTGAATTATTGACTCAAGACATGGCCTATATTGAAGAGCAACTTGAGTTGCTTAAAAGTGAAATTAGTCAATTGCAGCTCAAACTTGACGAAGCGCGCGCCCGCAAAAAAAGTATGGTGGTTCGCAAAGACACCGCAACAAACCGCCTAAAAGTGAAACAGCAACTTGATCGCAGCAAGGTTGCGCAAAGTGTCGACAAATTTGAACAATATGAGCGCAGAATTGAAGACATTGAAGCAGAAGTAGCCGCACAAGACTTGGGCAATAACACGCTCAATGATCAGTTTACAGAGTTAGCGGCTCAAGATAGCATTAGCGAAGAGCTAGCAGAGCTAAAAAAGAAGCTAGCAGCGAAACAATAACTATTCCATTAAGGATTGACAGATGATGAGCTTCGGTTTAATGATATTACCCACATTTTTCTTGATTTTTGTTGCGCCCTTATGGTTGTTTCTGCACTACCGTAGTAAGCACCAAGTTAGCCAAGGCTTAAGCCAGGAGGAACTTCAACAATTAACCGCATTAAGTGGCAAAGCCGAAACGATGGCGCAGCGTATTGCGGTGCTTGAATCAATTCTAGATCACGAGGCACCACAGTGGAGGGATAGATCATGAGTCAATTCAATCAATCCGAAGGACTGTACCGCATCCCTGAACAAGGTCGCATTGCCGGAGTTTGTGCTGGCCTTGGTGATCGTTTCGGCATTGAGGTGTGGCTAATTAGAATTGGGATGGTTTCTGCTTCATTTCTTGGCATGCCCTTTATGCCGCTACTCTATATTGTTGCTTGGTTAATGCTCGATAAAAAACCAGCATTACAACCTCAGCAACCCCCTGAATTTGCAGACACGGTATACGTGAAATCTAGAGTATGGCAGCAGGGCCAGCCGCCGCAAGTTGCCCTGCAACAACTCGATCAGCAGTTTAGCAAGATAGAACAGCGGGTACAGCAGCTTGAAACTTATGTCACCTCGCCAGAATTTAACCTGTCTAACGAAATCAATAAATTGTAAATATCATGCGATTAACCGCTGTATTAATACCTTACTATTTAAGAAATACAGCGGTTGTCATGATGAATTTTGGCAGCATTGGTTTGTTGACTACATAAAATCTATTTCACCCTTCTATTAATAGATGTCACCGCTGACGATATTATTCACTTATCACTTATCACTAACACCTCATTCCTCATCAAACCGTAAACGCTAATACTGATTTGGCACTGTGCTGCCCAATTAAATCATGGTTGTAAATTAAAGCAATATAGCTGAAATTAAGTACAAATATGCTTTATTTTAGCGTGTGAAATTGCAAAGTTTGATGTTGGTTGGCTATAAAAATGATAGGTTTTATCGTTAGATATTTATGCCTGTCCGATATTTCATGATCTCGAGATCGTCTACTTAATCATCGCGGCGCTATTTAAAATTATCGTTAAGTCGCTGTACTGCATCACTAGCATTAGCACTAAAATGTACGCCAAGTTCTAAAGCCAGTTCTTGGTTCATCGCCGCACCGCCGCAAATGATGAAATAATCGTTTAACTTGCCGTGTTCGGTCAGCAATTGCAGAAAACGCTCAACATATATTATTGATGAATTAGTCATAATCGAGACTGCTATCACTTTCGCTTGTGTTTTTTCGGCGGCGGCGATAAATTCTTCTGGGGAAACATTCTTTCCTAAATCGTGAACGTCATACCCGTGTGATGTGAGTATTAACGAGACTAAGTTCTTGCCAATGTCTTGGGTATTGCCACGTATTAAACCGATCACAACACTCGTTCGGTCAGTTAAGTTGCCAGTCTCTCGCGTTTGGTTAATCAAGGGTAATAATATGGCAACACCTCGGTCCATTGCTTTGGCCGAACGCATTAAATCAATAACAAATATTTCATTGCGATCATATCTCTCACCGCAAACTTGCATCCCTAACGCCATGCCATTAAATAATAAATCTTCAGCAGATATATTTATCGTTAATGCTTTAGAGATTAATGCCACCACGTTATCACCGGCTTGATTGACTACGGCATCAGCAAGATCTTGCAGCAATTGTTCTTCGGTTGATAAGTGTTTTTGAGGGGGATGTTCGTGAGGTTTGCCTTTTCGGTCAATGCTAGTACGGTGTTGAGGATTTCCAGAGACATAAGTTTTTGATAAATCGCCAAGCGATTCAATATCAAGCGGATATTTTACCGATGCGCAAGTTTGAACCAATGCATGAATATTTTTATCGGGGACATTCCAATCGATATCACAGCCGGGCGTGCAAATAAAAGAACCATTTTTACCCGCTGTTGCAATGCATTTTAACGTTTCTTGTCGAACTTGTTCGGTGGTGCCTGACAGCATAGTGGTAAATGGATTGATAGAACCTGCTAAACAAAAATCGTCACCAACGATGTCACGCGCAATATCTATACCGGGCCAAAAGTCACCGTTAAGTGCTATGGCACCCGTTTGTTTCATGTCTTGCCAGATTGGCTGAGTAAAGGTACATATATGCAGTATCGGCGTTATGCCGATAGATTTCATATGTTCAAAAATTTCAATAAGATATGGTTTGGAAAATATTCTAAACTGCGATGGCGGCATGATGTCTGATGAACAAAATGGCTCAAGCATATTGATTGCATGTGCGCCAGCGTCAGCCATTACGTTGCAAATAGATTTGATGGTATCGGTTGCAACACGAAGAATTTGGTGACAAAAAATTGGATCCTGCTCCATTAAATCAATGAAACGAGTCGAGCCTGTCATTAATTGCGCTGTGGTAGCAGGTCCACCCAAAGGCAAAAATAACATGTGGCTGTCGCCATAACCTTTGCTGTTTAATATTTTTAGTTCTTGTGCAACGGTTAATACACGGCCACGTGAAGGATCAAAATTGTTGCTACGCTCCAGCATGAGATCAAATTCTTGGTCTGTGGGGCAGGGGTGTTCAAATAAAGTAGGTTGTGCCTTATCTAAATATTCCATGCCCGCGCCGAGATTTTCCACCGGTAAAAACAAATCAGTACCGGCGGCAATGGCGTCACCACCAAACTTTAATGAGCTACATATTTTGGCTTGGGCCATAAGATCTGGATCTTTTTGACATGCCGCCGCACTAACACTTGTCGGTAAACATCGTATGGCTCGTGTCATCGTAATTGGGATCACTGGTACCTGATCGGGTTGTTCATTTTGTAATACCGCAAAAATGCGTTCTTTGCCATTCATCACTAACCACCTTATTCACTCGTATGATTAATAGGAACAATAATGATATATTCGCAGCCCTTGCCTACTTTGCTTTTGATTGAAATTGTGCCTTTAAGTAATTGGGTGATATAGACATAGACCAAATGCATACCAATTCCAATGTTACCTTCATATTTTGTGGTGCTAAAGAATGGATTAAAAATATTGTCGCAAATTTTTTGATCCATGCCTTTGCCGTTATCGCAGAATAATAAGGTCATTTCGTCTTCGCTCGGATAAATTAATATTTCGATAACATTGTCATCGCGTCCTAAAAATCCGTGTTGCATGGTGTTTTCCATTAGCTGTTCAATAATTTCTTGCCAGCACAACATCGAGGTATAAGCTTCAAAGGGTAAGCTGTCATCAATAACCACGGTATATTTTGTTTGCTTATATTTGGACTTTAAGGAGCTTACTATTTCGGTCACGGTATTAGGAAAGTTAATTGTCCCAAACGAAAAAATGTCTTGATAACTACCAAGCTTTTTAAAAGTGTCTATTAACTGGGTCAAGCGTTTGAGGTTACCATTGATAAGGCTTTCGCACTCAAGAGCTTTGTCGATAAAAAAGGCTAGGTGATTAGACGATAACGCTTTATTTTTAAATCTATCATTAAGATCGTGAGTTTCATCAGATAACAACGAGCAAGAAGTAATGCAGATAGATAAGGGAGTATTCGATTCATGAGCTACGCCAGAAATTATTTGAGCCATTGACGACATCTTCCCCGCTTCAATGCTTTGATGAAGTAGTGCTTTTATATCATCTAATTCGAGTTCAACTGCCCGGCGTTTGTTGCGCTCATATTCAAGCGAGGCGGCTAGTTCAATTAAAGCATTTTGCTCGCTAGTTTTATTTGACGGTTCACTCATGAGATAATCCTACGCTACAGATGATCTATACCAAATTACAACGACCTATTAAATCTAGTCTATGCTCAAGTTTAGGCAAGGGTAAATGGTTAATATATTGCGAAGGGGAGAGTAATGAGTCATAAAAATTGTTCGCAATGTCATCGTTTACTTGTTTGTGATAGCGCCCAGTTAGGCTGTTGGTGCATGGCATTACCAAATATTATTCCAGTGGCTGTTAATAAAACAGCGGGCTGTTTATGTCAAAAATGCTTGATAGAACAGATTAATGGCGTTCTTAGCTCCTATTATGAAACTTATACCATAGAAGAACTGCTTTATTTTTGTTGCCAATACAAAACCCCGCCAACGATGATCGAAGGTTTAGATTATAAAATGGTGCAAGACACCAAAGTTTTTTCTAAATGGTATTGGTTAAAACAAGGGAGATGTTGCGCCCAAAATTGTCAAAATTGTCCGTATTAAAGGCTGTTATATTTATAAAAATATAGGCTTGATATAACCGAGTGTAATTTGTGAATACGAATGTTTTGTTAGCTATTTGTTTGTAACTTATGTAATTAAATTAATAAGTTACAAACAAATTAAGTGACCAATCTTGAGTGGCAGGTCACTTAATTTATGGCTGTTATTTAAGACGTGGCAGTATTATTTAAATAGTCCAGCACCACCTGATGGTGTTCTTTGGTCTTAAATTTATTAAAGACATGTTCAATGTTACCTTCACCATTAATGAGAAAACTTAAGCGATGAATGCCGTCGTATTCTTTGCCCATGAATTTTTTTAATCCCCATACGCCGAACTCTTCGGCAATCTTATGGTCTTCATCACTGAGTAAGTTAAAATTGAGTTCAAATTTTTCGGTAAACTTAGCTAAGCGTTTAGGGGCGTCTGGACTTATGCCTAAAACAACAACATTAAGTTGTGCTAATTGTTCGATGCTGTCACGCAACCCTTGGGCCTGAATGTTACAGCCTGGTGTCATTGCCTTTGGGTAAAAATAAACCAAGACTCTTTTTCCTGAGAATTGGTTTAATGAGATTGAGTTTTCATCTTGATCTAGCAAGGTAAATTGTGGCGCTTGAGCACCAGCTTGTAATGTATTCATTGGGATTCCTCTACCGACAGTGATGTCGGTGTTAAGTCTCAAAGTCGACCGTTAAATTTAAACTGTCGGCGAGTTGAGTAAAGTCTTCGCGCAGTTGGGCTAGCTCGATTGAGCTTGGCAACCTAATGTGCATTGAAATTTGTTGTTGGCCGTCTTTAGCTTGGGTCTTTAAACTGGCTAAATCAACGCCACGCTCTGCCAAGTATTTGGTGAATTGTCCGATGCAGCCAGGGGCATCTTGCCCTTGAATTTGAATAGAGGCATGTGAAGCATAACGGACTAGCTTGTGCTCACTGGTTCGTTTGCTTAATGTAATTAGTTCTAATTGAGCGCTACGAGCCGATAAGTCTGTTTCGAAACGGGTGATGGCATTCCATTGGCCACTGAGTAATTGAATAAAGGTACATTCATTACCAAATACGGCCATGCGGCTGTCAACAATGTTGCAGTCAGAGTCAGTTGCGAGTTTGGTTAACTGGTTAACAATGCCCGGACGATCGGTCCCCATGGCGGTAACCACCAAAAAATTTGTCATTATTAGCTTGGCCCTATTTAATATTGTTTTTATCTAGCTCAAGTGGCTTAGGTAAATACCCGTAATCAATGAAATTACAGGTTTTGTAGTGGCTTAAAATCCTATCTACTGCGTTGCGCTCAATCCCAATAGCCGGCTATTGGTCAATCGCGCGCCTTGTACCTAGAATTTTACTCTCACCATCAGTTCCCGTGTTTTCAATGGTCACGGGTACTAACTATTGTTGGAGCTGTAATTTGAAAAATATTTTATCATAGTTAAAGGATAAGGCGATTAATTCCTTGAGTTTATTAGCCTTGAACCTTAACATAGCCTACCGAGATTATCAGAGGATTTGTAGATGTTATCTGGCAGTATTGTTGCGTTAGTAACCCCATTTTTACCAAATGGTAAAGTTGATTATAAAAATTTAGAACGTCTTGTTGAAATGCATATAGCACAAGGCACAGATGGCATTGTTGCTGTTGGCACGTCAGGCGAGTCAACAACCCTTACCATGACCGAGCATGTTGAGGTTGTAACCGCAGTTGTTAAGATGGCTGCAGGACGGATCCCAGTTATTGGTGGCAATGGTTCAAACTCGACCGCCGAAGCGATTGAACTGACCCAGTTATTAAAAGACTCAGGCGTTGCAGCGATGTTAGGGGTAACACCTTATTACAACAAGCCAACCCAAAAAGGCTTGATTGCTCATTTTACAGCGATTGCGCAGTCTACCGATATTCCGCAAATTTTATACAATGTACCGGGCCGGACCTGTTGCGATTTATTGCCTGAAACCGTGGCAATATTGGCTAAAGTTGACAATATTGTTGGTATTAAAGAAGCAACGGGTGATGTGTCACGTTTAACACAAATTAAAGCCTTAGTTGCTGATGATTTTTTAACCTTTAGCGGTGATGATGGCACGGGTCTAGAGTTTATGTTGTTAGGCGGTAACGGTGTAATATCGGTAACTAATAATGTTGCGCCTAAACTGATGAGCCAGATGTGTCGTTTTGCCTTAGCGGGTGATAAAGAACAGGCGCAGGCGATCAACGAAAAACTTAATGCGTTGCATAATGATCTTTTTGTTGAAGCGAACCCAATTCCAGTGAAATGGTGTGTTACGCAATTACAAATGATCGACGATGGCCATGTGCGCTTACCATTAACAGAACTATCGCCTGAACACCACGGATTATTGACTGCAGCAATGCAACAAGCTGGCGTCCTATAGGTTGGAGAAACCATGAGAAATATTACTGTTGCCCTTTGTTGTGGTTTGTTGGTTAGTGGTTGTAGCAGTTTTACCGAGCGCCATCAGGCCAGTGGTAATTTTGACTATGTCACTGAGCAAGAAGCGCAACCTTTAGCGTTACCGGCAGGTTATAGTGCCATTGAGTTAAGCCGTCAATATGATATTCCTGCGTTAAGCCCCACGGCCAACAGTGCGTTGGTTGGCAATAAGCTCGATATTCGTGCGCCAGCTTTACCGATGGCTGTGGCACCTGAGTCTTTGATTTCGCAGCGAAATCAGCAAACTGAAATCGTATTTGAATCGTTTAAGAATGTTGAAGAGTTTCGAGCTGATCTATGGCAAAAAATTACGGGTTTTGTCAGTGCAAAAACTTATGGTGTGACAATGTCACGCGAGGGTAACAGCCTAACGACACGTAACATTGAGTCTGATGAATATTTCATGCAAACCTTTGGCTTAACTGATCAAACACTGACTCAGCAATATCAGTTTAATTTAAACGTTGAGCCACAAGGCCATCGTGCTCGTGTCGCTGTGCAGTTGGTTAAGCACTTGCAACAAGGCAACGAAGTTGAGCTTAATAAGTTTGCCCAGCGCCGTTATGAAACAAAGATGTTAAATTTATTCTTGTCTCATTTACAGTCGAAAGAGCAGGTGGATAAAAAGGTCAGCAGTGAATTTGCGGGCCGAGGCGTAGCGATGGAGCTTGGTTTTGATAGCCAGCAAAATACTGCATTTATCATTAAATCGCCATTTGAACCGACGTGGGAAAAACTATCGCATGTTTTACCTCAATTAGGCTTCATGATCGACGATCGTGACAAAACGTTGGGCACATACTTTGTGACTTTTGAGCAACAAAAGCTAAATTATTTAGCAATATTGCTTAAATTGAAGCAATCAATTCCGATTTTCTTGTCGGAAGGCAAGTTTAAAATTAAGCTCGAAAAATCAGGAGAAAATAGCGCAATGACTATTATTGACCCTGATGGCGATTACTTGACTCCGGTCAAAATGGCAGAGATGAGTAATACGGTTAAAGAATTCTTGGCTGCAAAACAGGGCTAAAGAATTTTATATAAACACGCAAAAAGGCCCCGAGCATTGAATAAATCTCGGGGCCTTTTTATGTTCAAGATGTTATTTCAAGATGAACCGTATGCTCTTTTGTTCGAGACATTTCCTAAGTACCTCCATTCATAGCGGCATTGGTATGGCGCGAACCTTCACGCTAAGCTGGAATTCGTTTTATCGACAAATCAATAGCTAAGCTCAGAAGGTGGCTTTGCACGGGTAGCTGTAGTATTGTATTAACTTACTAGGGGAAGATTGAGAGTTCGCCAGATTTTATAAATTGGTACGAACAGATACAGGAGGATTCAGGTGCAGCAGCTACAAATAAGAACAGCAACCGTTAAAGATTCGCACGAGATTAGCGCCCTAATTACCCGCAATTCTAAAGCACTGTTAAACGATGATTTTGACAACGGTGGTTTAGACTTCTTTTTACGCAGTGTTGAAACACAGTCTATTCGTGAATACATGGATCAAGGTTTCTTTTACTTAGTCGCAGAAGAAGAACAGAGTATTATTGGTGTGATTGCGATAAAAGATAATAGCCATATGTTTCATCTGTTTGTTGATCAAAATCATCATCAGCGCGGCATTGCTAAAATGCTATGGCAACAAATGCGCGAGCAAAGCATTGAACGTGGAAATAACGGAGAATTCACATTAAATTCGACCACGTATGCCTTGCCTGTTTATCAACGCTGGGGTTTTGAAGTGATCAGTGAAGCAAAACGCGCGTATGGTATTCGTTATACGCCAATGAAATTGGTGCTGGAACCTGCTTAATATCTTCCATGCATCTTGTACAATAACAATTGTATTATTGTACAAGATGATAAGCTATTAGCTTAACGGCGACGTTTCTTTTTGGTGCCAAAAGCGCGATCTTCAGCTCGGCGTTTCTGCGCTGTTTTCGAGTTTTTCTTGTCACTAAATACCTTGGTTAAGTCGGGTTCAAAACCGGGGATCCATTGTTGGGCAATGCGGGTATCGAGAATAGATTCTATTTCTTCAAGCAAATATGTTTCTTCAACACTCAATAACGAAATCGCTAAACCACTGCTGCCAGCACGGCCAGTACGACCTATGCGGTGGATATAATCTTCGGCAATGTAAGGCAGCTCGTAGTTAATCACGTATTGCAGCTGATCAATATCAAGACCACGCGCGGCAACATCGGTCGCAACTAGCGCACGAATTTTACCTTCTTTAAATTCACTCAAGGCTCGTTCGCGTGCGCCTTGCGATTTATCACCGTGGATTGATTGTGTTTTAATGCCATCTTTGCACATTTCTTTGGCCAGCGCATCACAGCCTTGGCGGGTGCGGGTAAAGATTAACACCTGATGCCAATTCTTTGAGCCAATTAAAAATGAAGTCAGCTCACGCTTGCGGTGGCTATCAACGCCATAAACAACTTGTTCAACTTGGGTTGCTGCGGTATTACGGGCGTCAACTTCAATCAACTTAGGATCGTTAAGCATGGTTTTGCTCAAATCAAAAATGGCATCATCAAAGGTCGCCGAAAACAACATGGTTTGGCGCTGTGATGGCATCCGTTTTAAGATACGTTTTATATCAACAATAAAGCCCATATCAAGCATGCGGTCAGCTTCATCAAATACCAAGTGTTCGATGTGGTCCAGTGTCAATGTACCTTTAACTAAGTGATCTAGCAGCCGACCTGGTGTCGCAACTAAAATGTCGGCGCCGGCCTTTAACGCGGTAATTTGAGGGTTAATACTGACGCCACCATAAGCAATAGCGCTGGTTA
>Ga0105359_10000412_pt1 | contig 34982 bp, 30 predicted proteins | sample GOMGulsemesocosm_6_FD_83659 | JGI IMG/M metagenome (GOLD analysis project Ga0105359, IMG submission 83659) | Methane-oxidizing microbial communities from mesocosms in the Gulf of Mexico - GOM8C Gulf of Mexico | ecosystem: Environmental > Aquatic > Marine > Cold seeps | place: Gulf of Mexico...
TAGCTGGTCCGAAGGACAAATAGCAAGGACGCTATTTGCAAAGGCGACCCGTTATTTATCGCTGATCTTAAATTATAAATTGTCTATTCAATACCGTATTTGATCCGCATCCCGGCAAATGCTCCTGCGTTGCTCTAACTTCTGCATCCATGCAGTCGCCTGCGGTAAATACTAAAAAATCGTCCCTGATTTTTTCATTGGCCAATTTTTAATTTAAGGCGATAAAGGACGGGACCAACCGCGTTTCATCGTTCGCACATTCCTTAACTGACTTACATTAACGCCTTAGCCAGTTGAAATAAACAGACTTACGGATTTTCCAACGGCGCCACGGATGGCGCGCGAATGAACAAAACGATGGCGCGTTGTTGCTCATGAGATAATTTAGTCAATTGCGCGATGTAGCTATCGGTGAGCATAGTCCCTTGGGTCAACAAGATACCATGTTGTGAATTCTCGACATCTCTGGCTAACACAACATCCGTACCTATTTTGGACAAGTCCACCGCAAATTCGAGTTGTTCATCGCCGCTAGCGGGACGTTTGTCGAGCATATCAAAGAACATTTTTATCACCACACCATCAAACTCACGGTTGGCTTGTTGCTCGATGCGCTGCTTAGCCTGAGCTACAGTTTGTGGGATTAGGGTTTGTCTGCCGATGATCAAATTGTCAAACGCAATGACCACAGCTAGAATTCTAGCCCCCAGCGAAAGGTGCTCATTAAGAGAAGGTTGTTGGTCGTGATCATTAAAAGGCTGGGGGATCTGCCCGATGATCGTCACTATATCGGCGAGCTGACTCACTCTGGCGAGCATGGTTGCTGATTGCTCAAAGAAAAGTCTGAAACTGAGCTGTTGTGGCGGCGACAGCAGCTCATACGGCTGCTGTAGTATCGACTGCGGCAGCGCTAGTTTTCCAGTTTCATATAACAGCCCGGCGACATAAATTTGAAAAGCAGTGAGCGCCGAGCAGCCCATTTGCAGTGCCAAGTAACGCGCCTGAGCGCCTATTCGATAATTATGTCCGCTGTTATCTTGCGTATGCATTGCGATACTGTCGGCATATATATCAATAAATACATTAAAATTTCTTTTTAATCGAAGTAGTTGACGCTGCTGCTTATTGGCATCAGCTTCCATCGACGCATTCTGTAACGAGAGCGCGATATTCTTCTGCTGATTAACCTTGAGTGCGCGCCGAGATTTAAGCTCATTATTGTAACTCTCCGCGGCGAGTTTTAATTGTGAAATCAACGCTTCATTATCCCACGGCTTAGTGAAATAGTGGCTGATTTTTCCGTCATTTACCGCGGCAACCGTCAAATCAATGTCAGAGTGACCGGTGAGTAAGAATCGTTTAGAGCGCGGATTTATCTTCGACACTAGGGTCAAAAACGTTGCGCCGTCCATCACCGGCATCCGCATATCCGACATCACTAATGAAAACGGCTGATCGCGATAAAACTCTAGAGCCTTTATTGGGTCTGAAAACAAAAATAATTTGAATTCTGTCCTGAGCGTGCGCTTAAGCGCATTAAGCACCTCAGGCTCATCATCTAAAATCAATAATGATACTTTTTCCATGGTTTTCCTTGCCCGACAAAATTAATTCCTAAGCTGTTTATAACATAACTTGAGCGTGGTTTAAATCGCTGAAACCTATTCTCGTCATCGACAGCTGCTTGAATTTAAATTAAAATTTTCCAATACATTTATGTTTCCTCACCGCGGGGAATCGTTTAGAATATATACTAATGGCAATTTGACAGGAGGTTATTATGCTAGACGAACCATCTTTGGACACGCCGAAACAGCCTATCTTATTATTGGTTGATGATGATAAGAATGTGCTAGCGGCCCTCGAAAGGACATTGCGCGGAGTCGATGCGACCATCGTTAGCTACCATTGCCCTTTAGAAGCACTCGCGTTCTGTCAATATAACCAACCCGAAATAATCATCTCAGATCAGAATATGCCCGAGCTAGCTGGTTGCGATTTTCTCAGTCAAGTACAGGCGTTATGGCCTCATTCTCAGCGCATCATCTTATCTGCATATCAAGACTTTAAAAGTGTTTCCAGTGGTTTTAATTCTGGTGCTGTGCAGCGCTACATTTGTAAACCATGGGATAATAAAGAGTTAAAATTTATTATCAATAAGGCGTTAGTGACAGCGCAGGCCAATGCCAACATCATCGATGCAACACCGCTTTGTGCAAACGAAAGTCCAGTCAATTTTCACTCGATACTCGCAGCAGATCCGGCAATGAAGAAGTTGTTCGCCAATATTCGCCAGGCGGCCACCGCCAATGCGCCCATCTTTATTACCGGCGAAACAGGCACAGGTAAAGAACTCGTGGCCAAGGCTTGCCATCTCGAAGGTTACAATCAGGGACAACCTTTTCTTGCGGTAAATTGCGCCAATTTCACCGAAGAGCTGATGGAGTCACAGCTATTTGGCCATGTCAAAGGCGCCTTTACTGGCGCGGTATCTACTCAACAAGGGGTGTTTGCCGCGGCGCAAGAAGGGACTCTGTTCTTAGACGAAATAACAACACTATCAAAATCATTGCAAGCCAAGTTATTGCGCGTGGTCCAAGAGCGGGAGTACACTCCGCTTGGCACTACCAAGCTAGAAAAGTTTCGCGCCAAGCTTATTTCAGCGTCATCAAACTCGATTCGTGATGCGGTGCTCGATGGTGATTTCAGAGAAGATTTATTTTATCGGCTCAACATAATTACCTTTATTTTACCGCCACTACGTCAGCGCACAGATGATAAATTACTCATTGCCAATCATTATTTGAAAAAGTACAGCAACATTGAAAACAAAAGCTTCTTACGCTTTTCATCGGGATGTATTCAGATCATGAACCAATACAATTGGCCCGGCAACGTCAGGCAACTCGAGAATATCATTCACTCGATGGTGATATTAAATAGCGGCACCGAAATCAATTCGAAAATGATCATCAATGCCTTATCAACTAGCATCGCGCCGTTAGCGGGCCACGACAATCCCCAATCTAACAATGAACAGCTTACCGTTGCCAGATCCCTTGCCGCCCATGACATTAGCCCATTGTGGCAAGTTGAAAAACAGGCCATTGAACAGGCCATTTCCCATTGCCTTGGTAACGTGCCACAAGCTGCTGCGCTGTTAGAGGTTAGTCCGTCGACTATTTACCGTAAGAAACAGGCTTGGGACGAATAGCATTGCGTTTAATCGATAGGTAGCGATATCGAAAAACAACTGCCTTCTCCAACCTCAGAGCGCACCGATATGTGACCACGGTGGCGCTCAATAATGCTATAGCTGATCGCCAAACCCAGACCCGTTCCTTGGCCCGGTGCTTTGGTGGTATAAAAAGGCGTGAAAATTTCATCTAATTGATCCTCAGCCATGCCAATACCGGTGTCTTGGACCTCCACCACAATATGTTGGTCTTTGACAAAGCTGCGAATCGTTATTTCACCACGATCACTAATTGCCTGGCTCGCGTTGATTAATAGATTCAAAAGCACTTGATTAATTTGTCCGGGATAACCTTGAATATTGGGTAGATTACCCAGCTCCAATTTAATCTCGGCGACATATTTTAATTCATTACCCACCACCACTAACGTCGCCTGGATACCTTCATTTATGCTTATCTCTTGTGGCTCAGGAAGGTCTTTTCTGGCGAAGGTTTTAAGCCCTTGCACAATAGTCGCAACCCGCTCAACGCCCTCAATACCAGAGGTTGTTAATAGCGTGACGTCACTCAAGATGTAGCTAATATCGTATTTCTCAATTAAGCGGGCTAATGCGGCTTGATCGGCGGGGATTTCGCCTGATATCTCGCCGATAAACTGCTCTATTTTCTCTAAATATCCTTGTAGCACCTCAAGGTTGCATTTAATGTATGAAATGGGGTTATTAATCTCATGGGCGACCCCAGCCGAAAGCACCCCTAAACTGGCCAACTTTTCCGATTGAATAACTTGCGCCTGACTAAGCCTAAGATCTTCATGCACCTTAGACAACTCCTTAAAGCTATCGCGTAGTTGCTTCTCGCGGCTTTTGACCTGTTTGACCATCGCATTAAAATTATGAAACAGTTTGGCAAATTCTGAAATTTCTAATTGTTCATTAAGATTCTCATAACTATTGTCGCGAGATAATGTATCGGTGGCGATAGACAACAGTTTTAATGGTATAACAAAGGTTCTACTGCCGTAGAAATAGGCGATTGCGGTGGTGACCAAAATGGAAAATAAGATCAGTAATGCCAGTTCGACGGCTATTTCGTATACTTCATCATTTATCGCCGATTGATTGACCCTAAAGCGTAAGTTTATCCCGATATCTGGCCACGGTATATCATGAATACGTCCATCGACTTGCTCGCCGACTTCCAATAATGATTGCTCATTTTTTAAAATAGTCAAGCCTAAGTTCTTAGAGTAGTTAGCAAAACTTAAGTGTTTGCTGATATCGCCAATTGGAATAAAGGTGATAAAAATCCCTTCTACGTGATTATTGTAATCGACAGGCACCGCCAACAACCAATAATATCTATCGTCAACGTAAGTAACCGATAAATATTTGACTAATTGACCATCGAGCACTTGTTTTACCCACGGCGCCACACGCCAGTCGCCCGCCAATGAGGGTTGGGTGATAGAGACAATCTCCCCCGAAAAATCGAGCAGACCCTGATGGTATTTTTGCCCGAGCATGCTTAGCGAAGCCAGGTGATCGATGATTATCCCGCTATTTTCCTCTGGCTGCATTAGGGTTTGAATAATCACGGGCCCGGAGGCTTGATCCTGTAACACCGCCAAATGCTGATTCAGAAACAACAAGAAGTTATCACTAATGGCGTTTGTCTCACCTTCAACCAGCAACTGTTGCTGCCTGTTCATTGAGTCGATCACCCGATTAATCACCAACACCGTGCTTAACAAACCAAGAATAACTAAGCTGATAAAAACAAAGCGGGCCAAGGCGTAGGAAATGTTTATTTTATTCATATCTGGTGCCTGTCATCACGCTAATACCAATCAAGTGGCTACGCAGGTTATGCACTAAGTTATCTTTAGTACATTACTCGCGGCCTCAAGCCAATTTAGAGTAGCGTTTTTATTACAACTACTATTATTTTAGTAAGATCACGTCATTATTAGTCCCATAATATCCCATCAGATAGTCGGGTAAAGACAGCGCTTCATGGCCATCAGGCGCGTCGTTGGTCACTGGCGAAAAAGGCTTGCGATAGGTTTTAATTAACCCTTCAACCTCGCTCTCAAGATTTTCCAACGCATGATGGATCGCCACACGGTCGGCGATCACATCACCGCTTAATGTCACTTGCTCAATCGCGCTCAGTAAAATTTTGGTTAAGTCATAAGCATGAATAAAGCCCGTTTGCGCCTTGATATCCGAGGTACTCTTGATATCGCCAAACAGACGCTGCGCCAACTCAAATACCTCGATGCCACGTTTGGATTGCGGCTGGGTAATAAACGAAAATTTTGTTTGAATAAACTGTAGCTGCTGTGGTGCCTTTAAGAAATCATCGATATGATTAACAAAATCGCCTCCGGTTATCCCCCAGTGGCTTCTTATCGGTAGCCTCAACTCAGGTTCTAACGCGAGGATTGCATCGGCATACGTCTTTCCCTCGGTGGCATTGGCCACCAAAAATATAACATCGGCGCCGCTGTTATAGATGTTGCGCAGGTTAATTTTCGCCCCATGAATCCCTAATCCCCAATTAAACCAAGAGATCCCAACAGGCTCTATGCCTAACGCGCTTAACGCCTTAACCATGGTTTGATTATTGGCTCTACCCCAGCCGGTTTTTTCAAGTAACAGATAGGGTCTTTTAAAGCCTTCTTTACTTGCTGCATTGGCAATCACATAGCCTGCCTTTGCGTCATCCACCGATAGTCTAAAGATCCAATTCTCTTTGTCCTGGCCTCGGGTTATTGGGCTAGCGGCGGCCCAAGGGTCGAGTAATAAGATTTTATTGTTGTTAATGTAACTTCGGTTGGCTAATAATGGCGGTGAATGAAGACCGGAAAAAACCGCTAGTGCCCGTGGATTGGCAACCACTTGTTTAAGGTTTTTTCGACTACGCGGCGCGCTACCGTGGTGATTACGCAGCACCAACTCAAACTTATAGCCTCCCGCCATATTATTTTGCTGGGCTAACGCGGTGCGAATGCCCCGCTCAATCGACACCGAGGACGCTTTAGTACCGCTAAAGTCGGCGTCCAGCACCAGTTGATAGGTCGGTTTATCTTGCGCCGCTACGGCGCCGCTCAAACCAAGCAGCACTATGATGAGTAATTTATGTAGTCGATTCATTATGATCCCTCAAGCAGAAATTGAACTATCCATGACTCGGCCATTGACCAATGCGGTTCGCTTTATCTACTCGATTAAGCGATCTCATCATCATTGCAATTTGCGATGCCATATAGAAATACCAGCTTACCACCGCCACCAAAAATAACCAAGCACATGATTTAACGACCAATATTAGTTGGCACCATGCTTGCTATCTCTTACCACAGCGACGCTAATCAACTGGAGAGATACCCCATGGACCGTGATAAACAAGTATGGTTAATCCTAGACAGCCGTAGTTTTGGCGGCATAGAGACTCATGTAGTGCAGTTAGCTAGAGGCTTACGAAAATATCAAATCGCCGTCGAGGTAATATTTCTAGCCGATTATGGCGATCATCCAATATTCGCGCAACTGCGCCAACACCAGATTACCGTGCGAGTATTGCACTATGGCCTAGTGTCATTAATTAGCGCATTGCACAGAGAGAAACCGCGATTAATCCACACCCATGGCTATAAAGCCGGAATTTTTGGCCGACTAGCTCGATTATTAAATGCCACCACAATCGTCAGTACCTTTCATGCAGGAGAATCCCTCAACGGCAAATTGGCACTCTATGACTACGTTGATCGGCTCAGCAGTGGGTTTTCCCATGCCCTTATCGCAGTAAGTGGACCAATCAAGGCGCGGCTCGATCATCAATGTACAGTATTGGACAACTTCGTATCCACCAAGCAACAAGGTTTCCCTGGTGAACAAATAGCCTTTGTCGGCCGACTTAGCGGCGAAAAAGGTCCCGATACATTTCTACAACTATCATCTTATTTTGGCCAACGCTTATTCCATGTTTACGGCGATGGCCCGATGTCCGCTGCGCTTAAGGCCCAAGCAGGTGACAATGTCATCTTTCATGGCCATCAAAGTGACATGGAGCAACACTGGAAAAATATTGGTTTGTTGGTCATACCGTCCAGGCAAGAAGGCTTACCGATGGCGGCACTTGAGGCGATGGCTCATGGCATACCGGTGTGCGCCTACAACGTGGGCTCATTGGCACGTTTAATCGATTGCCACAATGGCTGGCTGACCAAATCAGGTGATTTCAAAGGACTACGCCATGCAGTTTCTCAGTGGTTAAGCAGTTCATTAAAGCGCAAGTTTAATCGCTCTCGCCATGCCAGAAAGCGCATCATCGTTAAATTTAGTGATATCGCCGTGATGCCACTCGTCATCGATTGTTACAATCAGGCACTGTGTAAAAACAATGATCATTTAGGACCGTTTCCGCGCGTTAATAAGGAGCACAATCATGCCCTTGACTAAGTCAGCAACTGCCATTCTGTTCGTGCATTACGGTGATGATTGGATCAGAGGTAGCGAGCGATGTTTGCTCGACCTGCTCACCCATCTCGATCGCGCGCAATACACGCCAGTTGTTTGGTGTAACAGCGACAAGATGGCACAACAAGTTAGACAATTACACATTGAGGTGGTGTGTCAACCATTTCCGTTGTTGCTGGGTTGGTCGGCACCACGCCTTGATTTTCTCGGTTTCTGGCAATTACTAAGACAAGCATGCGATTTGATTGAGCAACACTCGATTGGGCTCATTCATAGCAACAGTGGCGCGCCATGTCAGTGGTTAAATATTGTCGCGCGCCGCTTTAGATTACCCTTAGTCGCCCATTTGCACTGCCGCTACCCTTTGCGTGACCGACTCACGTTTGGCCTGCACCATTTATCGAGGATTCTGGCAGTGAGTCAGCCAGTGGCACAACAATACCTCGGTGATTCACTAGCGAGTAATCGAGTATTTGTGATATCCAATGGCATCGACAAGCAACGAGTCAATGCTAACGCACCACTAAGCATTCGAGAATTACTTGGGCTATCGGCCAGCGATCTGGTGCTTGTGTCGGCAGGCTCTTTGATCGAGCGCAAGGGCATGGATATCTTAATCGATGCCCTCGATCTAGTACGCCAGCAAGGTGTTCCAGCCAAACTAGTGATCATCGGTGAAGGTTGCTGCCACAGCCAATTAGTGCAACAAATCGCCCGTTTAAAACTCACCAGACAGGTCTTTTTACTCGGTGAACGGACAGATTTAGCCCGCTTATTAGCCGGCGGAGTCGATGTGTTTCTGTCTGGTGCCAGGGAGGAAGTTTTTGGCCTCGTGTTAGCCGAGGCAGGGTTGCTAGCGCTTCCCGTTATCGCCCCCGCTGTCGGCGGGATCCCAGAGGTGGTGGTGCACAATCACAGTGGGTTGTTGGTGCCGCCAAACGCGCCAGTCCATACCGCGCAAGCCATTTCATTACTCTATCGTCAACCCGAACTTCGCCAGCGCCTTGGCTTGACTGCTAAAGCGCGTATCGAGCAACTGTTTTTAATCCAGCGCAATGTGCAGGCAGTCGAGTCCTGCTATCGGCAAATGCTCAACCATCCCGCGCACCAGTTATGTTGGTTCAGTCACTGGTCCCCCACCGTTGCAATCAGCACCATCATTAAATTTGTGCGCAATAAATTAAGCGCGTCACCATTTCAATTTAAACAAAGGAAGGACTAAATGCAGCAACCTAAACATATCGTGATTGTCGATGCAATTGCTTACCCAGGAGGCTCTAAAGTGGCCACCAATAGCCTATTGGCAACGTTCAATCGTGATGCAGTTAATGTCACCATTGTGACTAATGATCCCGCAAGCTGGAGCGAGCATCATCGGATAATCAGATTATTAGAAATTCCCTGGTTGGCGGCTCAAGAGCAAGGGCTGTGCTATTTTTTTCGCCACTTGTTGCTGGCATTACATCTCTTGGTTGCGCGACTGCGCTATGGCACTATTGATGTTGCACTGGGTGCCTCTAATCCTGGTGTGGACTTATCGCTGTATCTCGCCCAACCCTTACTACGCTTTTCTATTGTCCAGCTAGTTCATGGACCAATAGCAAGTTCGCGCACCATTGCCCGTTGCTTACTACGCGCCAGCCATGTGTTTTACTTGAAGAGCACAGCCCGTTCTATTGAGCGATGTCTATTGAAAGTGACCCATCAAAACACCTTGCGAGGGGTGTTAATGGGTGAAAAATTTAGTGAGCTAAATAATGGGTTGTCGACCTCGTCTTGGCCCACGCAATGTCAGTATATCCGTCCCCAAATCCTATGGTCCGCCTCATTATTGAAATGGAAGGGCTTAGATTTCTTTATTCAAGCCATCGCGGCGATGCCACTAGATCGCCGGCCAATTACCCAAGTATGCTATATTCGCCCGTTAGCAACCGACCAAGAATTCTCCAATCCTGAGATAATTCTGGAAAAACTATATTGGCATCAACAGCCTGCTACGCTAGATAGGATCCGCGCCGGTTGCAACATCTTTATTTCCACCAGCGTCAACGAGCCCTTTGGATTAGCAATTCTCGAGGCGATGGCTGCTGGGCACTGCGTAGTCATTCCCGATGACAATGCACATTGGGCGCAGATCCTGTGCCATGACGTCAACTGTATTAAATACCAGACCAACAATTTGCAAGATCTGACCGAGCAGGTGCTAAGACTAAGTCTTGACCTGGTAAGAATTGCGCAAATAGGGGCCCGCGCGCAACAAGTCGCTCACCATTACAGGAGCGATACTGCATACGCCAATGTCAGAGCCGTCGTGTTGAACAGCCTCTAAGCATTTAATCGTCAGGAGAGTGATAATGTTGACCAAAATAAACGCCTTATTACCCACGGCTATAAAACAATCAATCGTCTATGGCCTTAGCATTGCGCTAATGAAAAGCGTCTCGCTAATCATGTTACCAATTACCGCATTCTACCTGCGCCCAATGGAATTTGGCCAATTGGAGCTATTAACCAGCATCGGCATCGTCTGTAGTATCTTAGTCGGATTAGGCCTGGAAAATACGCTGTTTAGGTTTGCTGGCAACCACAAAAACATCAACGATATGCACCATAGCGCGGCTTGCATCATTACCTTGGCACTTGGCTCGGGCGCGATCGCCGGCATTGTCGGCTGGATTTTCGCCCCTTGGGTGATTGCAAATATCTCGATAGATATTTCAGTGGTGCAATTGCGATTGGTGTTCATCGTTATTGCGCTAGAAGGTGCTATCGCCATTCCTTTAGCCTGGTTTCGAATGCAAGAACGGGTATTAACATTTTTCTTAGCCACAGGGCTTAGAACCATTAGCCAAGCCATTTTAATCGTGATGCTATTAAAGATGCAATATGGGGTGAATGGCGTCTTAAGCGCCTGCCTGATCGCAGCTAGCGTCCAAGCATTGATCATCTCATTAATGATGTTAAAAGAGGTCGGCATGGCGTTTACCTTAAAACAATGTGGCCAAATGCTCCGTTATAGCCTGCCCATTGTTGGCAGTGGATTTATCGCCTTTTCATTGGCAGGCTTCGATCGCTGGTTGCTCGCCGCTAAGAGTACATTAACCGACGTTGCAATCTATGGCATCGCGGCCAAATTCGCCCTAGCGACCGTCTTGTTAGTCCAGCCTTTTGGCATGTGGTGGCTACCGAAACGATTTACCATATTAAAACAAAAACTGGGTATTGCTAAGGCTGCGCACTACATTATGATAGGCATCATGGTCGTCATGGCTATTGCCGTTGTCGTTGCCTTTATCGCGCCGTTTCTAATCCATTGGTTACTGGCACCGCAATATCACCTAGCGATTCAATACGTCTTATGGTTGGTGCTAGCGATGGCATTTAAGGAAGTGGCCGAACTGGTCAATATTGGTTGCTATTGTGGCGAGTCCACTTATCAGCAATTGGTCGTCAATCTGATTAGCGCCCTCGTTGGCCTGAGTATTATGTGGATGTCGATTGAAAATTGGGGCATTTGGGCGGTCGTGGTCGCACTAAATGTTGCGTATCTAATTAAGGCGATATTGTTTTATCTGGCCAGCCAGCGCAACCTACCCCTACCCTATAATGGTCTAAAGTTAGTCAGTGTGATTAGCTGCGCCGTTGTGCTAATCGTGTTGAGTCAATATATCCCGATGAATATCGCAGGCTGGCTAACTTCGGTGTTCGCGTTGCTTGGGCTACTCATCGCGGCGATTAAAGCAAACTTGCTATCACTTACTAAGCCGTTTTATCAGACAAATGACTAGGCCCGCCATCACCAGCATTCAGCAAGATTTTCAATTGATGCTGCTCATTTGTAGCATCATGGCTACCCTTTGGTATTGCTTACCTCATCCCTTGTTTGCGCCGCTAATCGCGATTTTTCCGATAGCCATCATGCTGGTACTCGCACTTCCCTTTGAGATGGTGTTGCTGTTTGTGATCTTTTCCTTCTTTCGTATTCACGAAGTCTTTCCCGCACTTTATTCCCTAAAGATCCCGTTAATCCTGTCCATGGCCGCCATTGTCGGATTGAGCTGGCATATCGCGATTACTGGGCGAGTCAAATTGTGGTGGAGTCGCGAGCTTTGGCTCATTAGCGCCTTTTTTGTGCTCGTTGCGTTAGGTGTGTTAATGGCCAGTAACCGTACGGTAGCCATCGAATATTTCAAGGGTATTTATTGGAAAATTTGCTTAATGACCTACGCCATCACCTGGCTCACACGGACTAGTCGTGACTTTACGTTGGCATCGATGCTGCTGACCATTTCCGGCACACTGGTTGGGCTAGTAGCACTGGCGAATAAGGTCAATGGTATCGGTATGGTCGAAGAAACACGAGTGACCATTGGCCGAAGTTTCGGCTCGGTGCTTGGAGATCCCAATGATTTGGCCTTGGTGCTGATGTTTCCTGCCGCGTTTGGCGTTAGTTTGATCACCACGCCAAAGCTAGACCGATGGCAACGCTGGCTGGGTATTGTTAGTGTGCCGGTGTTGTTTTTTGCGGTACTCGCTACGCAGAGCCGCGGCGGGCTCTTAGGGATCATGGCGGTATTTGGCGTCTTTGCTTATCGTAAACTCAACAACCGCTTCCTTTTTATTGCGCTGGGCTTGGTGGCTGCAATCGCGTTGTATGCCATCGCGGGAATATCTGATCGCTCATCGGGAGGCGCAGCAGAGGAAGGTCTCGACGCCTCAGCTCAAGGGCGGCTTTATGCCTGGCAAGCAGCCTGGAGAATGGCCTTGGAACATCCAATGACAGGCGTGGGCATTGACAATTTTTATGTCAATTTCTTCTTTTATAGTCCGCATTGGGATGGCTTAAACCACGCCGTACATAGCACCTGGTTTGGCATACTTGCCGAAACTGGCTTCGCTGGTTTCGGTGTTTTTGTCGCGATCATCATCCTCCTATTACGCCAGGCATTTAACAGTATCGGTGCGCTAAATGAGTTACCTGGGGCACCTGCCGCCATCGTGGCTACCGCCAATGCGGTATTTGCTGGTCTCATTGGTACCGTGGTCGCTGGGACCTTTCTCACGCAGGGATTCACCTGGCCAATATATATTCTGGCGGCGCTCATTCTCGCCGTTGCTCGCTGGATTACGCTGGCACGTCGTTAGCATTTTGCAAATCAATTTGCATTTCAGCAGTCTCACGCCATACAACACCAAACTAACTAGCTGAAAACTAACTAATAAATTATTGGCATCAATTCTGCAATATTAATCATGACGAACTCAAGGGAGCTGATCATGAGCCTATTAAGTATTGAACGTGCCAAACAACGATTAAAGCGCAGCGACAATCCGCTACTAAAGGGCCTGCTAGTTTGCTTGAAAGCGTTGCGCTTTGGCGACCTACCGCTACCTAAACGCCCCTACCAAGGACTTTTTTTGACCCATCAGTTAGTGATCAACAGCCTTGGTTATCTTGCTCGAGTGTTGTATTGGTCTCCGCTGTTTAAGAGTCAAATCAATCACTGTGGCAAGCAATTATACCTTTATGGCGGAATGCCCTATCTCGCAGGCCCTCTTGCCATCACCCTAGGCGATCGGTGCCGTGTTTCTGGCCACACCACCATCACCGGTCGCGGTTGCAATCCCAGTGTCGCGACACTCAAAATCGGCGACAATGTCGATATTGGTTGGATGACAACGATCGCTGTCGGCAATAAAATTATCATTGGCGACAATGTGAGAATTGCTGGTGGCGCATTCTTAGCTGGCTATCCGGGACATCCAATGGACGCGGCGGCGCGCGCAAAAGGGCTGCCCGAAAGAGATGATCAGGTCGCCGATATCGTACTTGAGGATGATGTTTGGCTGGCCACTGGCGTATCGGTCATGGCCGGTGTCACTATCGGTAAGGGCAGTATCATCGCAGCATCGAGTGTGGTGACGAAAGACATCCCGGAGGGCGTTCTCGCCGCGGGGATCCCGGCTAAGGTGATTAGGATAATAAACTCATGAATAAACATATAATCGAGGGGAATCCGCGCAATCGAGATCTTATCGTCTTTGGGGAAGATTGGGGGGGACTACCTAGCAGCACCCAGCAGCTGATTAAGCATTTGGCTCAGACCCGCAAGGTTATTTGGGTCAACTCGATCGGTCTACGCCAACCCAAGCTAAACACTCGTGACATCAAAAGGCTATGGCATAAAATCACCTCAATGAGTATTTCGACGCCCGACCAGCGCCCCAAAGATTGTGACTTTGTGATCGCTAATGCCAAAACATGGCCTGCGCCAAGGGGCCTAATTATGCGCTGGATATGCGCTCAACTGCTTAGCTACCAGATGCGCGCTGTGATCAAACGATCTGCCTTGGCAGCGCCAATCTTATGGATTAGTCTGCCCACTGCCGTAGATATCGTTGGTAAGTTGGGGGAATCAGCCGTGGTGTACTACTGTTGTGATGATTTTAATGCGCTGGCAGGTGTCGACCATCAAACAGTCAATCTGCGGGAGCAACAACTGGCCAAGTGTGCCGACCTTATCCTCACCTCAAGTGACATGCTTAGGGTAAAGTTTGCCAGCAGATCGCCGGTGACCATCGAACACGGCGTTGATTTTACCCTCTTCAGCACCCCTGCCGTGCGTGCCACAGATTTACCCTGCAATGACCAACCAACCGCAGGCTATTACGGCAGTATTTCAAGCTGGCTCGACCTTGAATTATTGCAACAAACCATCGCGCAGATGCCCGATTGGAACTTTGTATTGATTGGCGATATCACCATTGACGTCAGCATTATGCGCCAATATAGCAACGTCTACTTTTTGGCAAGCAAGGCGCACGAACTGCTCCCTCGTTATAGTCAGCATTGGACAGCGTCGTTACTGCCTTTTCGACAAAACCGCCAAATTGAGGCTTGTAATCCTTTTAAGTTACGTGAGTATCTCGCTGCTGGGCGGCCGATAATTAGTACGCCTTTCCCCGCATTATCGCGTTATCGACACTTGGTCGATGTTGTGGACACGCCAGCGCAGATGATCGCTGCGCTGCGACGTGCAGGCAATAGCTGCGACATTGACCCATTAATGCGTCAAGCGGTCGTCAACGAGACTTGGCAAATCAGGGCCGCGCAAGTCGCTCGTTTGGTGGATAGCTTATGAACGATCTATCTTATCAAATACTCTATATTCTCACTGCAGCATGGCGCGCGCGCTATGTCATCGTTACACCGATCATCCTATTACCGCTAGTCGGCTTAGCGATTGGCTTGACCACGACCAAACAGTATCAATCACACACCAGCATGCTGATTCAGGAAACAGCCAAGATGAACCCTTTCTTAGAAGATTTTGCCGTCTCCTCGATGCTAAAGGAGCGCTTAGACTCACTCCAGACGCTGTTACATTCGCGGCATATTCTGGGCGAGGTCGCTCGTGAACAACAGCTAATTGACGACACATCTAGCGCCAAAGACTTTGAGCGTACCATTGCCAAGCTTTCATCGGCTTTGTCGATGAGCATGACTGGTAAAGATCTTATCCGTATCGATTACGTCGCCTCATCACCCGTCGGTATGGAGCCGATGTTACAGACTGTTAGCCGTTATTTTATCGAGCAATTACTGGCTCCAGAGCGCTCTAGCATGAAAGATTCAGCTATTTTCTTGGAGAAATACCTCAATCAGCGCCATCACTCACTGGTGCAAGCTGAGCAAGCGCTGGCTAATTTTAAGGATCACCACGCCAAAAACTTACCACAACTACACAGCACAAATATCGCTAGAATTGCCAATTTAAAACTCGATTTGGCCAAGAAGCAAGCGCAACGTGCAGGGGTTAAAAAGAGCATGGGGGGACTAAATTTACAATTATCTAAAACCAACCCCATCATTGGTAAGATTGAAGAAAAAATAATTGAACTGCGCGGTAATTTAGCCCTACTAAAGGCCCGATACACCAACAAACATTCGCGAGTCCAAGCAACCCTGCGCGAAATAAACAGCTTGGAACTCGAGCGCCAACAATTGCTCAGCCACAAACAACAACCGCTTAACTCGACGCAACTGTGGGACATCGTCAGCTCTATTTCTGCCGCTAAAGGTGGCACGGCTCAGCCATTGTTGATCACTCAGCTGGAACGATTACAGGCGACGCGCGCTAAGCTAGATTTCTTGAATGAAGAGATTAACTCCTTGGCCGCCATGATCGCCAGTTTCGAACAAACCGCCACCAGCTTTGGCGCCAATGAGCGGCAACTGGCGAAACTTGAGCGCGACTTAGCGAATAAACAACAGCTATACGAAGATCTACTACACCGCTACGAGATGGCGAAAATGACGCAGGCGCTGGGTAACTTCGAGCAAAATAAGCGGATAAAGATAATCGATCTGCCCTATACACCCGGGTTGCCAAGTAACTTTCCGTTGAGTATTTATATGCTCTCAGGTCTCATCGCCGGGCTGCTATTGGGCGGCGGTTTGGCCACATTATTCGCGTTGACAGATAACCGCGTATGTCGACGTGACTATTTAGAAATTCTGTCATCGCTCCCGGTGATTAGCCGTATTCCGCCCCTTAACATTGAGGAGAAATAATATGCCACATCAAGGTGAGAGAATTGTTGGCCAAGTTGTACAGCACCTACAACCAGGAGGGATCGAGACGATGGTTTTAGCATTGCTAAAGCATCAACCCTTCTACACCGTTATATTTAGTTTGGAAGGTTGCAAAGATGACGCGATTAAACGTTGGCCAATATTAGCCAAGGTGAGCGATCGTTTGGTTTTTTTAGAAAAGCCACCAGGGTTTACTATTTTACTCATCTGGCAGTTAGTGGCGCAGTTTAAATTACATCGGGTCAACGCCGTGCATACACATCATATTGGCCCCTTACTCTATGGCGGGCTTGCCGCGCGGTTAGCCAATATTACGAAACACATCCATACCGAACATGATGCGTGGCATCTCAGTAATAAGAAGCAGCGTTATTTACAAAAGTTATTACTCCATACGGTGAAACCGATAATGGTGGCCGATGCATACGCTGTCAAAGACAAGATTAAACTACTATTAAATCATAGTGATACAACATTGATTCATAATGGCATCGATATTACTAAGTATATACCAGGTGACCGAAATATCGCGCGTAAACGACTCAATTTACCCACTGGTGTGGTACTTATCGGCAATGCTGGGCGCTTGGAAACGGTAAAAGGTCAAGATGTGTTAATTAGTGCACTAAGCCAGTTTTCTTCGACTATTCACCTGGCCATTGCCGGTGGCGGAAGCTTAGAGAAGCAACTCAAAGCGCAAGTTTCACGATTACAGCTTGAACAACAAGTCCATTTTTTAGGGCCAATCGATGACATGACCACTTTCTATCAATCGTTAGATCTTTTTTGCTTACCTTCTCGCCACGAAGGACTCCCGTTATCACCGATGGAGGCACAAGCATGTGGCATTCCAGCGCTCATCACCAATGTTGGCGGCAGTGCTGAAGCGCTCTGCCACAATACCGGGTTATTGGTCGAGCGCGATAATGTCGAGCAACTGGTGTTAGCCATCGAAACCATGCTATCACGGTGTCGTTCAACTAGCCCGCGGTGCTTTATCACCAAGCATCGCACTGCACAGGGCATGGCTAATGCTTACGTAAAATTAATTTACTCATAACCAAGATCAAGAGGTCGCTTTTATGCTCATCACTATCACCATAGGTTGTATGCTCCTGATACTTTATCATCATATCGGTTACCCGCTTCTGCTCAAGTACCTCACCCAATCCCAGACGCCAAAAGAGCGGCCATTGTCAGCGAGCGACGCCAATACCATGATTGACGATGATAGCGCGTTGCCCAGTATCGCATTGGTTATACCAGCCTTTAACGAGCAGCAATATATTGCCGATAAGATCCGCAACCTGGCGATACTCGATTACCCCCCTAATCGTCTAAAAGTGATCATCGCCTGTGATGGTTGTACCGACAATACTGCTGCCATTGCCCGACAGACGAGCCAAGAGAGAAGCTGTCGTGAGCTGGATATAGAGATCATCGAATATCGGCGCAACAGCGGTAAGGTTGCAGTGATCAATAGAGTATTGCCGCGCTTATCCGCGAAAATCATCGCGATGAGCGATGTCTCTGCGCTCATTTCTATCGACGCGTTAAAGCACGCCAATCGCGCGTTCGCTGACAAAGCAGTAGGCTTAGTCACTGGTCACTATTTACTGGCCAACCCAGGCTCTGATGGCGAGCAATCCTATTGGCAATATCAAAGTAAGCTCAAGCAACGAGAAGCAAAGCTTAGCTCCATCATCGGTGCCCATGGCGCATTTTATTTGATACGCCGACAACTGTTATTGCCCTTGCCCGAAAACACCATCAATGATGATTTTGTTATCGCAATGGCAGTGATCGAACAGGGATATCGCGCGATTTACGTCTCATCTATCAATGCGGTCGAATTAGAGCAAGCCAGCAATACCTTAGATTTACAGCGCCGTAAACGCATCGCCGCTGGAAATTTACAACAATTAATCCGCTTTAGATCTTTGCTCTCACCAAAATATCGCGGTGTCGCCTTTAGCTTTGCCTCCGGAAAAGCACTGCGAGTGTTTATGCCGTTGATTTTAATTGGTGCGTGGCTTGGCTGTTTACTGCTCGCCAAGGGCAACCTGTTTTTTGCGCTTACCGCCGTGTTACAAAGCTGTCTTTATGGCTCGGCGATCGCCTATTCGTTGGTTAAGCCACGAGCGCCAAACAAACATTTACAGACCATTTATTATATAGTCGCGGGTTATGCCGCTAATTTAGTCGGGTGTATCGAGTATATTTGTGGCGGTAAATGTTTTGGTCAAGGTAATATCACTGGTCGAGCCTACACCATTGACCCAAGGATTAAGTTTTTCAAACGGCTTATTGATGTCATCGTTGCCACTGCGCTATTAATCGTCTGCTCGCCACTCATGTTGCTAATCGCTATCATTATTAGAGTTAATAGCCTTGGTCCGGTGTTCTTTTCACAGCAACGTATTGGTTTATCGACACCACGATACGTTAAATTTTTTAGCATGTTCAAATTCAGAACCATGATCGACCATGCCGAGGCATCTAGCGGCGCGATACTAGCCACCGCAAACGATACACGTGTCACCCCTTTCGGCGCCTTCTTACGAAAAACCAGACTCGATGAGTTGCCTCAGTTAGTGAATGTATTACGCGGAGAGATGTCGCTTATTGGGCCCCGGCCTGAGCGCCCTGAGTTTTATCAACGTCTCGACGATGAAATCCCCTTCTATGCCGAACGTACTTTCTTGATTCAACCGGGGATAACAGGGCTCGCTCAGATCAACCAAGGCTACGATACTTGCCTAGAAGATGTCCGCGTAAAGCTGGGCTATGATCATAGTTATGCACTCTCCCTGTTTAGTCCCTTGCAATGGTTAAGAATGGATTGTTACATCATGATTAAAACGTTGGTCGTCATGGTGAGCGGCAGAGGGATATAATCCTATCTTGCATCGCAAATTAAAAACGCTATGCTCACGACATCACTTTGCGACAAGAAAAGAACAAACACAAAACACAACCATCTGATATTTAACAAATTAAAACCATTAAATTATCTGGCATAAAACCTGCTAATACCTTTATAAGCCCCGTCACTATAAAGGTACTGATTATGAGACTACAGACTCACCGCGCTGCAAATCACCAACTCGTTGTTACTTTTTTTGGCGACCTCAATGCACAAGGTATTAAAAACCTTCGAAGTAAATTTGATCATCTAGAACACCTTCAGGTCACGCAAATGGTGTTAGATCTGCATCATGTCGATCTCATCGACTCTTCTGGTATCGGCGCCATCGTGTTCCTCTATAAACGGATACGTACTCAAGGCAATTCATTGTCCCTCGTTGGAGTACATGGCCAACCAAAGTCATTAATCAAGATGCTGCGTATTCATTACAACATGCCGGTTAGTTGGTCACCAGATCAGCAATCGATTAATGTCACTGATAAGGCATCATCATGAAAGCCCTTAGATTAGTAGTGGCCGCGTTATGTATTACCTTGACTCAAGGGTGCGCAAGCCTAGTTAGCTCCGCCCTATGGGGTAAAGACGAGCAGCAGCGCTACGTCATCGAGACAGATCAACCGCTGGGACAAGAGCACGGTTTAAGGTTTGACTATACCTTGCTTACTCAGCATCTCGATATTTTGGTGCTCGAAGGCGCCGAATTGTGCTTCCCTGCAACGGTGGTGCAAGCGCAAACACGCGAGCTTCGCATCGGACATGAACTCAAAGGCGGTCTCCATTTTGATGCCGCCAATGACATTATCATTCAGCGTCGGCTACTCGACCGCTTAGAGCGACAGCTACAGTATGTTAATCAACATCAAGCCTGTGCGCTGCCAAAGTCCGGCCAACTCACCAAACCTGGTGATTTGGGCAAGAAAATATCGACCCTACTCAATATCGATAATCAGTTTGCGGTTGGTTCATTTTCATTAAATCCAAAGTTTGTGGTGCGCCTTGGTCAGGCCGTGCAACTAATTGGCAAACTAATCGACTATCGCCTGCTTATCACAGGACATGCCGACAGTAGCGGAAACGATGTAAACAATCTTAAATTGTCTCGCCAGCGCGCCGAACAAGTGAGTCGATATATCCAAATTATGGGCATCCACAAGACGCGTATAGATATCGCCGCAGTTGGTAGCAATGAACCGTTAATGGCTGGCGATCACTTAGCCACGCGTTTAGTCAATCGCCGCGTCACCATCGAGTTAGTCGAGAGTCCAGTTGCATCACGATAAGGAGAATTAGTCATGCTTAAATATCTACTAATATTACAACTATTAGTGATGCTAGCCCCAGCATCACTAGCACAGGAAAGCTATCATATTCAGCTCGGTGATCAAATCCATATCACCCTACCCGGCGAAGCCACGCTCAATCAGGAATTTACCGTCGGTATTGATGGCACCCTCACGCTGCCTGAAGTAGGACCATTAAAAGTAGTTGGCAGCAGCGAACAACAGCTACTCACGTTACTGCACGATTCTTTGAGCCCAGTATTTAGGGACATGAAAGGCTTCGATGTCATCGTTACCAAGAAACGTATGTTAGTCGATGTCATGGGCTATGTTAAGCAGCCAGGCAAGTTATTTCTGTCTGCGCCAGCCAACATCCAGATGGCACTACAAGCTGCTGGTGGCCTACGTTCTGGCGCACAGCTCAATAAAATTCAGCTACGCCGCGGCACACAAACGCTGGTGTTTAACTACAAGCAGTATCTCGACAGTGGTGATAGTGATATTTTACCCCGCCTGAAGTCGCTCGACATTCTATTTGTGCCTGCCTCACCGATGATCGGCAATATTGAAGTAGAATTTGATCCGAGTAAAATAGCAGCGAGTGGCGACGCGGCGGATAGGATGGCGATCAAAGTATTTGGCGAGGTCAATCATCAAGGCAGTTTTTCCTTTGACCGACGCACCAACCTGATTGAATTTCTGATGAAGGCTGGCGGCGTGACGCGCTATGCTGGCGTCGAGCAAATACGGGTGATCACCAACGGCTCACCAACCATATTTAACTTAAAGCACTATCTCGACAGTGGCGACACCGCGCTGTTGCCGACAATAAACGCAGGAACGACCATCTTTGTGCCGCGCCAGGAGGAGCAGATAAAGGCAGGTAGCAATGTTATTTATGTCATGGGAGAAGTCTTTAAACCCGGCGCATATGAGGGTAAGACCGATATTACTTTCATGGATATCTTAGCTAATGCTGGCGGCCCGACCCGCTTCGCGGAATCTCGCCAGATAAAAATAATAAAGGCCAATGGCGACGTCCGATCTTTCGATTTAACTGGGTATACCCACGGTACTACTGACAAATCGCTGCCCAGCATTGTCGCTGGTGACGCAATCTTCGTCCCCGAAAAAACCGATATGAATGAAAAGTCGTGGTTGAAAATAGCGCCACAACGTGCCGTGCGAGTGATTGGGGAAGTAGTCCGTCCCGGTCGCTATGAATGGGCAGATGAGATGTCACTACTCGACCTATTAGCCCATGTCGGCGGGCCAACCTCGCGCGCCGATACGGCTAACATCGATATTATATCACCGGACCAACATGGCACGACCAGACAATATACCTTCGATCTCGACAGCTTTATTCAAGCGGGTAGTGACGAGTCGTCGCTACCGATGATTCGTGGCGGCGCAACCATTCGCATCCACGACTTACCCAGTGATCCCAGCGATAACAAGTCGCAATGGGTGCGCCAATCATCCGAGAAATCAATCTATGTATTTGGTCAAGTTGGCTCCCCGGGTCGTTATATGTTTACCGATAAGATGAACTTTCTCGATATATTGGCTGCTGCCGATGGCCCGACCGATAAGGCCGATCTGCGTAACATTCGCATTAGCCATCGTCACGCTAAGCACGCGCGGGTCAGTAAACTCAATCTCGCTCTCTATTTTGAGACTGCAGATGAAAATTTATTACCAGAGATACGCACCGGCGATACCATTTATCTGCCCGAGCGGAACCGCCATTGGCTCGACAAACCCAAGGAAATGACGGTGAGAATATTAGGCGCGGTCAATAAGCCCGGTCGTTACAGTTTCGACGATACCATGACCATACTGGATCTTCTCGCCCAAGCTGGTGGTACTAGCAACACCGCCTATATCGAGAAAATCACCGTGGTTAACCTCTCATGCTGTCGCAGTCAAGCACAAGTATTTGATTTGGCAAAATTCGCGCAAACGGCGGACTTTGCCGCGCTGCCGGTGCTACGCGTCGGTGATACCATCTATGTCCCAGATCAGAGTCACAGCACGCTGGCTAAGGCGCGCGCCGGTTTACGTGACGTCTTTGAGATAGTGTCTTTGGCAACATTACTTGGCCTGCTATAAAAGGAAGCTGTAGATGATAAATATCCCAGAAGATTATGTCGAGTTAGAACAAATTTATTGCGCCACGTTAGCGGCAGATATCAAGTCATTGGCTGTCGTATCAACCACTCCAGGCGAAGGAGTTAGCTCTATCATTGTCGCACTCGCCAAACGTAACGTCTTGGCTGGACGTAAAACATTGGTGGTCGACCTAAACATCTATAACCCTGCATTAAGCGCGTTAACACGCTCGAGTCATCAGCCTTGTTCGAGCAAAACGCTCTCGCCACCAACGCCGCTAGCGCTAAGCCAGATACATAATAATATTGCCGTTGTCACTGTACCACGCAAGCGCGCGTTGGTGCTGGCCTTACGGGAGCCCGGCGTACTACAATCGCACATTACGCAATGGCTCAAAGATTATGACAACGTGCTGTTTGACACATCGCCAATGAGCCTCACTAATGGTGCCAACCTGCCACCAGAATATATCGCCAGCGCATGCGATGGCGCGATATTAAGCGTACTTGCAACAAAAACCACCAACACAGCACTGCTCAACACCATCACAAAACTCAACCAAGCAAAGGCGCTACTTGTAGGTATCGTGATCAACGATCAGTTTAATCCGAGTCTAAAAGAAGAATTATTAAGAGAGGTGGGCCGTATCGAAAAATACTTGCCAACCATCGCTGGCAAGCTTAATTACTGGATTAAACACTCAAAGATCCTAGCGTTAGCCCTTTGAGCGCTAGATTGATACGACCAGCTAAGGATAGATGATGACAGACTCATAAACGACGTCTCCTATACGATAATAATTGTCATTATTAATATAACTGTTTGATTTTAGTTAACGATGATAATATTTAGGCGTAAACAACATCGTTATAAGTAAGGGAGAAAATTATGGGTAATATAGGTTTGTGGCAGATATTAATACTGGTGGTATTTTTACTGTTATTGCCATTGGCTTTTCTACCGACCATCATAGCCATCAAGAAAAACCACCCACACAAAGTCCCGATCATCTTGATTAATATATTTGGCGGTCTAATGATGGGAATAGGCTGGGTTGTGGCGCTAATTTGGTGCTTTATCGAGCCAAGTAAAACACCAACTGTTGATGACGCATCTCAAATAGAAAAGCTACATCAATTGAAAGAGAAAGGCATTATAACTCACGACGAATTTGAGACAAAAAAGAAAGCATTACTTTGAAATGACTTTACCAATTACGTCACAAACGACAGCACTGGCACAAATGTTAGATCGCTTGCTGACTCGGTTGGTATTGCGTATTAAACTCGCTGGTTAGAAAATAAAAGCCGCCTATGACAGGCGGCCTCTTGTTTTACTGGCTAACGATCACCGCAGATTAATGCTGCTCACTGGCCAAGTTAACCGTATATTTAGGAATCTCTACCACCAGATCTTGGTCGCTTACGCAGGCTTGGCAGCCCAAACGCGATTCTTGCTCAAGGCCCCATGCCTTGTCTAACATATCATCTTCAAGCTCATCGCTTTCCTCGAGCGAGTCAAAACCTTCACGAATGATAAGGTGGCAAGTGACACAGGCACATGATTTTTCACACGCATGCTCTACCCCAATACCATTAGCCAAGGCGACATCCAAGATAGTCTCGCCTGGTTGGGCCTCAACTACAGCGCCGTCTGGGCAGAGTTCTTGATGGGGTAAAAATATAATCTTTGGCATTGTTACTCTCCTGCGCCGTTAGTCATACCAATGATTAACGCCGCTTAATTCTCTAATAAATCGTTAAATATCGTCTACGGATTGGCCTGACAGCGCCTTGCGAATCGATTGGTCCATACGCAGGGCAGCGAAATCTTGGCTAGCATTGTCACATTGGGCAATCGCCTGCTTGATGAGCTTTAACTCATTGGCGCCAATGGCTTGCTCAAGTGCAAGCATCGCCTGTTTAATCGGTTTAAGCTGTGCTTCATCGAGTAAATGGCCATCTTGATTAATTGCGCTGACTAGACCTTCGAGTACACGGGACGCTTCAACTTTTTCTTCCGCCAGCATTCGTGCGTCCATGTCATCACGTGCGTAAGTCATCGAGTCTTTGATCATGTTCGCTACTTCATTATCGGTTAGGCCAAACGAAGGCTTAACTTCGATCGCTGCCTGCACGCCGCTGCTTTTTTCCATCGCGCTAACGCTTAACAAACCATCGGCGTCTACCTGAAAGGTTACACGGATATGCGCAGCGCCGGCTGCCATCGGTGGAATACCGCGCAACTCGAAACGTGCCAACGAACGACAGTCTTCAACCAATTCTCGTTCTCCCTGCAAGATGTGCAAGGCCATGGCCGTCTGCCCGTCTTTGAAGGTGGTAAACTCTTGCGCCTTGGCCACCGGAATAGTGGTATTACGCGTAATAACCTTTTCCGTGAGCCCGCCCATGGTTTCAAGGCCTAAGGACAATGGCAGTACATCGAGCAGTAAAATATCGCTGTCGGGCTTATTGCCCGCCAAAATGTCGGCCTGAATGGCTGCGCCAAGCGCAACTACTTTATCGGGATCGATACTGGTTAATAGCTCACGCTCAAAATACTTGGCAACCTGCTCGCGCACACAAGGTACGCGTGTTGACCCGCCCACCATGACCACTTGATTAAGCTCATCGCTACTCACTTGTGCATCACGCATTGCGCGGCGACACGCCATAATGGTGCGTTTAACCAGCGGCGCAATGAGTTGATCAAACTGGGCGCGGGTGATCTGTCCCTGCCACTGACTGCCGCAAGGCAGATCAAGCATTAAACTCGCGCTATCGTCCTTACTCAGTTGCTCTTTAGCTTGGCAGGCGACACGGGTAATTTCGCGTTGCAGGGCTGGCGAGTGCTCGCCCGTGTAACCCGATTGGGTGAATATCCACTGGGACAGGGCTTGGTCAAAATCATCACCGCCAAGCGCCGAGTCGCCGCCTGTGGCCAATACTTCAAATACCCCTTTGCTCAGGCGCAATATCGAGATATCAAACGTACCACCACCAAGATCGTAGACCGCAATAATGCCTTCATCATCGTTGTCTAGACCATAGGCGATTGCCGCCGCTGTCGGTTCGTTAAGTAAACGAAATACTTTGACCCCTAACAATTCGGCTGCATCTTTAGTGCCTTGGCGCTGGGCATCGTCAAAGTAAGCTGGCACGGTGATCACCACACCATCGAGTTCGCCACCTAACGTATCACTTGCGAGTGCTAACAGTGGTTTTAAGATCTCACTCGACACTTGAATGGGATTAACTTTACCGGCGCGCGTCTCAATATTGATCAAACCATTTTCGGTGGCGCTTAAGACATACGGCAGCTCTTTGTGCTTACTCTGAATGTCTTTGAGCGTTCGGCCCATAAAGCGCTTGACCGAGACAATCGTATTGATTGCATCACTCACCGCATGCTGCTTCGCGAGGTGGCCAACGTCGATACCAAGATTTGAGTAATGCACGATAGAGGGCAGTGAATCGCGGCCCTGTGCATCTTGTAACGTGGTTGCTTCACCACTACGTACAGAGGCGACTAATGAGTTAGTGGTACCTAAATCGATGCCCGCCGCTAAGCGTCTTTGATGAGGAGCGCTGCTTTGCCCCGGTTCTGAGATTTGCAATAAGGCCATGGTATGTTCTTTTAATCTATTGTGAGGTTAATTTTATCGTGTCTTAGTTCGCTGCGTAAGTGTTAAAAAGCAATTATATCGTCTTCGAGACGGATCGCTTCGTCACGTAGCTTAAGCATAAATTTAAGTTTGCGCACCAAATCGGCCGCACTGCTTAGATTGCTATCGCTACTATTGGCAAACAACTCAACAAACTTAAGGTTAATCTGCTTAATGTAACCATCGATTTCCTGTTGAAAGTCGATTAATGCCGACTCGGGATCGCTCGCACCACTAATATCTTCGAGTGTTTCACGCAGCTCCATTTGCTGCATTAAAAACATCGGGTCTTTTAAGGTTTGAGTTTCATGAGCCAGTTCAATGCCGGATAATTCTAAGAGGTATTGCGCGCGAGAATCGCTGGCCTTGAGGACATTAAATGCATCGTTTACTTGTGCGGCTTTTTGCACCGCCAGCAGACGTTCTCGCTCACTCGCATTGGCGTATTTATCAGGATGAACGGCGCGTTGCAGTTCAAGATAGCTCGATTTTAACTCGGTTAAGTTAATCTCGAAGTGAGGTGGTAGTGCGAATAATTCAAAATAGTTCATGATTGACAACGAATTCAAAAATTAAGTTACACCGAGAAGCTTTCGCCACAGCCACATTCGCCATCAACATTGGGATTACTAAATTCAAATCCTTCGTTGAGGCCATCTTTAACAAAATCTAACTGAGTACCGTCAAGGTAAACGAGACTCTTGGCATCGACAATGACTTTAACGCCGTATTGTTCAAACACCTCATCACCTTCGTCGAGTTCATCGACAAATTCGAGCACATAAGCTAAACCCGAACAGCCAGAGGTTTTAACGCCCAAGCGCAAGCCTAAGCCCTTACCGCGATTATCTAAGAAGCTGCTAACACGCGCAGCTGCTGACTCTGTGACAATAATTGCCATCTTTTCACCTTTTAGGTGCGCTAATATCTTAGCGCACATTGATTATCTACTACGCTTTTGCCTTATAATCTTCGATTGCAGCTTTAATAGCGTCTTCCGCTAAAATTGAGCAATGAATCTTAACTGGCGGTAATGCAAGTTCGTCGGCGATATCACGATTAGTGATCGAGCCAGCTTCGTCTAGTGACTTGCCTTTAACCCATTCAGTGACCAATGAGCTTGATGCAATTGCGCTACCACAGCCGTAGGTTTTAAATTTTGCATCTTCAATGATGCCTTGATCATTGATTTTTAGTTGCAATTTCATCACGTCACCACAGGCAGGTGCGCCAACCATACCGGTCGCTATCGACGGATCATTTTTATCAAATGAACCAACATTACGTGGATTCTCGTAGTGATCTAATAATTTTTCGCTATAGGCCATTTTTCTATCTCCTAACTTACAATACGTTGCTTAGTGTGCAACCCATTCAACACTGTCTAAATCGATACCATCTTGGAACATTTCCCAAAGTGGCGACATTTCGCGCAATTTACCAATCGATGAAGTCATCTGGTCAATGGCGTGGTCAATTTCTTGTGCGGTGGTAAAACGGCCAACGCTAAAGCGAATCGAGCTGTGAGCCATCTCATCATTTAGGCCCAATGCACGTAATACATAAGAAGGCTCAAGGCTAGCAGACGTACACGCGCTACCTGAAGAAACCGCTAAGTCTTTAAGCGCCATCATCAATGATTCACCTTCAACATAGTTGAAGCTAATATTAACGATGCCGTTGTACCCGAGAGCACGGTCACCATTTTGATAAGTTTCTTCAATCTTCATTAAACCGTCGATTAAACGTTGGCTTAGTGTCGTGATGTGCGCTTGATCTTTTTCCATATCTTCTTTAGCGATACGGAACGCTTCACCCATGCCAACAATTTGATGGGTTGCCAGTGTGCCAGAACGCATGCCACGTTCATGTCCACCGCCGTGAGTCTGCGCCTCTAAACGAATACGCGGCTTACGACGTACATACAACGCGCCAATACCTTTAGGTCCGTAGATTTTATGGCCCGAGAACGACATTAAATCAACTTTTAATTCGCTTAAATCAATCGTTACCTTGCCCGCACTTTGCGCTGCATCAACATGGAAGATGATCTTGCGAGCGCGCAGCATTTCGCCCATCGCCGCAATGTCTTGAATGATGCCAATTTCGTTGTTTACATGCATGATAGAAACCAACACGGTGTCTTCACGCAAGGCTGCTTCGAGTTGCTCAACGGTGATAATACCATTAGCTTGAGGATCAAGGTAAGTGACCTCATAACCTTCACGCTCTAACTGACGGCAGGTGTCTAAAACGGCTTTATGCTCTGTTTTAGCGGTAATGATGTGCTTGCCTTTTTTAGCATAAAAGTGCGATGCACCTTTAATCGCCAGATTGTTCGATTCGGTTGCACCCGAAGTAAATACGATTTCTCGTGAATCGGCATTAATCAAATCGGCGATTTGATTACGAGCAACATCAATTGCCTCTTCTGCCTGCCACCCGAAACGATGTGAACGAGATGCAGGGTTACCGAAGTTACCATCCATCGTCAAGCAAGCGATCATCTCTTTAGCCACTCGAGGATCAACTGGTGTGGTTGCCGCATAATCAAAATAAATTGGAACTTTCATTTAATACTCCACGCCTTAGCTATATCTTAGCCTAGGCATTATTGCTATTGCTTTCATCGTCTATAAACAACAATGAACCTAAATATTATTTCAGCGCTGTATCCTCAGCGCTTGCTCTTCTCACTAGCCTAAACGACTGGTGTTTAAAATATCGTGCTGCATTCCTTGCACCATGTTCTGCTTCTTCGCGATCGCGATAACTTCTGAGTTATCCATTAATTCACCGAGGCTTACGCTATCGAGGAAGTCTTGCATCTTGTTGCTAAAATCATTCCACAAAGAGTGAGTTAGACAACGACCGCGCGGTGTACAAGGTTTATCACCTTTACATTGCGTGGCAACTACCGAATCATTCACTGCGCCGATTACAGCGCCAATGCTAATATCGAGAGCGGGAACAGCGAGTCGATAGCCGCCGCCAGGTCCACGAATGCTAGACACCAAGTCGGCACGACGTAACTTAGAGAACAATTGCTCTAGATAAGATAGCGAGATGCGCTGGCGCTCTGAAATATCAGCTAAACATACCGGACCATTGTCTTGATGTAATGCAACATCAAGCATTGCGGTAACGGCATAACGACCTTTTGAGGTAAGTTTCATTACGGTGCCTTAGCTAAGTTGAACGTATTGGCTGCATTACAACAAACCCGACCAAATTAGTCAAGTATATAACCAACTAAATTAGTCAAGTTTTATGACTTATCGAGCTATCGCTGAATTTGCGGCCAATCATAACATGCTTGTATGGTTAACCACTAGCCCATCGGGCATCAGACCAAAGTATTAGTCTGGTGATTTATCGCCGATACTACGCTGTGTTGCGGTTAACATTCCGCGCAAAATATTGAGCTCTACTTCTTCGGGTCGCGCACGATTAAACAAGCGTCGTAATTTAGTCATTACCTGCCCTGGGTGCGCCTTAATAATGAAGCCGGTCTCTATCAACGTCTGTTCTAGGTGGGCATAATACGCTTCAAGTTTCTGCGAGTCAGGATAATCCTTGGCTTGGGTCGCCACCGGGTTTAAAGCCGCCATGCGAATCTCATAGCAGAGTGTTTGCACCGCCATGGCCAAGTTAAGCGAACTATATTCAGGGTTGGCTGGGATGCACACATGATATTGACATAATTGCAGCTCTTCGTTGGTTAGACCGCTATTTTCACGGCCAAACACCACAGCAACGGGATAGTCAACCACTTCAGACATTAGCTTGATCCCGCTTTGACGCGGATCTAACATCGGCCAAGGTAGCGTACGTGAACGGGCGCTAGAGCCAATCACCAGGCCACACTTTTCGACCGCTTGCGCTAGTGTATCGACAATCGTGGCATTGGCCAGGACATCACGTGCACCAGAGGCCAATGCATTAGATTTATCGTCAATCTCGGTTTGTGGGTCGACTAAGACCAAATCAATTAGCCCCATGGTTTTCATGGCACGCGCGACACTGCCGATATTACCGGGATGGGTGGTACCCACCAACACGACTTTAACTTTGGGTAGCAATGCTTCCCCGCCACTTAACTTTTCATTCACTAATTTAGACCTTGGTTAATCAAAGAGCGCCTATACCTACACCCTTGTTAAATTTGCGCGCAATGATAGCAAGTCTGGCGCGAATAATCTCTATAATAAAGAACCGCTGTTGCTATCGACAAAGCGTGATCGACTTAATGCTTATTGATTGTTTCATCTTGCGTTATGCCTAATATCTGATATGATACGCGCCGTTAAAACCCAAGCACTACTGCTTGAGGTTTCTCGTTCTTTAACATCCAAAGGTAAACACTATGCATCCGATGCTAAATATAGGCATTCGTGCCGCCCGCAGTGCTGGCAAAATTATAATGCAAGCTACTGAGCAGCTAGAAAAAGTTGAAGTAGAACAAAAAGGTTCAAACGACTTTGTAACCTCGGTTGATAAAGAAGCTGAAGAATCGATTATTTATGTAATCAAGAAAGCCTACCATGATCACGGATTTATCTGTGAAGAAAGCGGCGAAAGTGGCAATCGTGATAGTGAATACCAATGGATTATCGATCCGCTTGATGGCACCACAAACTTCATCAAGGGTATCCCACACTTCTCTGTGTCTATCGCACTAAAGATCAATGGTAAAACTGAGCTAGCACTTGTGTTAGACCCTACTCGTGATGAGTTATTTACTGCGACTCGTGGCGCTGGTTGTCAATTTAATACTTACCGTAGTCGTGTAACGAAAGCTAAAGACCTTAAAGGTACTCTAATCGGTACTGGTTTCCCGTTCAAATTTAAGCACTATAAAGAAACTTACCTGTCTATCTTCTCTGACATGTTCGATGACACGGCCGATATTCGTCGTTCAGGTTCTCCAGCATTAGACCTAGCTTACGTTGCAGCTGGCCGTTTAGATGGTTTCTGGGAAATTGGCCTTAAGCCTTGGAACACTGCTGCGGGCGAGTTACTGATAAAAGAAGCTGGCGGTATCGTGACTGACTTTACCGGTGGTCATGGTTATGTTGCTTCAGGCAATATCGTTGTTGGTAACCCAAAGGTTGTTAAAGCGATGCTATCTAAGATGCGTCCACACCTAACACCTGCATTGTCTCGCTAAATAGTAGACAATAAAAGAAAAGGGGCTAGCGATATTCGCTAGCCCCTTTTTTATGTTCGTGCATACACAAGGCTGTGTACATGATGGCAACGAGCGTAGACTACTTCATATGGACATCGCGTTGTGGGTAAGGAATGGTAATACCCTTGGCATCAAACGCCAATTTAACACTCTCGTGCATACCAAAATAGACTGGCCAGAAATCCGCTGAATCACACCATACTCGCACCAACAGATTGACCGAACTGTCGGCATGCTCCGACACGTATATTTCATGCCCTTTATCTGACTCTAATAAACGCGTATCACCTAAGATAAGCTCACGAATCACTTCTTTAGCGCCTAGTACGTCATCATCATAGCTAATCCCAAACGTCATATCGACACGGCGAGTAGGCTCTGCAAACACATTTTTAATCGGCCCATTAGACAGGATGCCATTAGGAATAATCACCCGCTCATTATCGAGGGTGGTAATGATGGTATTAAATATTTGGATCTCCTTGATGATCCCGACATAACCTTGGGCGTCAATGACATCGCCAATCTTAAACGGTTTAAAGAACAAGATTAATACGCCACCGGCAAAGTTAGATAATGACCCTTGCAAGGCTAGACCAATCGCCAAGCCTGCGGCACCAACGAGGGCGACAAAGGACGTGGTTTCAATGCCAACCATCGAGGCGACACTAATGATAAGCATAATTTTCAGCGCGCCGCTAATTAAGCTGGACAAAAAGCGCTGCAATGTTTCCTCGACACTACGCAAGTCGAGCACCTTACGGATGCCCTTGGCTATTTTAGAAATAACCCAAAAGCCGACGATTAGGGTAATCAGCGCCAGCAATAATTTGGGCAGATAGAGCATCGACAGTTCAATGCCCTGATCGACGAGTTTCTGTAAGTTTTCTGATGATATATTTTCCATTGGCTTATCCTTGGTTAATGGTGATAAATAATTTTTTGATATTTAGTTAACAAATTTTAACTTAGTTAGAGAGACTTCCAAAGCTAAATATGCGTTGAAAGCAGAGCAACAAATTGATTTATGTCAGCTTAACCTTGTTAGCTTAACCTGCGATTAATTAGATGAGAGCGACAGCGAACCAACAACGAATTAGATGGAGTGATTTAATTGTAAGCAAATAGCTATATCTTATAGCCTTAAGTCTAATGTTTTAACCGAAAAAACCGTTGCAATTGCCTGCTAGCTAACATAAAGTTAGGCCAACTTATTTAACAACTTATTACGTTTGGCTAACATCATGACAATAATCCTGACTCACCACCATCATCATATTCCCCTCTAGCATTCAGGACAATTTCGACTGGATGGCTATTACTCATCTTCCAGCGGTCAAACAACGAAAAACCTCTGGGAGACCAGAGGTTTTTTTTATTTTTGGAGCTACAAAAAATGCAAACAAGTAACAGATTACGTATCGCGATTCAAAAGAAAGGTCGCTTATCCGATGAAGCCAAGAAACTGTTAAAAGGAAGCGGCGTAAAATTTAATACAAACTCGCAACGTTTAATCGCCCATGCTACTAATGAAGCGATTGATATCTTGTTGGTCCGCGATGACGATATTCCAACCTTAGTGATGGACGGCGTCTGTGACTTAGGCATTATTGGCGAGAACGAGCTTGAAGAAACCGAATTAGAGCGCATCGGCGCTAGCGCGCCAAGCAGTTACGATGTATTAAAGCGTTTAGATTTCGGCGGTTGTCGCCTCTCACTGGCCATTCCAACAGAAGTTGAATATACCGGTGTTGAGCAGTTTGAGGGGCAGCGTATCGCGACTTCTTACCCGCACCTATTAAAGCGTTACCTCGATAGCAAAAATGTCGATTTTACCAGCGTGACCCTAAAAGGTTCAGTAGAAGTCGCGCCACGTGCTGGCATCGCCGACGCAATATGCGATTTGGTGTCAACCGGTGCAACCCTAGAAGCCAATGGACTAAAAGAGTCACAGGTATTTTTCGAAAGCCAGGCAGTATTAATTCAATCTAAAACCGAGTTAAGTAGCGAAAAGCAAGCGTTACTTGATAAGCTAATGACTCGTTTTAACGGTGTTATTCAGGCCCGCGAGTCTAAATATATCATGCTGCACGCGCCTAAAGCCAATGTCGATAAAATCGTAAGCTTGCTACCAGGTGCAGAAAATCCAACCATCTTACCACTAGCAGATACCGATAAAGTCGCAGTACATGCGGTAAGCAGTGAGACGTTATTCTGGGAAACCATGGAAGAGCTTAAAACGCTTGGCGCTAGTTCGATTCTAGTAATGCCAATCGAAAAAATGTTGGGGTAGTACATGCGCACAATTAATTGGTCAACCATCGGCGAGCAAGAACAGCAATTGGTGTTAGAGCGCCCGGCATTAGAGAACTCAGCGATGCTGCATCAGCAAGTTGTTAACATTATCGATAATGTTAAAGCTAACGGTGATGAAGCACTGCGCGATTACTCCCGCCGTTTTGACAACGCCGAACTTGGCCAAATTTCGCTAAGTAACGAGGTTATTGAACAGGCGGCCAATAATGTTTCTGACGAACTAAAGCATGCGCTGGCACTGGCCAAAGCCAATATTGAGAAGTTCCATCTCGCCCAGCGCCACCACACAATCGATATAGAGACCAGTGTTGGCGTGCGCTGTGAGTTGCGCTCTCAAGCGCTTCGCAGTGTTGGCCTGTATGCGCCAGGTGGCACCGCGCCACTGCCTTCAACCGTATTGATGACCGCCGTACCAGCGCAAATAGCCGGTTGCAACCAAATTATCTTGTGTTCACCGCCGCCAATTTCTGATGTTATTATCTATACCGCGCATCTGTGCGGCGTCGACAATATCTACCAAATTGGCGGCGCACAAGCCATCGCGGCGATGGCTTATGGCACCGACGAGGTCCCTAAGGTCGACAAAATATTTGGCCCTGGCAATAAGTATGTTACCGAAGCCAAGAAACAAGTGTCGATGAGTGTTGGGGGCGCAGCGATTGATATGCCTGCTGGCCCGTCTGAGGTGTTAGTAATTGCCGATAAAGACGCTAACGCTGCGTTTGTGGCCGCCGATCTATTATCACAGGCGGAGCATGGCACCGACTCGCAAACTATTTTACTGACTCCCTGCGCGCAGTTTGCTAAGGCGGTCGGCATTGAAGTCGAGACCCAAGTTAACCAACTATCACGCCAAGCTATTGCCCGTGAGGCAATCGAGCATAGCCGGATCATCGTGACCAAAGATCTGGCGCAAGCAATTGAGATAAGTAATAGCTATGCACCCGAGCACCTCATTATCCAAACAAGCGAACCGCGCGAGGTGTTAAATCACATCTACGCGGCAGGCTCGGTATTTTTGGGTAAATGGAGTCCTGAATCTGCCGGTGATTATGCCAGTGGTACCAACCACGTGCTGCCGACCTATGGCATGTGCAATAGTTACTCTAGCCTGAGTTTAGCGGATTTTTCTCGCCGTTTTACCGTGCAAGAACTCTCTTTTGAAGGGCTAAAAGGGCTATCACGCGCCATTTTACCGATTGCCATGGCA
>Ga0105359_10000414_pt1 | contig 34963 bp, 27 predicted proteins | sample GOMGulsemesocosm_6_FD_83659 | JGI IMG/M metagenome (GOLD analysis project Ga0105359, IMG submission 83659) | Methane-oxidizing microbial communities from mesocosms in the Gulf of Mexico - GOM8C Gulf of Mexico | ecosystem: Environmental > Aquatic > Marine > Cold seeps | place: Gulf of Mexico...
CAGTAGTGAAACGTAATAACGCCGATGGTAGTGTGGGGTTTCCCCATGTGAGAGTAGGGCATCGCCAAGCGCCACTTTTAATTCAAGACGAAGTCTTGGGTAAGAAATTGTCGAAAGACAGAATTTAATAGGGGTGTAGCTCCAATGGCAGAGCAGCGGATTCCAAATCCGCGTGATGGGAGTTCGAGTCTCTCCACCCCTGCCAAATAAAAAGCGCTAGCAGCAATGCTAGCGCTTTTTTGCTATTTAAAGCTAATGATTTATTTAAGTTTACTGATAACAATTATAGATTACAGTAAACTGTGTTCTTCAATCTACTTATTCAGATGAACTAAGAATCCATGAAACAACAGTCTCGCTATTATCTACAGCAGATGGGTATTCCATTATGGCAATGCCGTAAACCAGAGTTATACCCCCATCTCGCGAGTGAAGCAAAGAAAGTAGACTTACCTAAAAGTTGTAAGATCTTGGTTGTTTCTAATGAAAATCTACATGCCCATTCTCATTTTATTGCTCAAGTTTTACGAACTCTACAATTAGAGCTTAATCAATGTCATATTGTCACTGACGTTGAACTGCTGAATTATTATCAAGAGCCTGAGTGGTTATGGTTTTTGGGGTGCCCGCAGAGTCATTTAACGACGAATAAGCAATTAACCTCGCCTAAATTTGATCAATTACTGCACTCAGCTAAAGCTAAGAAACAGTTGTGGCAGCAAATAGTTCGTTTGCTTAACTGAGCGTAATTTGTATTCGAGAAATATATCATTAATTTGGAATTTAAATGTTATCAATTAAGCCGTTAACCCAGGAAGATCTCTCTGCAGTAAGCAAGATAGAAAAACAAAGTCATGCATTTCCTTGGACAGATAAAATTTTAGAGTCAAATTTTGGTCAGCGTTATTTCAATTTTACCTTACTAAAAGATAATGAGATTGTCGGTTATTACTTCGCTAATAAGGTTGCCGGGGAAGCTAGCTTACTTAATATTGCCATCGCACCAAGTCATCAGGGAAAAGGCTATGGTAAGCACCTTGTAGAACATTTGATTACAAAATGCCAAGAGCAGCATCTATTTCAATTATGGCTTGAAGTGAGAGAATCGAATTTGACTGCTTATCATCTATATCTGAATATTGGTTTTAATGAGGTAGATCGTCGTATCGGTTATTACCCTGCTAAAGTGGGTCGTGAAGATGCCATTATGATGTGTTATATCGTTTAGTAAATTATGAAAATAAAAAGGGAGCCAATCAGCTCCCTTTTTGTTTAAGTACTGTAGTCGTATTATTTAAACTGGCCTTGTAGTGGCGGTAATACTTGTTTTTTACGGCTTACAACACCTGGTAAATCAATCAGCTTTCCAACGAAAGTGCCACCGAGTGTTTCCGCTACTAGTGCCGACTCTTCACTTTCAATAAGTGAAATAGAGTTTAGGTTAGTAATATCCGTTAAGATAACGAGTGCTGTGTGATAACCGTGTTCTGCTTTATATTTTACTAATTCAGCTTGCAGTTCTTCTTTACGTGAAAGTGCTGATTCAACATTGGTAATTTCAATTTGCGCAATTGAAAAATCTTTATCGCCAATGGTATAAACTTTCAGGTCACGCAAGATAAGCTCTTCAGATGGAATCGCTGCAATATCTGATTTTGCTGCAAATTGCGCTGTTACAAATGCATCGATATCATCAATACCTGCAATCTTAGATAAATCATGTGCAGCATCAATATCTATTTGTGTGCATGTTGGCGAGTTAAAGTGCACTGTATCGCTTAGGATCGCACCAAGCATCATGACTGCAACTTGCTTATCAATCTCGATATTGTGGATCTTGTACATGTTGTAAACGATAGTATTTGAACAACCACAAGGCCAAATCCATGCTTCTAATTGCTCATCTGTTTCGAAGTCACCCAGTTTGTGATGATCTACAATACCGCGGATCTTAGCTTGACGAGCATCTTTTGGTGCTTGGTTAAAATCAGAGTAATCAATAAACCAAACTTCTTCGCCTTCGATTGATGTACGGATTTCTGGGCATGCTAAACTTGATTGCTCAAGTAGGAAAATACCTTCAGCATTAGGTTCACCTTGCATGATAGGCGTTACTGTTTTGCCATCACGTTTTGTTAAGAAAGCTGAAAGTGAAATTGAGCCTGCTAAGCTATCGCAATCTGGGTTTGTATGTCCAAGTACTAACATTGTTTTTTCCAATTAGGTTATAGATTAAATTTTATTGACACATAATAGTGTTCTGATACTTGCTGTGCAACTATAAGCGTATTTTGTGGTGAAATTTATTCATCAAGAAATAGAGAAATAGAATAAAAACAATCGCTCTAGTTTTATAGCTATTATATAGGTTAATTATTTTGCGCTTGCTTTTAAAATTATAACCTGAAACGGCTTATTTTACATTCCTTGATATTTATCAATAAACAGAGGTTTTGTGACTATTGTGGCACTTGCTTGATTGTATCTTGTGACGAAGGGCATATAATCTCGTCTTCGAGCTAACTCTTTGGAGGTGCAATGCAGCACCGCGCACATCTTATATCATTACGTATTGGTTATGCCTTGCGTGAATCTCTTAGCCGAAATAATTATTCACCGACTAAATTACGCAAAGATTTACTGGCTGGTATCACTGTTGGTATTATTGCAATTCCATTGGCGATGGCACTCGCGATTGCATCCGGCGTAGATCCTCAATACGGTTTATATACAGTCATCATTGGCGGTATTGTCATAGCCATCACTGGTGGTAGCCAATTTAGTATTTCAGGTCCAACGGCAGCTTTTGTAGTGATCCTGTACCCGATAGTGCAGCAGTATGGTTTGGGTGGGTTACTACTTGCCACTATGCTGTCTGGTATTATCCTCATCATCATGGCAGTATTTCGACTGGGTCGCTTTATTGAATATATACCGGAAGCCGTTACTCTGGGCTTTACTGGCGGTATAGCAGTAGTCATTGCGACTTTACAAATTAAGGATTTTCTTGGTTTAACCTTAACGTCGATGCCTGAGCACTACTGGAACAAAGTATTACTGATTGCAGAGCAGTTACCAAATACGGATTGGCCAAGCTTTGTCGTGGCTGCATTTACTCTCATGATCATGCTACTTTGGCCAAAGCTGAAAACTGTTGTACCACCACATCTACCGGCTGTTATCTTAGGTAGTTTACTGGCATTGCTATTTAATCATGCGGGCTGGGACGTAGCAACGATTGGTACTCGTTTTCATTATACCCTGCTCGATGGTGGTCAGGGTGCCGGTATTCCGCCATATTTACCCAGCTTTGAATGGCCTTGGTTGCAAGGTGGTGCTGATGGTACCCCACTGGTGTTCAGCTGGAAATTAATTTCTGATCTGTTACCCGCCGCTTTTGCAATTGCTATGCTTGGTGCGATTGAATCATTATTATGTGCAGTGGTGCTTGACGGCATGACAGGCAAACGGCATAGCGCTAATAGTGAACTGCTTGGTCAGGGTTTAGGTAATATTATCGTACCATTTTTTGGTGGGATAACCGCGACCGCAGCTATTGCGCGATCTGCTGCCAATGTAAAAGCCGGGGCTCAGACACCGATTGCGGGAGTCATTCATGCCTTAGTTGTACTTGCCGGGTTAATATTGCTGGCTCCGACACTGGCTTATTTGCCGATGCCGACGATGGCGGCATTGCTGATGGTGGTTGCATGGAATATGAGTGAAGCACCTAAAGCCGTACACTTAATCAAAACGGCACCTAGAAGCGATCTTTGGGTATTCTTTATCTGCTTTTCCTTTACTGTTTTATTCGATATGGTGCTGGCCATTACGGCGGGTATTTTATTAGCAGCAGTATTGTTTATGAAAGAAATTGCCGAAATGGTCAAAGTTACCGATATTACCGACAATAAACGGGTAGTAAATGTTGAGATGCCTGCAGGATGGCGGGTATTTAAGATTAATGGCCCACTATTTTTTGCTGCCGCTGACCGGGTTTTTTCTGAACTGGCACTAAAAACTAGCCAGGTAGATGGCTTAGTATTATACCTTGATGGGGTGCTCTTATTGGATGCTGGCGGGCTTTCGGCCATGGATCAATTTATCAAACAATGTAAGATCTATAATACTCAGGTTATTTTCTGCGACCTGCAATTTCAACCGTTAAAAACCCTTGCCAGAGCAGGTGTAAAACCCATCGGTGGGGTTACGTCATATAGCCCAACCTTGCAGGAAGCATTGCAGCAGGTGGCGTTGCAATAGTATAAATACAGCGTTAACAGGTGAATAATTCAGCTTTACATGAAAATTCATCTGTTTACACTGCTAGGTTCCTCTCACATTTTGCGATCTCGCTTTCTAGAATGTTATTAGTGATAGTAAAAACTGTCACTGACACTGTCACGGTTACAATTTTACAGCTTAAGTGACATATATCCATTTAATTTAACCATTAAAATCAATCAATTGAGATTGGCCTGTCCTTTGCAACTCTATTCATGTCATTTTCCGACAATGCAATGGAGGCTACACAAAATGGCCAAAACATTTAAAGATACTTTAAAAGATGCTGGCATCTCAATGGACTTAGAATCAGGCGGTCATGCCCCTGATTATCTTGTTGAACGTGAAATAAAAAAAGAACCCCACGAACGTATCAAATACTTGAAAGAGATCTACATGGATGCGCTGTCATCCATTAATAATGAATTTCCTTACTGGTATACGCGGGAATATCTGAAACATGATAATGAAATGCCAGTGGTTCGCCGGGCAATGGCATTGAAGGCCGGTTTTTCTCACCTGACCCCGGCAATATTTCCCCGTGAACTATTAACTGTACGTAAAGGACCTTTCTTCAGGGGCTCTTTCCCAATGCCCTGGTTAACCGAGAGTTTTTTTGTTACGCAGGGGGATGCGCTATATCAAGAATCGGTTAAACGCGGCTCTGCATCCGCTGGTGAACACTCTAAATTTGGTGCCGGTGGCGGTAATGTTACGGAGTCGTTTGGTAATGTGGTCTCGGTTGCCGGTAAGTTTGGTGTCCGCCAGGAAGAAGTTCCGGTGATGGTTAAACTTGCCCATATGTGGAAAGACAAGTCAGTTGAAGATATCAGCAACACCTATGAACAGATGGTGCCGGGCTACGATATCAAAGAAAAAATAATGCGCAGTGTTATCTGTATGTTTGACTCTGGTTTTACCCTGCCGCAGGGACGTGAAGTCATCAACTATTATTATCCCCTGCAATACGGTTTTGACAGTATTCTACGCATTGCTCAGGAAAAAATGGATGAAGTTGCCGGTAATGCCGATGGTGACGGCATGGTGGGAATGAATCGACTCTATAATTATCATGCGGTGAAACTGGTCATTGAAGGTGTTCAAACTTGGATTGAAAACTATGCACTGGAAGCGCAGCGCCTATCGTCGGTGACTCAGGATAAAACTCAGTCTAAAGAGTATGATGAGATGGCTGACCGTCTATTCTATATTGCACATTATCAGCCAAGAACCTTTATTGAAGCGTTGCAACTAACCGAAATTATTCATATCGCGGTTGTGAATGAAGATGCGATCTCGGGGATGTCTGTGGGCCGACTTGGTCAGGTACTTTATCCTTGGTTTGAACAGGATATCGCGGCGGGGCGGATCACCGAAGATCTGGTTATCGAACTGCTTGAGCAAGATCGGGTAATGAAAACATCCATTGACCCCTTCGCATCAACAGGTGTCGTGGGCGGAGTATTGTCCGGCAATTCATTTAACACCCTATCCGTGGGCGGCGTTAACAGTAACGGTGATTCAGCGGTTAACCGTCTCGAATACTTAATTCTTCAGGCTGCCGCACGTAATGCCATGCCGCAATCAACGATAGCACTGCACTACGATGAAAAACTGCCGGAAGATTTCCTGATGCTGGCGATGGATGTGATCAAAACCGGTGCGGGTTATCCAGCCTTCATGAATAATGACATTGCAGAACAGTTTATGTTTAAGCAGTACGGCGCCGAAGGCATGACCGTAGCGGAGTCTCGCGCCTGGTCGATAGGTGGCTGCCTTGAAACTCAGCCGGGTTGCTGGAAAACGCTGACGCTTAACGGTAAGCAGTATGAAATTCCCGGCGGTGCCTGTCAGCCGACCTCTGTGGGCATTCACTTTGTTGCCATGCCTAAGGTGTTAGAACTCACGCTATTCAATGGTGTTGATCAACGCACCAAAGAGCAAGTGTATCCGGCACATAACCGTGAATTCCTTGCCTATGATGATGTTTGGGATCAGTTCAAGCAATACTGGCAACTCACCTGTCGGGTACTGGAGCGCTGTAATAATCTGCAGCATGATATCTGGCGGAAAAATAACATGGCCATTTTCAACTCGATGCTTAAACCAGATTGTCTGGATAGTGGTCATTTGATCAATGAATTAGGTTATCGTTATAACGCCACCTACAATGTTGAAAGTTGCGGTACCGCTAACTTTGTTAACTCCATGGCTGCGTTGAAAAAACATGTATTCGATGATCATAGCTACACCCTGGCAGAAATTAAGCTGGCTATTCAGGATAACTTTGGATTTAAAACGGCGCACGAAATCAACTCTTTTTCTTTGGCTGATCAGCAAAAACGTGATGCGGGTGAAACTACCTATGACCAAATGCATTTTGATCTGCTCCAGGCACCGAAATACGGTAACGATGACCCCTATGTCGACCAGATATTAAAAACCTGGGAAGACTGGTTCTGCAGTGACTGTCATAATTATAAATCGCTGTATGGCTTGCCTATGTATGCCTGCCAGATTTCGGTGTCAACACACGGTGCGCAGGGCAGTGCCACAATGGCTACGCCGGATGGTCGTTTAAGTGGAACTACCTATGCGGATGCATCTATGTCTGCTTACCCGGGTACTGACAGAAATGGCCCGTTTGCACTCATGAGCTCAGCGACTGTCTGGGACCATTCTAACAGTCAGAACTCACAGCTGAATATCAAGATCCATCCATCTGCAATTAAAGGTACAGAGGGTAGCCGTAAGTTACTTGAGTTAATTCGAGCCTATATGCGTAAAGGTGGTTTCCACGTTCAGTTTAATGTAGTGGATACCAAAATACTGCGGGACGCCCAGGCTAACCCTGGCAACTATCGGGATCTGATGGTACGGGTAGCTGGTTTCACCCAATACTGGGTTGAGATTGGTAAGTCAGTCCAGGATGAATTAATTGCACGTACCGAATATGAGGGATTTTAAGATGGATAAATTAACTTACCGTGATACCCGAGATTATGTCGCTATTGATGTAGACAAAGGAATCGATCACAGAACAGGTCAGTTGGTGCACGCCGATGCTGTCGCTCCAGAAGGTTATGCTGTACTGCCTAAGTGTAAGCACTGTAAGCATTATCAGCAAGATGAGGGGACGGTAGGCAAATGCATGGCCGATGAGCAGGAATTTATTGCTTATGGCGATATGGCTGCGATCACCTGTCGGGATTATACCCAGGTGTAGTGGGTTGATATGATGCATGCCCGGTAAGGGCATGCATCATTTTTAGGAGACATTGCGATGAATTTATCAAAACGTTACGGGTTAATGACGGTATTTGCATCTTGGCTGGCGGTATTTTGCTTATTTGGTTACCGGGCCACTTTCGCGATTATAAAAATACCCATGAGTGCAGATTTAGGCTGGAGTCAATCAGAGGTAACCTTGGGGTACTCACTGATGATGGTGATCTATGCATTAACCGCATATTTTTGCGGTATGATCTTAGATAAGTGGGGAAGCCGACCGGTTTACGCTATTGCCACCGTGCTAGGCGGGCTGGGTTTTATTCTAACCGCTCAGATCAACGAACACCTGGCTTACTTGGTTACCTTCGGGGTGGTCGGTGGCGTTGCTACCGGCATGCTGTGGGTAACGTCGACGGTCTCGGTACGAAAATGGTATGTGGGTAAAACGTATGGCACCATGTGGGGAATTGCTTTTTCCGGCGCCCCTATGGCTCAATTTATTCTCGCCTATGTAACCAAGGCCGCACTTGCATCAGGGGAGCCGGATGCATGGCGCGGTGCCATGACGTTATTAGGTTGGATAATGGTTGTGATCCTGGCTATTGCCGTGGTGATGGCTCGACGCTCTCCGGCTGACTATAACCTAGAGCCTAACGGTATGCAGGTAAATAAACAGGCTACCAGCAGTTATGAATGGTCGGTCAAAGATGCCTTTAAAAAGTATGCTATCTGGGGCGTTGTGCTGATGTTCTTAACGAGCATGATGGCAGAATTTTTGATCTGGACCCAAGTGGTTTCTTTTTGGACCAGTGATCTGAGCTGGACATCAGAGCGGGCCATCAATACCTATTCCATTATCGGCCTGGTCGGTATCTTTTCGATGCCAATCATGGGGCGCATTTCCGACGTGATTGTCGGTAAGGTCGGGTGTGAGGCATTCGGACGTAAACTGATGCTGATTATTGGTCCTACAACCGGTGTTATCGCCTGCCTGCTATTGCTAAGCTCTGGCGAGAGTAGCTTGATAGCCTATATCTCCTGTATCGTCTTCGCTGTTTACTGGGCTATTGTACCCGGTGGCGTAGTGGGTTATACAGGGGCTATTTTTGGTCAGAAAACCCTGGGTAAAATCTGGGGTATGGCGACGCTGATCGTAATGGGCGTCGGACCTTTTGCTGGCTCTTATATCGGTGGTTGGCTAAAAGATTTTTCCGGTAGCTATACCTATTCAATCTATTATGCGATAGGCAGTTTTATGGTTTCAATATTGCTCGCACTATCCCTGCCCAGAAAAATATCGCTACCAGATCATAGCCAAGACCCATTAAGCGCCAATCAACAATATGCTAATGATAGATGATGCAGAAACTAACTGTAGAGGATGGAATAAGCTATGGATACGCAAAGCAAAGGACTCATATTTGATATTCAGGGTCACTCTGTTCACGATGGACCAGGTAGTCGAACGACCGTCTTTTTAAAAGGGTGTCCACTGTCCTGCTTTTGGTGCTGTAATCCTGAAGGGGTCAATAAACGCAAAGATTTAATGTACTATCGCAGCCGTTGTGTGGGCTGCGGAAAATGTGTGGAAGCTTGTCCTTATCAGGCCATTAGTTATGACGCAGTTAACTGTAAGGTGACCCACAACCGGGATCTCTGTGATAAATGTAAAGATCATATCTGTACTCAGGTCTGTCTCAATGAAGCCTCCTGTGATGCCGGGCGTTGGTATAGCTCTGATGAAATAATGAAGATTTTTCAGCGTGACCGACATTTTTGGGGAGAGCGGGGCGGCGTTACCTTCTCCGGCGGTGAACCTCTGTATCAGCGGGAGTTTATTCTCGACTTACTGAAAAAGTGTAAACAGAGTTATATTCACACCTGTATTGAGACCACGTCCCATGCTCAAGCTGATTTTTATGACGAAGTGATGTGTTATGTAGACTGGGTGTTTACTGATATTAAGCACATGAATTCTGAACAGCACAAAATAGCGACGGGCATTGGTAATCATCGTATCCTCGCTAATATTGAGCGACTGGCCAAACGTCAGGATTGGAACGGCGTCGTGATCATTCGGGTGCCGATTATTCCGGGTTACAATGACAGTGAGGAAAATATCCGTGCAACGAGCCGTTTTATCAAACAGATCGGTCTCGATGCGTTAAACCTGTTACCTTTTCATCGTATGGGCGGTTCTAAATATGATCAACTGGGCAAAGACTATCCCTGTGCGGATTATGTCAGCCCTTCCTATGAGAAAATGCTAGCCCTGCAGAAAGTCGCAGAAGCGGAAGGTATCTATTGTTTTGTGGGATATAAGACCCCATTCTGACAGCAAGCACCGCTAAGGAGCGGTGCATACTCTTTCAAATAAATACATTTCAAATAACACGATGTCAAATTAAGCTATCTCAAACAAATGCATTTTTTTGTAGAGTAATGCTCGGGATATACCAAGTTGCCGCGCTGTTTTACTGCGATTTTGATTATTGTTTTCTAACATCTCCAGCAATTGAGATTGAGTCAATTGTGTTGCCGGTGCTTTGTGGCACTCATTGGCTGAAGTCGGTTCTGACCTCGACTGTGGCAGGTTACATGAACTATCAACAAGCGCAGAAATAAGCTCTGCTTTTATAACTGTGTCATTCGTTAAAATATAGATCCGCTCTAAGGTATTTTTTAATTCTCGAATATTGCCCGGCCAGGGGCAATGCAATAAAAAATCAATGGCACTTAAAGATAATTTTCGCTCACATTGATATTTTTGGCAGATCTTATCCCAGAAACGTTGGATCAGGATCGGGATATCTTCAGGTTGGTCCCGCAGCGCAGGAATGTTAATCTGCACAATATTGAGGCGATAATAAAGATCGCGACGGAAAGTACCTGCCAGTACCATATCGGATAGCGATCTATTGGTGGCACTGATGACGCGAACATCCACTTTCAGACTCTGTTCTGCGCCCAGGCGGTCAACCTGGCCTTCCTGCAATACCCGTAAGAGTTTGACCTGCTGAGTTAAAGGCAGTTCTCCGATCTCATCTAAAAATAGCGTGCCATTATGCGCCTGTTCAAATTTACCTTTATGCCCTTTTTTCGAGGCACCGGTAAATGCGCCGTAATCATAACCAAACAGTTCACTCTCTACCAAGGTACTGTTAATCGCGGCACAATTAAGTTTAATAAAAGGGCCGCTGTTACGATCGCTTAACTCATGGAGAGCCCGGGCAAAGACTTCTTTCCCCACCCCGGTTTCCCCCAATAATAATGCACTGGCATTATATTTGGCGATACACTCCAATTGTTGCTTGGCCTGAGCACCCAACAGGGAAAGGCGGGGTAACAGTGAGTAATGGTCGGAGTGCTGCTCTTTCACATTTAAGATCCGGTCAACCATACCAATAGCCCCATAAGTACCCCATTTTTCAGTGAGCGGGTAGCGGGATACCAGCAGGTTCAATCCTTTTTCATCACTCCAGAAACATTGCCGATCTGTTTTGCATCTTTGTGCGGTGTCGGGTAAATGTGAGCGAGGGGAAAATTGATGAATGTGCTTGCCAATCAGGTCCTGGCTGGTCAAACCCGTTAATTGAGCATAACTTTCGGTTGCAAACGTAATGATGCCATGTGAATTAATAATGACAGTGATTGGTTCATAATTAGCTTTATCCACACTAACCCCCAGATTAGTCGCAAATAAAAATAGAAAGTATTAATAACCTATATAACCTATGTATTAATAGCTCATAACAGGCAGAACTATTTTGATTAAGTAACGATCAAAATGGACATGAGAATGTAACAGGTAAACTATTGGTTTTAATACCGTAAAATATTTGTTAATAATACCGCGTAATGATACTGAGATGATATGATTGGCATCAAACTTTCGGCGTACAAATGCAACATCTAAGCAATGCTCCATTCTGACCTAAGTTCATTTTTGTCATGGGTATATAACTTGGCATACTTCATCATCATAGGATCCTGTTGCACCCATTTTTTGACTATACTGGTGATCATATTATGAATAGTGATCACATGATGAATCGCGATCACGTTATGCATGTGATCTCGTTATAAACAGTATTCACATTACAAATGGTATTCACGTTAGATACGTTTTAAGAGGATGGCAGGGATGGCTTTAGTACAAGATTTATCTGCAACTGATCGTAGTCACCGGGTGGCATTGTTTAGTGCCGCTCAAGCGCAGCAAATAGATGCACTCGCCATCGCAGAGGCTGCAGATGACTATGACTTGATGAAGCAGGCGGGAGATGCGGTATTTCAGACGGTGCTCGCGCAGTGGCCGGATGTTCGCCAACTGTTGGTATTATGCGGTAAAGGTAATAACGGCGGCGACGGATTTGTAGTGGCAAAGTTAGCGGCTCAGCATGGGCTCACGGTACAACTTGTCCTTACCTGTGAAATCAATGAACTAAAAGGTGCCGCCAAGCAGGCTGCTGAGGATGCCTTTGCCCTGGGTTTACGGGTTATCAAACAGACAGATATTAAATGGCCACAGCAGTCTGATGTTGCAGATAAGACGGTTATCATCGATGCCTTATTCGGCACCGGGTTAGCGAGTGATATACGCGCTCCGGTGTACTCATTAATTGAACAAACCAATGCTGTAAGTAATGCTGCCAAATTACCGGTAGTATCTGTCGATATACCATCTGGTATTAACGCAACTTCAGGGGCTCGGCATGGCATCGCTATTCGTGCGGATATCACCGTTACCATGATCGTGTATAAGCAAGGCTTGTTTTCCGGTGCCGGGCCTGTCTACAGTGGTCAGGTTTATTTAGCACCATTATCTGTAATGGATAATCTACTGGCAAACCTTACGCCGTCCAGTCATTTGGTAAGCTGGCAGTATTTACAGAAAAGTCACTTTTTTGCTAAACGTGCCCGCGATGCCCACAAGGGACATTTTGGTCATGTGCTGATCGCTGGTGGCGATCTGGGAATGGGTGGCGCAGTCATTCTAGCCGCCGGAGCAGCGCTCAGAAGTGGTGCTGGTTTGGTCTCTGTGCTCACGCGTCCAGAGCATGTTAGCGCAATCCTGGCCCGTTATCCCGAAGCTATGGCGCATGGCGTCAGTGCTGATCAGAACGTACAGTCTTTGCTTGCTCAGGCGGATGTGATTGTTATTGGTCCGGGTTTGGGGCAAGGTCAGTGGGGCGAACACCTGTTGCAACAGGTTATGGCACTTTCTACGCCTGCGGTCTTAGATGCTGATGCCCTGAATATATTAGCCAAGGGGCAGATGCGGCATAACCTCGCGCTGCGTCATTCGGTATTAACTCCGCATCCTGGTGAAGCGGCGCGCTTACTAGGCGTGGATACAGCACAGGTTCAAACGGATCGCTTTACTGCCTCTGCTCAGCTGGCACAGCGTTACAGCAGTTCGGTGGTGCTGAAAGGCCAGGGCACTTTGGTGCAGACCGGTTTGCAGCTGAACATCTGCCAAGATGGTAATCCCGGTATGGCTAGCGGTGGTATGGGAGATGTACTCAGTGGCATTATGGGCAGTGTACTCGCGCAGCAGATCGCTCATTTACCGGGTGCAATGCATGAGCTGGTTAGCAGCTGTGTATGCCTGCATAGTGCTGCTGCAGATATCGCGGGTAAAGACGGTACCGGGCAAGATCATCTGGCCGGATTGTTGGCCAGTGATGTGGTTGCCACCCTGCGTACGCTGCTTAATTAGAGCAAATAGTATCTGCCGCTTGTGTCTCACGACAATATCAGCGAAAATAGCGCCAATTAGATTTAATCCATACCGCTCCGTTAACATCCGCCAGTAACGATAATGTTGCTGTGTCATTTTGTTATATGCAGATCGGTAACCAATTGAGAAGACACATCCATGTCAAATAGCATTATCCAGCAAGAAGTGTCGAAAAGACGTACTTTTGCAATTATCTCGCATCCCGATGCTGGTAAAACAACAATCACTGAAAAAGTATTGTTATTCGGAAACGCGTTACAAAGAGCCGGTACTGTAAAAGGTAAAAAATCGGGTCAACATGCGAAATCTGACTGGATGGAAATGGAGAAAGAACGTGGTATCTCGGTAACCACGTCTGTTATGCAATTTCCTTACGCTGATTGTTTGGTTAACTTACTGGATACACCGGGGCACGAAGATTTCTCGGAAGATACTTACCGTACGCTGACAGCTGTTGACTCATGCCTTATGGTAATTGACTCGGCGAAAGGTGTTGAAGCACGTACGGTTAAATTAATGGAAGTAACACGTTTACGTGATACGCCAATTGTAACCTTCATGAATAAAATTGACCGTGATATTCGCGATCCAATCGATTTAATGGATGAAGTTGAAGAAGTATTGAAAATTGCTTGTGCGCCAATTACTTGGCCAATTGGCATGGGTAAAGAACTGAAAGGTGTTTACCATATATTACGTGATGAAGTGATCATGTATAATATTGGTCAGGGTCATATGATCCAGGATAGTCGTGTTATTAAAGGATTAGATAATCCAGAAGTAGAAGAGGCGCTAGGCAGTGTTTACGCCGATCAATTACGTGAAGAAATAGAGCTTGTTGAAGCCGCTGCGAATAAGTTTGACCATGAGCTGTTCATGGCGGGTGAGTTAACACCGGTATACTTCGGTACCGCACTTGGTAACTTTGGTGTTGATCATGTTCTTGATGGTTTAACTGAATGGGCACCAAAACCACAATCACGTGAAACAGATGCTCGAACAGTAAAACCGAGCGATGAAAGTTTCTCTGGTTTTGTCTTCAAGATTCAAGCAAACATGGATCCGAAACATCGTGACCGTATTGCTTTCATGCGTGTTTGCTCAGGCAAATACACTAAAGGCATGAAGATGAAACATGTACGTATTAATAAAGATGTCAGTATTTCTGATGCGGTAACCTTTATGGCTGGCGACCGTTCGCAAGCCGAAGAAGCATATCCTGGTGATATTATTGGTTTGCATAATCACGGTACAATTCAAATTGGTGATACCTTTACACAAGGTGAGATACTGAAATTTACTGGTATTCCAAACTTTGCACCGGAAATGTTCCGCCGTATTCGTTTGAAAGATCCGCTGAAGCAAAAGCAATTGCAGAAAGGTTTGATTCAGCTTTCTGAAGAAGGTGCAGTGCAAGTATTCCGCCCACAACGTTCTAATGATTTAATTGTTGGTGCGGTTGGTGTGTTGCAGTTTGATGTGGTTGTACATCGGTTACGTACTGAATATAAAGTCGATGCTGTCTATGAAGGTATTAGTGTTGCGACTGCGCGCTGGGTTGATTGTGAAGACCCCCGCAAATTAGAAGAATTTAAAAAGAAAGCATTTGATAATATCGCGTTGGATGGTGGTGATAATTTAACCTATATCGCACCAACTATGGTTAATTTGCGTTTGGCACAAGAACGTTATCCTGATGTTATTTTCCGTGAGACTCGTGAACACTAATTCGTAAAACTTTGTTTGATAGATTAAAAACCTTACCTCGAAAGAGGTGAGATTTTTTTTGTGTTATATTTGGTAAATAAAAGTCAGTTTTATGCTTATTTTTAAGTATTTGATTTGTAATTAATCTTTTCTACACCTCTAAAGTATTTTAGCTTTTCTGTGATTTCCCTCTCATATATTCGGATTTTTATTTTTATTTAAGTTATAATGCGTCCGCTGTTTTATGTGGTTTCGCTCGTATAGAGAGTTTTGAGCAAAAGACCACTAATTTTGCTAACGTTTAATACTATGTGGAGCTATTATTTGATAGCTTTAATCAAATACCGTCTACCTGAGGCCCGTGAATGTCTGATACATCACCCGTACAATTTACTGATTTAAATCTACCTGAACCAATTTTAAAAGCGTTGAATGATCTAGGTTACGAAACCCCTTCACCAATTCAAGCTGAATGTATTCCATTGTTACAAGATGGTAAAGATGTGCTAGGTATGGCGCAGACTGGTACGGGTAAAACAGCGGCATTTGCATTGCCACTACTAAGTCGCATAGATACGAACTTATCTAAGCCACAACTTCTTGTTTTAGCACCAACTCGTGAATTAGCGATCCAGGTTGCTGAAGCATTCCAAGCTTATTCTCGCCACATGCGCGGATTCCACGTACTACCAATTTACGGTGGTCAAAGCTACCCAATTCAATTAAAAGCATTGAAACGTAACCCACAAGTTATCGTTGGTACTCCTGGTCGTGTAATCGATCATATCAATCGTGGTACGCTTGATCTTTCTGGTATCAAATCATTAGTTCTAGATGAAGCTGATGAAATGCTACGCATGGGCTTTATTGATGATGTTGAATCAATTCTGTCTAAAACACCTGAAAAACGTCAAATGGCGTTATTCTCTGCAACTATGCCAGATGAAATTCGTCGTATTACGAAACGTTTCATGACGGACCCAACGGCAGTTAAAATTGCAGCTAAAACATCAACTGTTGAAAACATCGAACAGAAATGTTTAATCATCGGTGGTTTACAAGCAAAACTTGACGGTCTAACACGTATTCTTGAAACTGAAGACTACGATGGCGTGATCATCTTTGCTCGTACTAAGACGATGACTGTTGAGCTTGCTGAAAAATTAGAAGCACGCGGTTATTCTGCTGCGGCACTAAACGGTGACTTAAACCAAGCAATGCGTGAGCGCACTGTAAGCCGTTTGAAAAGTGGCCAGTTAGATATCGTTATTGCAACAGACGTTGCGGCACGTGGTCTTGATGTTAGTCGTATTGACCTAGTAATTAACTACGATATTCCAACTGATACCGAATCATATGTTCACCGTATTGGTCGTACAGGCCGTGCTGGACGTAAAGGTACTGCCATTTTATTCGCAGCACCACGTGAACGTCGTTTATTAAAAGCGATTGAACGTGCTACACGTCAGCCATTAAAAATGATGGAATTACCTTCACGTGATGACGTTACGAAAAAACGTATTGCATCTTTCCGTGATGACATTGTTAAAATGCTTTCTGGTGACGAAAAACTAGATTTCTACAAAAACTTAACAGCTAAATTGTCTGAAGAGTTAGAAGTTAGCGAACTAGATCTTGCTTCAGCGTTATTATTTATGGCTCAAAAAGAAAAGCCATTAGTATTACCACCTGAAGCACCTCGTCGAGAACGTTCTTTCCGTGATGATGACCGTGGTGATCGTGGTCGTGACCGCAATGACCGTGGCGAACGTCGTGATTCTCGTGAACCTCGTGAACGTCGCCCATCTTCAGAAATGGAAGTTTACCGTATTGAAGTTGGTCGTGGTGATGGTGTTCAAGTTAAGAACATCGTTGGCGCAATTGCTAATGAAGCGAATATCAACAGCCGTAACATCGGTGGCATTCGTCTACATGACGACTACTCTACGATTGAATTACCAAAAGGTATGCCAACTGAGCAGTTACAACAACTACAACAAGTTTATGTTTGTAATAAAGCATTACGTATGAGCAAACTTGATGGTGTTGCAGCTGAAGGTCGTCAAGAACGAGCTCCACGTAGTGATGCTGGTGAACGTGGTCATCGTGGCCAACGTCGTGATAGCGGTGCACCTCGTCGTGATAGCGGCAGTGAAAGTACAGGTGAACGTCGTCCACGTCGTCCACGTCGTGACTAATTCATTGTTAGTATAATTTGAATTTTAAAAAAGGAGCCTTAGGCTCCTTTTTTTTATGGTATAAAAGCTATCTTACTATTTATACCTAAGTTTCATTTATTGAATAGGACTTTGACTTGTGAAAATGAATCATTCTGCACAGCCACCTGTAGCAAAAAAAATCCCTCAAGTATTGGAAATGCATTCACACCGACGCAATGACAATTATTTTTGGTTACGTGATGATGAGCGTCAAGATCTAGAGGTATTAGCTTACTTAACGGCTGAAAATGATTATACAAATGCCATTTTCAAGCCTCTAAAGCAGTCTAAGCAAGCACTGTATGACGAAATGGTTGCACGTGTTGAACAAGATGAGCAATCAGTCCCGTACTTAAAACGTGGCTACTGGTTTCAAACACGCTTTAAAGAAGGCCAAGAGTATCCACTTTATAGCCGTAAACTAGACGATGAAGCTGCTAGTTGGGACATTTTCTTTGATGCGAATGAAAGAGCTGCTGGGCATGAGTATTATCAGATCGGTGAATTAGCTATTAGTCCTGATCAAAAAATATTGGCATTTTCTGAAGACACGGTTAGCCGTCGCCAGTATAAATTACAATTTAAAAATTTACTGACGGGTGAGATATATCCAGACGTTATAGATGATACAGAATCAGTGGCGTGGGCAAATGATAATAAAACACTGTTTTATGTAAAAAAACACCCGACTACATTGTTACCTTACCAAGTTTATCGACATGTATTAGGTACGGATGTTAGTGATGATGTATTGGTATATGAAGAGTTAGACGATACTTTTTATACAGATGTTTATCGCTCGACCTCTGATGAATATGTGATGATTTCGTTGCAAAGTACGATGACTTCAGAAGCGCGTATCTTGTCTGCTGATGAACCTACAGGTAATTTCTCGGTATTCTGTGAGCGTGAGCGTGAGCATGAGTATAATCTGGACCATTATCGTGATCAGTTTTATATGCGCAGCAACAAACGAGGTAAGAATTTTTCGTTAATGTCAGCGTCGTTACAAGAAGGTCATGATGAAGCGTTGTGGCAAGAAATTGTACCTGCACGGCAAGATACTTTACTTGAAGGTTATGAGTTGCTACGTGATTGGTTAGTCGTTGAAGAGCGTAATCAAGGACTAACCTTGTTACGTCAGATCCATTGGCAAACTGGTGAAACCCGAACTATTCAATTTGACGACCCAACTTACACTGCTTGGTTAGGCACGAATCCAGAACCAGATACCGATAAATTACGCTATGGCTATTCGAGTCTGACGACGCCTACGAGCACTTATGAGTTTAATCTCGATACTGGTGCGCGTAAAGTATTAAAGCAGCAAGTTGTACTAGGCGATTTCCAAATTGATGATTATGCCAGTGAACGCCTTTGGGTAGCAGCTGAAGATGGCACGCAAGTTCCTGTGTCGTTGGTGTATAAGCGCAGTTGTTTTAATAAAGACGGTAGTAATCCGCTATTGCAATACGCTTATGGTTCTTACGGTTCAAGTACAGATTCTTACTTTAGTTCTTCACAATTGAGTTTGCTTGACCGTGGCTTTGTGTATGCGATTGCACATATTCGTGGTGGTGAAGAGTTAGGTCGTGATTGGTATGAGCAAGGTAAGTTATTGAAAAAATGGAATACCTTTACAGATTTTATTGATGTAACGAAAGCCTTAGTTGAACAAGGTTATGGTGATAAAGATCGTATCTATGCCATGGGCGGCTCTGCTGGCGGTTTATTAATGGGCACGGTAATTAATAAAGCACCAGAGCTTTATCATGGCATTGTTGCTGCAGTACCTTTTGTTGATGTGGTGTCGACTATGTTAGATGAAAGTATTCCGTTAACGACCGGTGAGTACGACGAGTGGGGCAACCCGAATAATGCCGAGTATTATCATTATATGCTGTCTTACAGCCCTTATGACCAAGTTATAGCGCAGGCTTATCCGCATATGCTAGTCACTACAGGTTTACATGACTCGCAAGTGCAATATTGGGAACCAGCTAAATGGGTGGCTAAATTGCGAGATACTAAGAGTGACGATAATTTATTATTGCTGCACACAGATATGGATACTGGACATGGTGGTAAATCAGGACGTTTTGAGCATTATCATGATACTGCGCGAGAATATGCTTTCTTGCTTGATCTTGCAGGCAGGCAGGAATTAATTAATAAATAAAAGATCTTAAGAAATAGAAAACCTAGTTGCAGTGTTGTTTGATTAGCACTGTTTAACTAGGTTTTTGTTTTTATTCAAAGTGATTTATTAGCGTGGTAGTGGCATCACGCGGTTACGGCCTAAGCGCTTCGCTTCATAGAGTTGGTGATCGGCGCGGTCTAATAGCAATTGAACTGTGTCTCGAGGGGCATTTTCAGCAACACCGATAGAAACGGTAATATTATCGATTACTTGTCCTGAGCGCTTATCTCGAATGCTTAAGCGTTCTATTGCACGACGTATTGACTCCGCATTTTGTCTGGCAACGGTAAATGTCTTCTTTGGTAACAATAATACAAACTCTTCACCGCCATAACGGAAAGCTTGCTCACCTTCTTTACAGCTATCAGCTAAACGTTTAGCTACAGCGCGCAGTACTTGATCACCAAGTTGATGACCGAACTCATCATTAAATTTTTTAAAGTTATCAATATCAATAATTAATATCGAAAAGTGGCGATTCAAGCTTGGGTTAGTACAGAAAGTTGCTATCTCTTTATCGAATATACGACGGTTTAATAAACCCGTGAGAGAGTCGTACATGGCATCGTGTTGAGTTTCGATCAGCGCTTCGCGTAATTGGGCTATTTCTTTTTGTGCATCATTCAATTGGCTTTTAAAATGGCGAGTCGATGAGCGTACATCGTGAGATTCTTTTACTAATTCGCGGACAGTTGTTAAGGTACGCTCTACTGAGAAGCCATCATTATCAACAGCTGAGAGCTCGTTGAAGCATTTATTTAGCATGCGATCGAATTCATTAGCATCATTGATTGTATCATGCAGTGAACTGCTTAAATCATTGGTCATGGTGGAAAGGTCGTCACGCAGTTGTTTTAGTTCTTGCTCGCGGCTTCCCATTATATGTTGTTGGTATAATTCTTCACTGGCACTTGGTGTGCAGGTTCCATGTGTTGCTATCTTATTATCCAGCTGTTTCTTTAGTTCGCTGTTATTATCTGAAACGTAGTGATACCACAATGCATAGTTAGTTGGGGTGGTTGGTATTTGGTATTGGATCATCAGTGGCATGGCTTTCTTTAGGTATTGAGTAGATAACGCAAATAGTTTTTTTGACATGCCTGATTCCATTAGAGTGTAATTATTATCGTAGTTATTAAATCAAATTATTTACTAAGTTACACTATCTTCTTTCATGCTATTTTCAGAGGGTTACACAATGCAACTAATTGATAGCCACTGCCATTTGGATTTTGATGTTTTATATGAACAGCTTGACGATGTTTTAGCACGTGCAAGTGCGGCGGGAGTGAATGAGTTTTTAGTGCCTGCTGTCAAAGTCGATAATTGGCAAAAAGTACTAGATCTGGCATCTAGGTATCCTACTATTTATCCTGCTTTAGGTTTTCACCCTTATTTCTTAGCTGATTATCAACCTGAACAGATACAAATACTAAAGAAAATGCTTGTTGCACATCCAGAAGTCATAGCCATAGGTGAATGTGGGTTAGATAAAATGATCGATATACCTTTTACCTTGCAGTTGGATGTTTTAGAGCAGCAATTATACTTGGCAAAAGAAATGGGACTACCTGTTATATTGCATTGCCGAAAAGCCCATAATGAGTTAATTGTGTTGCTAAAGAAAGTTGCACTACCCCGTGGGGGAGTGATTCATGCTTTTAGCGGCAGCGAATCATTGGCAAAAACATATGTAAAATTGGGTTTTAAGATCGGCGTTGGCGGTGTGATCACTTACCCAAGAGCAAACAAAACGAGGAATGCCATTGCAAATTTGCCATTAAATTGCATTTTATTGGAAACTGACGCACCAGACATGCCAATTTATCAACAAAACGGCCAAATTAATGAACCTGTGAATATTGAAGTTGTATTAAAAGTGCTCGCTATGATTAAAAATAAAACGAAGGTGGATGTTTCAAGTGAAATATATTGTGGTTTTTATGAGCTTTTTTTTTTAAAATAGTGCGCCATTTAAAATAAATGAACTTTTTTAAAAAAAAACTGTACAGGTCTGAGCTCGAACACTTAACAGAAAATAATTAAGCGTTATAATCTGCTCAATTATTTTTATCTGTTATTTGATTGTGACTTCAACAATGGTTACGCTTAAAACAACTAATTTAGTAGCTAGTTGGCAACATATAAAAATTACTTTGAAGCAAAACTATAGAGGTCACTATAAATGAACTTAATTATGGGTATCGTAGGCATTTTTGTTCTACTCGGTTTAGCTTTCTTATTATCTGATAATAGAAAAGCAATTAATTTACGTACTGTTGGCGGCGCGTTTGCTATTCAAGCAATTATCGGTGCTTTCATTCTTTACGTACCTGCTGGTAAAGACATGCTTCAAGGCATTTCGTCTGGCGTTGCAGATGTTATTGCATACGGTAACCAAGGTATCCAATTCGTATTTGGCGATCTGGCTAAATTTAAAGTTGGTTTCATCTTTGCAATTAACGTTTTACCTGTAATTGTATTCTTCTCAGCTTTAATCGCAGTACTTTATTACATTGGTGTAATGAGTATTGTAATTAACTTTATTGGTGGTGGTTTACAAAAAGCACTTGGCACGAGTCGTGCTGAATCACTTTCTGCAACAGCAAACATCTTTGTTGGTCAAACAGAAGCACCGCTTGTTGTTCGTCCATTCATTAAATCAATGACTAAATCTGAGCTGTTCGCAGTAATGGTTGGTGGTCTTGCTTCAATCGCTGGTTCTGTACTTGCTGGTTACGCTGGTCTTGGTATTCGTATTGAGTACTTAGTTGCTGCATCATTTATGGCTGCACCTGGTGGTCTATTAATGGCTAAAATTATCAAGCCAGAAACTGCAACACCAAAAGAATCTTTAGACGATCTAGATGATGATGATGCTGAAGATAAACCTGCAAACATCCTTGATGCTGCAGCTTCAGGTGCTTCATCAGGTATGATGTTAGCGCTTAACGTTGGCGCAATGCTTATCGCTTTCGTTGGTTTAATCGCATTAGTAAATGGTATCACTGGTGGTATCGGTGGTTGGTTCGGTATGCCTGAACTTACTATCCAAATGATCTTAGGTTACATCTTTGCTCCTCTTGCATTCCTAATCGGTGTACCATGGGCTGAAGCAGTTCCTGCAGGTAGCTTCATTGGTCAAAAACTTGTTGTGAATGAATTCGTTGCATTCCTAGATTTCATTAATTACCTGAAATCAAATGAACTTTCAGAACACACTCAAGTAATTATTTCTTTCGCACTTTGTGGTTTCGCTAACTTCTCTTCAATCGCTATTCTTCTTGGTGGTTTAGGTAGCTTGGCACCATCACGACGTGCTGATATTGCAAGCATGGGTATTAAAGCCGTTCTTGCTGCATCACTAGCTAACTTAATGAGTGCTGCATTAGCGGGTATCTTCCTAGCTTAATGTAAGCATTTGAAATGCCACCGTTTGATAAAATATTATCAGGCGGTGGCATTTTTCGTTTTTGTCATAAAATATAATGAGATTTATTATGTATGAAGTTTTAATGGCACTTGCTGCCGGTTTATTTGTGGGTATTTTGTTTTCAATGTTGAAGCTGCCGCTACCCGCACCACCTGTTTTATCTGGCATTATGGGGATTTTCGGGGTGTATCTGGGCGGTCTGGCATATTCTCGTATTATTGAGCAATTTTTCTCTTGATTTAATAGTTACATGATGTAACTTAGTTAGTAGATATTTAAATATTTTTTAAGCCATCAATACAAGATGTATGTTGGTGTTTTTTCGTTAAATATTCATACTTAAGGTATGTAATATTAACGCGGTTATATGGATATTAATTGATAGTCATATCAAGTCTTCACGGAACCAAGTCCGCATAGTTATTCTGAATGAATATATTCTGAAAGATAGTTATGTTGATGTTGTTAGTCATCTTTGCCTTGATAGGCAAGCAATTCTTTTTGATCCCTTCTGGATAACCCATTACACCACTTTTGGTTATTTTGGATTTTAATTTTTGGTTTTATAAGTTTGGAGACTTAATATGAGTAATTTTAAAGTAGCAGCACAACGTGCACTAAACATGATGGATCTTACAACACTAAATGACGACGATACTGATGCAAAAGTTATCGAGCTATGTCATAAAGCGAAGAGTCCAGCAGGCAACACTGCGGCTATCTGTATCTACCCTCGTTTTATTCCTATCGCACGTAAAACATTAGATGCGATGGGCGCTGAAAGCGTTAAAATCGCGACAGTAACTAACTTCCCACACGGTAATGATGACGTTGCAATCGCAGTGGCTGAAACTAAAGCGGCTGTTGCTTATGGCGCAAACGAAGTTGACGTGGTATTCCCATACCGTGCACTAATGGCTGGCAATGCTGAAGTTGGTTTTGAACTTGTTAAAGCATGTAAAGCGGCTTGTCCTGCAAACGTACAGTTAAAAGTTATCATCGAAACGGGTGAACTTAAATCTGACGCATTAATCCGTCAAGCGAGTGAAATCTCAATTGATGCTGGCGCTGACTTCATTAAAACTTCAACGGGTAAAGTACCAGTAAACGCAACACTTGAAGCGGCTAAAATCATGCTTACAGTGATCAGCGAGAAAAACCCTGCAGTTGGTTTCAAACCAGCTGGTGGCGTTAAAAACGCTGAACAAGCAGGTCAATACCTTGACCTAGCTGAATCTATCCTTGGTAAAGAATGGTTATCACCAGCTAAATTCCGTTTTGGTGCTTCTAGCCTACTAGCTAACTTGTTAGCTGAATTAGACCTAGCTGAGAAACCTGCGGATAGCTCTGGTTATTAATAGCTCTGGTTATTAATAGTTCTGGTTATTAATAGCTCAGGCTACAAATCGCTCTGATTACCAATAGCCTTGGCTACTCATTTTTTATCTTCTATAAATCAGCCACAGGCTGGCTGATTTTAGTTTTAAGGAATAGATGATTATGTTTTTACCGCAAGAAATTATTCGCCGTAAACGTAATGGCGAAGCTTTAACTACTGCTGAAATTCAATTTTTCGTTAATGGTATTGCAGACAATTCGATCTCTGAAGGTCAAATTGCGGCATTTGCCATGGCAACGTATTTTAATGACATGAATATGGAAGAACGTATTGCGATCACTTCTGCAATGCGTGATTCAGGTGAAGTATTAAGTTGGGATGCAATGCAACTTGACGGCCCTATCGTAGATAAACATTCTACGGGTGGTGTTGGCGATGTTATTTCACTCATGCTCGGTCCAATGGTTGCTGCTTGTGGCGGTTATGTACCAATGATCTCTGGTCGTGGTTTAGGTCATACTGGTGGCACATTAGATAAGCTGGATGCTATTCCAGGTTATCAAACGACGATCGATAATGCGTTATTTCGTAAAGTAGTTCAAGACAGTGGCGTGGCGATTGTTGGCCAGTCTGCCAACCTTGCCCCTGCTGATAAACGTTTTTACGGCGTACGTGATATTACTGCTACGGTTGAATCGATTCCGCTAATTACCGCATCCATTCTATCTAAAAAATTAGCAGCGGGTCTTGAAGCGCTGGTAATGGACGTAAAATCAGGCAGTGGTGCATTTATGCCTACCTACGAGCAATCTGTTGAACTGGCTAAGAGTATCGTATCAGTAGCCAATGGCGCAGGTTGTAAAACGTCTGCACTTATTACAGATATGAACCAAGTATTAGCAAGCAGTGCCGGTAATGCTGTTGAAGTCCGTGAAGCAGTGCGCTTCCTGACTGGTGAATACCGTAACCCACGCCTATTTGAAGTAACCATGTCGTTATGTGTTGAAATGTTAGTTTCTGCTAATTTAGCCACTGACTCTGTTGATGCTCGCGCTAAATTACAAGCAGTATTAGATAACGGTAAAGCGGCTGAGATATTTGGTCGTATGGTTACAGGCCTTGGCGGTCCAACAGATTTTGTTGAAAACCATGCTAAACATTTAGAATCAACTGACATCATCCGTCCTGTTTATGCTGCTGAAGCGGGCTACCTACAAACGATGGATGCCCGTGGTTTTGGTATGGCTGTCGTTGCTATGGGTGGCGGACGTCGTGTTGCGACTGATCAAATTGATTACGCTGTTGGTCTGTCTGAAATTGCCCCACTTGGTTTGAAACTTGATAGCACGACACCTGTTGCTATGGTTCACGCACGTAGTGATGAGCAATTCGAAGCCGCTAAAGCTGAGATTCTACAGTCAATTCAAATTGGTTCTGAAGCGCCAGCTGCAAGTGCTGATGTATATCAACAAATTAGACTTACTGACGTATAAAAGTGCCATAGGTTATCAGGTGATGACCTAGCTACTCATTGAGTAGCCCATTTTTATCATTTTAACTGATTAAAGGTTACTACGATGAAACGTACAATTATTTTAATGCTGGATTCACTGGGTATTGGCGCATCAGCTGATGCGGAAAAATTTGGTGATGTAGGCAGCAATACTTTTGGTCACATTGCTAAAGCGTGTGCTGAAGGCAAAGCGAATGAAGGCCGTGAAGGTCCGTTAAACATTCCTAATTTAACTAAATTGGGTCTTGCTCATGCATGCGCAGACAGCACGGGTACTTTCCCTGCTGGTTTGAATGCAGATGCTGACGTAGTGAGTGCTTATGGTTATGCTCAAGAGATCTCTAGCGGTAAAGATACGCCAAGTGGTCACTGGGAAATTGCCGGTGTACCTGTGTTGTTTGATTGGGGTTATTTCTCTGATGTTGAAAACAGTTTCCCACAAGAGTTACTTGACCAGTTAGTTGAACAATTTGATCTACCGGGTTACCTAGGTAACTGTCATTCTTCAGGTACTAAGATCTTAGATGATCTTGGTGAAGAGCACATGCGTTCTGGTAAACCAATTTTCTACACGTCTGCGGACAGTGTTTTCCAAATTGCTTGTCATGAAGAAAGTTTCGGTCTAGATCGTTTACTTAAACTGTGTGAGTTAGCACGTGAATTATTAGAACCGTACAATATTGGCCGTGTTATTGCGCGTCCATTTATCGGTAATGATAAATCTGATTTCGCTCGTACCGGTAACCGTCGTGATTACTCTATTCTTCCACCTGCACCAACATTGTTAGACGTGATGTCTTCAAACGGTGGTGAAGTAGTGAGTGTGGGTAAAATTGCTGATATCTATGCACATCAAGGTATTACGAAGAAAGTGAAGGGCACTGGCCTTGAAGCTTTATTCGATCAAACGCTAGAGCAAGTGAAAGCGGCTGGTGATCAAACGATTGTATTCACTAACTTTGTCGATTTTGACTCAGCTTGGGGACATCGTCGCGATGTGTCTGGCTACGCAAAAGGTCTAGAATATTTCGATACACGTTTACCTGAGCTATTAGACATCTTAGATGATGGTGATATTGTGGTATTAACTGCCGATCACGGTTGTGATCCAACGGCAGCGGGTACTGATCATACTCGCGAACATATTCCAGTATTGTTTTACGGAAAAAATGTGCCAAAAGGCCCATTAGGTTTACGTGAAACATTCGCTGATATCGGCCAATCAATTGCTGCTTACCATGGTTTACCAGCGCTCGATTACGGCAAAAGCTTTCTGTAAATTTTAGTTTGATAAAGTTTACATCTAATCCAAGTTGTAGTTGCCAAATAAGCGTAACTACAGCTGTTTAAAATTACAATAAAATTGAAATAAGGTATAAAAATGGCTACTCCACATATTAATGCAAACCCAGGTGATTTCGCTGAAACAGTTCTTTTCCCAGGTGACCCTCTACGCGCTAAATACATCGCAGAAACGTTTCTAGAAGACGTAGTGCAAGTAAACGACGTGCGTAACATGTTCGGTTTCACTGGTACTTATAAAGGTACTCGCGTTTCTGTAATGGGTTCAGGCATGGGTATCCCATCTTGCTCTATCTACGCTAAAGAACTAATTACTGAATTCGGTGTTAAAAACCTTATCCGTGTTGGTAGCTGTGGTGCTATCAGTACAGACGTTAAAGTGCGTGACGTTGTTATCGGTATGGGTGCTTGTACAGATTCAGCTGTTAACCGTGCACGTTTTGACGGTTACGATTTTGCTGCAATCGCATCTTGGGAGCTACTAAGTAAAGCGAGTCGCGCTGCTAAAGCTGCCGGTATCGATGCTAAAGTAGGTAACATCTTCTCTGCAGATCTTTTCTACACGCCAAAACCAGAACTTTTCGATTCAATGGAAAAACTGGGCATCTTAGGCGTTGAAATGGAAGCGGCTGGTCTATACGGTGTTGCTGCTGAATACGGCGCTAACGCACTTTGTATCTGTACAGTATCCGATCACATCCGTACGGGTGAAGTGACAACTGCTGAAGAACGTCAACTGACTTTCAATGACATGATCATCATGGCACTTGAATCAGTATTAATTGAAGACTAATTTTTTAGACTCGATAAAGCCTGCAAGCTTAGTTTGCAGGCTTTTTTTTATCTAAAATTTAGAGACGCAAGCTATTTGGTACTTACATCCTATTGTTATTGTCGTAAGTATTGTTATAACCACAAGCAGCGTTTAAACTTGCTTCCATATAAATTCATAACAGAAGGGAACATAATGGCTGGTCCTCAGTTTATTTATTCGATGAATCGTGTTGGCAAGATCGTGCCGCCAAAACGTCAAATTCTAAAAGACATTTCGTTAAGCTTTTACCCTGGCGCTAAAATTGGTGTTTTGGGTCTAAATGGTGCTGGTAAATCAACACTGTTACGTATTATGGCTGGCGTAGACAAAGATTACGAAGGTGAAGCGCGTCCATTAGCTGGAACTAAGATTGGTTACTTGCCACAAGAACCACAATTAGATCTAGAAAAAACAGTGCGTGAAACCGTTGAAGAAGCGATTTCTGAGCTGAAAGATGCAATGTCTGGTCTAGATCAAGTTTATGCTGCGTATGCTGAACCGGATGCGGACTTTGATAAACTTGCGAAGCAGCAAGAGAAGTTTGAATCAATTATTCAAGCTCATGATGGTCATAACATTGAGAATCAATTAGAGCGTGCTGCGGGTGCATTACGTCTGCCTGATTGGGATACCAAAATTAAAGTACTATCTGGTGGTGAGCGCCGTCGTGTTGCTATCTGTCGTTTGCTACTCGAAAAACCAGATATGTTATTACTGGATGAACCAACCAACCACTTGGATGCAGAGTCTGTAGCTTGGTTAGAGCGTTTCTTACTGGATTATGAAGGGACAGTTGTTGCTATTACGCATGATAGATATTTCCTTGATAATGTAGCTGGCTGGATCTTAGAGCTTGATCGTGGTGAAGGTATTCCATGGGAAGGTAACTATTCTTCTTGGTTAGAGCAAAAAGATGCACGTTTAGCTCAAGAAGCGTCAAAAGAAAATGCGCGTAAAAAATCGATAGAGAAAGAATTAGAATGGGTACGTTCTAACCCGAAAGGTCGACAAGCGAAAAGCAAAGCGCGTATGGCGCGTTTTGAAGAGCTTAATAATACTGACTACCAACGTCGTAACGAAACCAATGAGCTATTCATTCCACCGGGTGAACGTCTTGGTGACAAGGTTATCGATGTTACCAATCTAACTAAATCATTTGACGGGCGCGTACTCATTGAGGATTTATCATTCTCAATGCCAAAAGGTGCGATTGTGGGTATTATTGGTCCAAACGGCGCCGGTAAATCAACGTTATTTAAAATGTTAGATGGCAGTGAATCACCAGATTCTGGTGAGGTTTCTGTCGGTGAAAGCGTTCAACTAGCCAGTGTTGACCAGTTTCGCGACCACATGAATGGTGATAACACTGTATATCAAGAACTTTCAGGTGGTTTAGACATTATCAAGATTGGTAATATTGAAATGCCATCTCGTGCTTATTGCAGCCGTTTTAACTTTAAAGGCACAGATCAGCAAAAACGTGTTGGTCAACTATCGGGTGGTGAACGTGGTCGTCTACATCTTGCTAAATTATTGCAAGCGGGTGGTAACGTTATCTTACTGGATGAGCCAACCAATGATTTGGATATCGAAACATTGCGTGCGCTTGAAGAAGCCATCTTAGAGTTCCCCGGTTGTGCCATGGTTATTTCTCATGACCGTTGGTTCCTAGATCGCATTGCAACGCATATCCTAGATTATAGAGATGAAGGGCAAGTGAACTTCTACGAAGGTAACTATACCGACTATGAAGCATGGTTGAAGAAAACCTTGGGTGCTGCCGCAGTAGAACCGCATCGTATTAAATACAAACGTATCAGCTAATCAGAAACTTGGTTTAGTAGAATCAGTTTTGGTATAATTAATAGGCTTGTGATAGCAATATTTCAAGCCTTTTTTGATCTTCAAATGTGAATGAATGGATGCGGTAATTAATATCGATACAGATCGCTTAATTCGGTAATAGAATGAATTTTTTTTTGCTAAATAGCGAATATATAGGCAAAATAGCAGATTAATTAATAATGGATTATTAAGTGCTTGTGATTAGGAAATTACTGCAATTTTTTTGCTATATCTCTATTTTGTCTGGTTTTTTAGTCTTCACGGCTGAAGCTGCCAAACCAGAGCAAATAGTAATAGCCCTACCCAATACTGATTGCGTGCAGTTTGTGGGATACGACGTTGCTCTTACCGCGCTATTCCAACATTCCCCAAGTGCACTTATCTCAATCAAGTCAGATGCAATTAACAGGCTGCAAGTTTTTATCCCTCTTGATTATGGCATCTATTTTGCTTAGGTAGTATATTGTTTAGTGTTATATGTTTGTTGTTATTTTTTTGACAGCGTAGCGTTGTCTTATTCAGTCCGTTTTATTTTATTAATCGTTACTTTATTGACAGGAGTTGTGATAGCGAATTTATGGAATTATCAGAATACACTGACGTTATAAAAAAGCTTAGTCAGCTATATAATAATCCTGACTTTAATGTCTTGTTTGATAATTTAATGTTGGGTGAGAGTAAGAGTAACCGTTTCTTAATCAAGATGGAGGTTAACCGGATCTCTGCGCCTACACGACGAATTTTAGATTTTCGTGATCATAACGATAAAGATGTCATGCGCTTTGAATACAAAGGCATTACCCATCACCTGAGTGCAACTGAAATTGCACTGCTTAAAAAATTGCTAGAGCAACATCAAGGTCACTATACCTTAGGCACCTACGAAGATATCCAGGCTTTTCACCAAGCCGAACGCAGTAAACCTCGCGATGAACGTGAAGTTGTTGCTGATGATACGCTGGATGGTTACGCTGTTGATGCCATTGATTACGGTACTTACTTTGTCCGTAATGAAGAGCGTATGCATTACAGTACCTTGGTAAGAACTCTGTTTGGTGGCGATACCGAAACCATGGATTTGATGACATCAGATGTTTCAACCAGCGGTTTACGTATCAAAGTAGATAAACATCTCAGTTTTAAAATTGGTGTCGAAGTCGGCATTAATTTTGTTGGATTACGGCAAGAATTCGCCAACAATTTCCTACGCGATTTTTTTGGTTATACCTTGATGGGCATAGATCAGGAAAGTAAGTTTAATTATTTACGCCTGAAGCGAAACAGTGAACATACTGAACTTAATATTTTTATTAATAAGCTGATTATTGACAACAAACATAAATACAAAGTAAACGTTCGTTATCAAGAGGAAAATATTGTCGTAAAAGGCTATGAACAATTCTTCTTGCCGCGTATGTCTGGTCTACCTGTGTATATTTCAGAATCCGATACCACGATATTAAGTCATGTATTACTGAATGAGAATAATCGCAGTGTCTATGATTATTGGAGTAATGAGGATGCTAAGAGTCAGTTCGAAGCATGCTTCCAAACTAAGTGGATGCTAAAAGCATTAGCAAATAAAGATTTAGTCGATACTTATATTTATAGTTTTTATTATAGCCAAAAAGGTCGATTATTCTTTTATGCGGTGAGTTTAGAAGAGCTTGAAGCAACAGGTTTAAAAGAATTGTTTTTATCATTTGCTTCTCAACGACCAAATTTCCGAGTATTTAAATTAGTTCTGCATAATGGTGGTTTTGATAAACAAAAGCATCTAATTGATGTGAACAGCTATAAACAGAAAATACAGCCTTTTGCTATGCAAGAATTAGAAGCTATTTCCCGAGTCGGTTTGCTGCAAGATGTAACTAATGAAGCAATATTAGACGATTATAAGTTGGGTTTGCAAGATGGCGTTGATTTTAATCAACTGCATCAGTTTCGGTTACCGCAAGCACAGCAAAGTGCAATTTTGTCAAAATTTAAATTTGTTCAATTACGTAAAGAAGCGCGCTTTAGTTATAAAACTGCGATTGTTGCAAGCACTTCTGAGCAAAGCGTTAAGGGGTGGAGTAATGATTTTTCCACCGAAGGCTTGCAAATTGAACTTGAAATGCCGATGGATGTAAAGGTTGGTCAGCGTATTTATGTCGAACTGCCAAATCTCCAAAAAATAGCTAAGCACCAAGTATTGGTCAATTTACCTTATGGTGTCGTCGGTTCCAATCAAGCCAAAACAAAACTGCACTTACATATTTCAGGTAGTAAAGAAGATCATCCTGCACGGCAGTTTTTCCGGATATTAATTGATAGTAATAAAGATAAGTTACGTAGCTCTCCTGAACCACGGCAAGCGCCGGGCGTCACGTCAGTATTGCGTAATATCTATTGCCAATATTTATCTACTACGCCGTTATACGTGCATAAAGTGAATAAACATTATGTATTGGATAAAGTTGGCATCAGTCAGTGTCAAACCACACTGACTCCGCTATTGGCTAAATTCGGCACTGTTGATTCGCCATATAGCACTTACCCATTACTGGGCGATGATACTGTTAGAGGGGTTGTTGAGTCGACGCTAGAGAGTTTGAGTCCGACTCAAAGACCATCAATGCATATCTTGTATGTTGGCGTTGCACACAGTGATTGCGAATTGAATATTATTGATAAAACGGTCGTTAAAGCCAAGTTCGAACAAGATTTCGAAGATATTGCTGCACGTAAGTTATTTATAGAAAACGCGATGAAATCAGGCGATTTTTTTGCTATTCAAATAATGATGTCACGAACAGGGCGTCCGGATATGGAGTATATCGAGAAAGAACTTAATTATGTCAATCATTATGCTAGCCATAGAACACAGAAGTTAGAAGAGGCATTGTGGAGTGTGCAAGGTGTGGCAGACTTAATTGATATAACTCCAGAGTTGTTATTCCGCTTAGGATTAAAACCTTAAAAATAGATAGTTGTGAGATGAATAGATAGACCGTAATAAGGTGAAATAAGTAACAAGAACACCTGTTCTCGTTACTTATTTCGTTAATCAATTCGTTAATTAATAACTTGGCTATTACCAAGTTAACGACAGGCAAGCACTACTACGTAACAACCCCACTAAACCATCTAGATCATGATGATTCAGCGCAACTTGAGCTTGCTGCTGCACCGTAGGTTTAGCGTGAATCGCGACACCTAACGCTGCGGTATTCAACATGAGTAAATCATTAGCACCGTCACCAATCGCCACCATTTGATTAGCAGGTAGCTGTTCCAGCTTCGCTAATCTGAGTAATATGTCGGACTTGGCTTGGGCATCGACAATATCTCCGATAACATGACCAGTTAATGTTCCGTCAGCGATCTCAAGTTGATTGGCATAGACAGCATCAAAACCTAAGTCAGCTTTAAGTCGCTCAGCAAAAAAAGTGAATCCGCCAGAAGCAATCGCAACTTTCCAATTCGCCTTATGCAAAGTATCAATTAGAAATTCCAATCCTGGCATCAGAGGCATGTTATCAGCGACAGTCGCTAATACTGATTCAGGGCAACCTTCTAGCGTTGCAACCCGCGAATGTAAGCTCTGTGAGAAATCTAATTCGCCATTCATGGCTTTAGCTGTCACTGCGGCGACTTGCTCACCAACACCGGCTAATTTGGCTATTTCATCGATACACTCAATTTGGATAGTCGTGGAATCCATGTCCATTAGCACAATACCCGGCTCAGTTAGCGTTGGCAGCTGGTTAACTAATGCAAAATCGATTTGATATTCTGCACGCCATGATTGCAACAAGGATGTCAAAACTTGGTGTTCAGATCCTGTTATAGCAGACAAACCGAGTACACAAGCCATTGCCTTTTTTTGATGAGCACCGTTTGTTTTATGGTTAGAGTTCATCACCGGATAAGATAAAATAGGAAATATTTCAATCGTGGTGACAATGTTTTCTAGCTTACGTAATAAATCGAATAACATTGTTGTGGAAATATCGGCGCCTATCAGTGAAAGATAATGGTGACTTACTTGCAGTTTTTGCTCAGAAATATTAAATTGACCGTGACTGTAAGTTAGTTGTATTACGGTGCTTTGCTCTTGGCTTGTTGCTTGTTGTTTTAATATTTTATGCCATTCCAATGGCGGGGTATTTTCAAATAAGTTATTTGCGAGTTGAGTCATCTGGTTACATTTCCTTGTAAACTATTTTCACTGACACCAAGATAACCTATCGGCTATTAAATTGCGAAGTCTACAAGGCTTGAATTAAGGAATGTGAATGATGGACGATAATGATAGAAAGGTGCTAGAGACACATGTAGCAATGCAAAGTAATAATAAGACAGAACGCGTTGAAGATGAACATAATAACAGCGAGTCGAGTCGTCGTTACAGTCGAATATTAAGACGGCAAACGCTGTTTTTTGCTATTTTGTCTGCGCTGGCATTATTTATATTTATTGCGGTTTCATTGTCTAATCATGTCACCGTTGCACGCTATCAAAAAATCGAATCAGAGATACAGCTGTTAATTAACCCTGTATCCTTGGCGCTTAGCGAGTTAATTGAAAAAGATAACTTAGCCGAACTACAACAATTAATCGACGAAACCAGTAACAACCCATTCGTTATTAGCGCTAATGTATTCACCATCAATAGTGAACTATTAGTTTCTTCAACACTCGATTATAAATCCAGTATACAAATGCGGATAAATTACGTTAATAAACCAGATATTCGTTTTTATCTCGAACCTATCTTTATTGCCAATAAACAAGTCGGCTTTTTACAGTTACAAATGGCGTATGAGAAAATGTATCGTGATCTCGGCATTTTTAAATTGGATATGACCATCGCTATTTTCAGCTTATTTATTCTTTCTATTGCTCTTAGCGTAATCATTCTGCTTATGTTCAAACACCTTATGCAAAAATTAACTCAAGGCTAACTCATGTCAAACGCAGCTTCACAGCAACATCTACATATTCTCGGTATTTGCGGTACCTTTATGGGCGGTATCGCCGTATTGGCTAAACAATTAGGCTATAGAGTGACAGGCTCGGATGCCAATGTGTATCCGCCGATGAGTACGCAATTAGAAGAGCAGGGCATTGAGCTAATTGAAGGCTATGATCCGGTTCAGTTAGATCCAGCTCCTGATATGGTGATAGTCGGCAACGCTATGTCGCGCGGTAATCCTTGCATTGAATATATGCTTGACCGAAAACTGAAATACACCTCCGGACCACAGTGGTTATCTGAGAACCTGCTCGGCGAACGTTATGTTATCGCAGCATCAGGCACGCACGGTAAAACCACGACTTCAGCGATG
>Ga0105359_10000415_pt1 | contig 34935 bp, 31 predicted proteins | sample GOMGulsemesocosm_6_FD_83659 | JGI IMG/M metagenome (GOLD analysis project Ga0105359, IMG submission 83659) | Methane-oxidizing microbial communities from mesocosms in the Gulf of Mexico - GOM8C Gulf of Mexico | ecosystem: Environmental > Aquatic > Marine > Cold seeps | place: Gulf of Mexico...
ATAATACGTCGGCAATATTTAGACCCTTTTTACTCAATTTTGGTGAGATGTTGCAATGCTAAGAATCGCTCAAGACGCTTTAACTTTCGATGATGTTCTACTAGTTCCAGGACATTCAACTGTGCTGCCACACACGGCAGACCTTCGCACAAAACTAACCCAAACGATTGACCTTAACATTCCTATGTTGTCTGCTTCTATGGATACAGTCACAGAAGCACGCCTTGCGATTGCATTGGCGCAAGAAGGTGGTATCGGCTTTATTCATAAAAACATGACTATTGAGCAACAAGCTCATCAAGTTGATCTGGTTAAAAAATATGAATCAGGCGTAGTATCAGCCCCAGTAACAGTTAGCCCTGATGTAACACTTCGTGAAATCAATGAAATGCGCGACCGTCTAGGGTTCTCAGGTTTCCCTGTTGTTGATGAAAACAATGACGTATTAGGTATCATTACTTCTCGCGACATTCGTTTCGCAACGGATTTAACTAAGCCGTGTACTGCGCTAATGACGCCAAAAGAGAAATTAATTACGGTAACTGATCCGACAGATTCTGATAACGTTTTACATTTGATGCATGAAAATCGCATTGAAAAAATCCTAGTAGTTGATGACGAATTTAAACTTCAAGGAATGATAACGGTTAAAGACTTCCAAAAAGCAGAAGAAAAGCCAAATGCTTGTAAAGACTCAGAGGGTCGTTTACGTGTCGGCGCAGCTGTTGGCTGTGGCGCAGGCACTGACGAGCGTATTGCTGCTCTTGTTGCTGCTGGTGTTGATGTGTTGTTAATTGATACTTCTCACGGTCACTCACAAGGCGTATTAGATCGCATTACAAAAACGCGTAGTGAATACCCTGATTTACAAATCATTGGCGGTAACGTAGCGACAGGTGCTGGCGCACTTGCCATTGCTGATGCTGGTGCCAATGCTGTCAAAGTAGGAATCGGCCCGGGTTCTATCTGTACAACACGTATCGTAACAGGCGTTGGTGTACCGCAAATTACAGCGGTTTCAGATGCTGTTGATGCATTAGCTGGTCGAGGCATTCCAGTTATCGCCGATGGCGGTGTACGTTTTTCTGGTGATATTGCTAAAGCCTTAGTTGCTGGCGCGAACTGTGTAATGATGGGTTCAATGTTTGCTGGTACTGAAGAAGCACCAGGCGAGGTCGAACTGTATCAAGGTCGCTACTATAAATCATACCGCGGTATGGGCTCAATTGGCGCGATGGATCAAGATGATGGTTCATCTGATCGTTATTTCCAGTCAAGCAAAGAAGCGTCTAAATTAGTCCCTGAAGGAATTGAAGGTCGCGTAGCTTATAAAGGCCCAATCACTAATATTATCCATCAACAACTTGGTGGAATTCGTAGTGCTATGGGATTAACGGGCTGTGCAACTATCACTGAGCTTGGCACTAAAGCACAATTTGTAAAAATTACTTCAGCTGGCATGGGTGAATCTCATGTACATGATGTAACTATTACTAAAGAAGCACCAAACTACCGTATGGGTTAAACCCAAAGATTCTCATTTTTAAAGGCGCTTTTTATAAAGCGTCTTTTGTTTAAACATTGTTAAAGGGTAATTCATGAGCAACATACATGACCATCGCATACTTATTTTAGATTTCGGTTCTCAATATACGCAGTTAATTGCACGTCGTATTCGTGAACTTGGTGTGTACTGTGAACTTTGGGGTTGGGATGTAAGCGAAGAAAAAATTCGTGACTTTAATCCTAATGGCATCATTTTATCAGGTGGCCCTGAATCGGTTACATTGCAGGACGCACCTGTTGCACCAGCATATGTTTTTGAAGCCGGTGTTCCTGTACTGGGCGTTTGTTACGGCATGCAAACCATGTCTGCGCAACTTGGCGGAAGCGTTGAAACATCGAATGAACGTGAATTTGGTTATGCCAAAGTTGAACGTGTTGGTGAATGTGCATTATTTAAAAACATCGAAGATGAGATCATCGATGGTAATGCATTTTTAGATGTATGGATGAGCCACGGTGATAAAGTAGCTACAATTCCAGATAGCTTCAAAACGGTTGCTAAAACTGATAGTTGTCCTTTTGCTGCTATGGCTGACGAAGAACGTCGTTTTTACGGCGTGCAATTCCATCCTGAAGTAACACACACAAAACAAGGCGGCCGTTTATTAGAACGCTTTGTGGTTGATATTTGTCAATGTGAAAAGAACTGGACTTCTGGTTCTATCATCGAAGATGCAATCGAGCGTATTAAAGAAAAAGTCGGTGATGACGAGGTCATCTTAGGACTTTCTGGCGGCGTAGATTCATCAGTAGTTGCGATGTTAATGCAACGTGCAATTGGTGATAAGTTAACTTGTGTATTCGTTGATAACGGTTTATTGCGTTTAAATGAAGCTGAGCAAGTAATGGATATGTTTGGTGATCATTTCGGTCTTAAAATCATCCATGTTGACGCTGAAAACCGTTTCTTGGACGCCCTAAAAGGTGAAGATGAGCCAGAAGCTAAGCGTAAGATTATCGGTCATGTATTCGTTGATATCTTCGATGAAGAGTCAAAGAAGCTTAAAAACGCTAAATGGTTAGCACAGGGTACTATTTACCCTGATGTTATCGAATCTGCGGCTGCAGGTACTGGTAAAGCGCATGTGATTAAATCTCACCATAACGTTGGCGGTTTGCCAGATGATATGGAAATGGGCTTAGTTGAACCATTGCGTGAGTTATTTAAAGATGAAGTACGCCGTATTGGTTTAGAGCTTGGTCTGCCATACGATATGCTATATCGTCATCCTTTCCCTGGACCGGGTTTAGGTGTACGTGTTCTTGGTGAAGTTAAAAAAGAATATTGTGATCTATTGCGCCGCGCAGATGCTATCTTCATTGAAGAATTGCACAAAGCGGACATGTACCACAAGGTGAGCCAAGCGTTTACTGTTTTCTTACCAGTGAAGTCCGTGGGCGTCATGGGTGATGGCCGTAAATATGATTGGGTTGTATCATTACGTTGTGTTGAAACTATCGACTTTATGACAGCTATCTGGTCTCAACTACCTTATGAGTTGCTTGGTCATGTATCAAACCGTATCATTAATGAAATTGATGGTATTTCTCGTGTAGTTTATGATATTTCTGGCAAACCGCCAGCAACTATTGAATGGGAATAATGTTTAACGACCAGCTCTAATTAGTCGTTGCATGGTTAAATGCCGAGTATTGTAAAATACTCGGCATTTTTGTTTTTTGCTGAAGGAATTCGATATATTTATGCGTGTTTTAAGTACTGAAAAAATAGAAGCGTTGAATCAAGGTGAACGTGACATCTATTGGATGGAAGTTGCACTTAAGCTTGCGGATAAAGCGCAGCAGGCAGGTGAGGTACCTGTTGGGGCTGTCTTGATTCTCAATAATACAATCATTGGTGAAGGGTATAACCTTGTGATTAGTTCCCATGATCCTTGTGCACATGCAGAGATCATTGCACTGCGTAATGGAGGACAATGCATTGAAAATTACAGACTCATTGATGCAACCTTATATGTAACCTTAGAGCCTTGTAGTATGTGTGCTGGTGCTATTGTTCATAGCCGAATCAAACGAATAGTCTATGGTGCGGCTGATCTAAAAACTGGTGCTGTAGATTCTGCGTTTGAATTACTCAATGATAAAAAGCACAACCATCAAGTAGAAACTGTTAAAGGGATACTAGCAGAAACTTGCAGTAACAAAATAAGTGATTTCTTCAGCGCACGGCGTATAGAAATAAAAGAGCAAAAAGCATTACGCAAGTTACAGGCTTTGCAAGATAATACTGATACCAATTTCATTTAACAGCTGATCATTTGAGCTTATTATAATCAACCATTACAGCGTTGATCTCAGTCCCAATAGCGAGCTATGACTCGGCAATGTGCTCCTGCATTGCTCGAATGATGTCCACATCACTGTGGAAATCATTCGAGCGCCTTGTACTAGTTAATTATTTCTTCGCACAACAAGATTACATAATTAATGGAAATGGTATGATTAATGTTAATGAGTCAGTTGTTGACATTAATCAGGCCAAGTTATTTATGTATATGGTTGGTATTCCTATTATTTCAGGCTAATCTAGACCAATACTTATTGAGTTTGGTAAATGGCTTTATGATGTCTCGCGGCTATATTAATAAATTTATACATTTATTTATTGTTCTATTTTTCTCTGTGTCTATCTCAGTTAGGGCGCAGGAGCTGCAGGTAGTAACTATTTTGTCAGATAATGGTTACCCTCCTTATTCTTATGTCGAAAATGGCCTTCCTAAGGGAATTTATGTTGATTTAATTAATGAAGTTGCCAAGGAAATGGCGAGTGATTATAAAATTAAAATTAGACCGTTACCCTGGAAAAGAGCCTTACAAGAGATAAAAAATGGCCGTGAATTTGCAGTCATGCCGCCTTACGTACATGCTCAGCGAGAATACATTTGGCCTTACTCATCGCCGTTAGCTTATGAACGTGTGGTCGTTTTTTGCCATGACAAGATTAATTTTAAAGAACATATTAGCCGTCAGCGCCAAGTAATAACTTCGCCATTAAATGTGGGTATGAACGCTGGCTATTTAATTCTTAATGAACAATTGAGCCGGGCTAAACGGGACAACAAAATAAGAATATGGGAAAACCACAGTACAGTCGCCAATATCCAAAAATTGTTGGATAAACGTATTGATTGTTATCTTAATGATCCACTTTCAACGCAATGGGTCTTAAATAATTTACCCAAAAAGAATAGTTTAATCTCACTTGAAGGTGTTAAACAATCAATGGAAGTTATGGTTCAGACCGCTCATATTGGTTATAGTAATGTGAACCCTCAAAAGTTTCATTTTAAAGATGATTTTGTAAAAAAATTCAATAAAGCCTTAGAGGTCGTTAAACGCAATAAGGCTATTGAACGCATTGTTAACAAGTATGTTGGTGATATTAAATAACCGAACTTAACATAGTTGATCGGCTACAATGCAGCCCAAGCAATTATTACCACTGACGTAATACAGGGTAGACACCATGATTTTTATCATAGAAGTCAGATTGACGATAAAACCACTGTAATCTTGCGTGCGAATTTTTAGCGAAAGCTGGATCAGAAGCGAGCTTAGCTTTAAATCGCGCTGCTAGTGCTGGTGACTGTTTTAACATTGCTTTTGCCAGCGGAACGACGGCGTAACCTTCAATGTATTCAGTACGTTGGAATATAGTATTAAAAAATCCCCATTGGAATAATGAGTCACTTGCCGCAGGCTCTAACAAAACAAAAGCTAATTTACCCAATGGTTGATCCGTACTTATTTTTACAGCTCCCTTAGGTAAGTTTATGACTTTTACAGCAGCGCTAAATTTACCATTGGCTCGCATCTTTCCTTCATAAGGGCGCTTGCCAAACGATTCATTTTCAACGATTGTTTGTTCAAGAGACATCGTTTGAGCACTGGCTAAAACATTCATCTCTATGCCGTGTCTTCTGAGTACTTCAATAGCTTGAATATGTTGCGGCATTATCCAATAAGCACTGGGAACCTTGGTTATTTTCGTTGGAATATCTTGATTAAACCATGGCATATTGTATTGCTTGTTTTTGCCAGTCCATTTTACTTGCTGAGCTCCAGATATTTCATCCGGGAATGTTTGGTAATCAATGCCTTTAAATGGAACGTTATGAGGCTTATTATAATCCCAGGCTAGTGGCAGCTCATTAGGGCGTGCGTTTTTATCTTGCATGATCGCATCAACTAATTGACTGCCGTTTTTATCGAGTAATGTAAGTGACGACTCTATCAAAACATAGGTGCCTAATACGCGCTGTTTATACGACTTTAAAGAATGGTTTTCAACTAACACTGTAGGGATGTGCCTTGCCGAACCGTAACCGTCACTGTAACGGGGAGTTGCACTCCAGCCATTAATTCCTTTTTTAATATCACGATTATCTTTAGCAAAAATCAAATCACCTGGTACATGGCCCATCGCCGTTAAGTCACTATCTAGTGCCGGGCGGTAATATTTATTGAACCAGTTTGCAATGTTTGGCGAATAACTGTGCGAACCATTAGTGCCATAAGTAATGTCATATTGATAATCAACACCATCGGTTACATGTAAATCAAGATAGAGACTGGGTTGATGTTGATTGATAAACCTTATCATTGACTGCATTTCAACACTTTGTACCTTGGCATAATCACGGTTCAAGTTGATGTTTTGCGCCGTGCTGCGCCAGCCCATATTGCTTGGACCTCGTTGGTTTACTCGGTTATATTTTGAAGCATTTTCATGGCCGTCAGCATTAAACATTGGTACATAGAGTAAATCGACATTATCAACCAAACTTGTTTTTTTTCCTAAGGCTATATCCCTAAGCAACATTAGCCCAGCGTCTTTACCATCTATTTCCCCGGAATGAATACCAGCTTGTGCGAGCATCTTAAGTCGATTCTTTGCTGTAAAGTCAGACGAAACGTGAACAAAGGGGAGCGGACGGCCTAAGGCTGATTTGCCAAAGTAATCTAGAGTAATAAGTGTTGATTTACTGGCTAATTTTTCTAAATAACTAATAGTCTCTTCATAGTTCGATGTTGACTTAAATTTTGAACGCTCTGCATGCGTTATCCATTGTGGGTCACTGCTAATAAGTGCTTCGCTCCTTCCGTGCCATTTAGCAATTGGAGGAAGCAGCGAGGCCGGGTCCTTTATTTCAATCTGAGTGGCGTATGCGTTAAGTGATGTAATAGAAAGTGTTCCCGCGATACATAACATGGCGAGTTTAGTGGTGTTAGGTAGTAAATTACTCATTATTATTATTCTTGAGGAAAAGAGCCATTATTATATTAAAAGTAACAATAGAAAAGCGAATAATGGCAACAAATTATGACAAAACTCAACCACCTATAAACCCATTCTTCCCCGAACGCTTACTCTGAAATAGGTATTTATCGGCTTGTTTGAGTAAGTGACCCAAATCAAACTCATTATTTTTCTTATGTAGCGCATAACCAACAGAAATTGTTGGAGTAATGATACAGTTATCATATTCGATACAAAGGTTGTTAACACTGCTAATTAATCGCTGCGCGATCTCACCCAGTTGAGGCTGAGAAACATGCTCACACATTAAAACAAACTCATCGCCACCCCAGCGAAATAAGTGATCATTTGTACGTATTTGAAGTTTTAATGTGTCTGCAATCGTTTTAAGCGCTATGTCACCACCAGCGTGGCCATGCTTTTCATTAATTAGCTTAAAATCATCACAATCGATAGCAATAACCCCAAAAGATTCGTGAGCAATATTGGCTCGAAGGTATCTTGCAACGGCACCTGGCAAATAATGTTGCATGTAACTCCGGCCAAACGCCCCTGTTAAGGTATCTTTCATTGAAAGAGCAACTTTCATGGAGAGAATACGGGTACGAATAAAATATACTATGGTTAAAATAACAAAGGCGAAAGTGACGCCTAAAATGCTTATGAAGGTAAAATATTGCTCGTTGTATGATTTTTGAACCTGTAACTCTGCCCCTAGCACCGAATTTTCTAATGCTATAATCTTCTTTTGCTGCTCCGTATTATCCATTCGCTTATTCATCATAGTGAGCAAGTTTATTATGTTTTTATGGGTGTCTGATGTCAGAAAATTGGTATATAGAGACAGGTGATTAAATGCTTTAATATTGTTGTTGTTTCGTTGATGTATTTTACTCAAAATGGAATGCAAGGTTGCAATACTGTTGTGATGATTGAGTTTGGTCGCAAATGATAAGCTTGTTAACGCGTGTTGTTCTGCTTGTTCGGTTTGATTATTTGCTAAATGAAACTCAGCGAAATCTTGATGTATCATGCGAAGCAGCCGAATATCATGATCCCCTGTAGCTATATCTAATGATTGATTAAGCCAGCGAAGTGCTTTTTCATTATCGCCTAATTGATGATAAACAATGCCTTTGAGTCGCGGTAGATAACCGTCATTTTCGTTCAGTGGTGATATGATATTTGCAGCAGTATTGATTAATTCCATCGTTTCCTGCGGGGCAGCATTGGGTGAGTCAATGCGTGCATTAATTAAATACAGCAAGCCAAGAAATTGTGCGTCTTTATTATTTGTCTTTCTAGCAAGCTCTAAAGCTGAGTTTAACGGCTCTATAGCTAATTCATTAAACCCTAATTCAAGGTAACTAAAGGCCAATCGATTGAGCGCTATGGCTTGGCCGCGTTCATTGTTTGATTCAAAGGCATGGTCTGCCATTTTTTGAACGTAGTATATAGCGTTACCGTAATCCCCCCGATTAAATTGGATCCAACTCAGGTAATCTAACGTATCGACTAATAAATCACTACTTTTGACTTTAGGTAGTGCATCAACTGCTCGTTCGATCAATGCATCGCCTGTTATTGCGTCACCATGATTAGAGGTCAGCTTGGCGCCATAAGCGTAAAAAGGAGCACGCATGCCATCATATTCTGAGGCATTAATTTTGATGATGATGGTGTTAAGTTGCAGGGCGTTTTCCGAAGAATTCAAATGCTTTATTCGTTTAAGCTGTTCGTATAACTTAATAGAAGATGATTCGTTAGCATAAAGGTATACAGGAAACAAAGACAGGTACAAGCCGACAAAGACAATAAAGCGTGATAGATAATTCATTATTATTTTAAACATCCATTGTTAATTCACGATAACGTCTCCAAATGAATACAGCTTTATTTAGAGTGATTAATAAAAGTACCACTTTATGCTTATTTTTGTATATAAATAAGTATATTTGTCTAGAGTTTGGTTTAAATGCGAATTATCAGCACTTTTATTGATCTGGATCAATTTTTAATTGCTTCAGGGTATTTGATGTTTGTATAACTGGTATTTTTAGGTGAGATCTAGTGTGATAAATGTATGATCTGCATCACCCACTGCTAGTGTTGAAACTAACAGGGGAAGCTTAGTGAGATTCGTTGTTGAGAAAGTTACTGATGACGACTTTTCAGATTGTTGATGACTTCTTCAAGTGGTACTTGCTGAGCACGTAATAAAACGAGTAAATGATAGAGTAAATCAGACGATTCATTCACCAGCTCTTCACGGTCATCAGTCGCGGCGGCTAGTGCAACCTCTACACCTTCTTCACCGACTTTCTGAGCCATACGTTTTACGCCGCTATTAAATAAAGAGGCTGTATAACTTTTCTCATCACGGTCTTTATATCGAGCATCGATTACAGCATTAAGTTGACTGATAAAATCTAAATCAAACCCCTGAGAGTCTTTAAAACAACTTTGAGTGCCTAAATGACAAGTGGGCCCCGCAGGCGTTGCCATAACAAGTAAAGTATCGTTATCACAGTCAATACTTACGTCTTCTAAACTAAGGATATCTCCAGAACTTTCTCCCTTCGTCCATAAACGAGATTTAGTGCGAGAATAAAACGTCACCTGGCCAATTTCCAAGGTTTTAGCTAAGGCCTCTGGATTCATGTAACCGAGCATTAACACCTTACCACTATGTGAATCTTGCACGATAGAGGGAATGAGGTTGTCTACTTTTTCCCAATTGATATTTTCAATTTGCTGCGTTGTTAGCATAATCTTATCTCTATGTTATCTTGTTTTAATGAACGCTTTAATTCATTAATTTCAATGATTTTTTTGTGAAAAACGCTGGCGGCCAGCGCGCCGTCAACATTTGATTGCTTAAAAACATCTTTAAAATGTACAATCTTTCCAGCACCGCCCGAAGCAATTAATGGTACATCACATGCTTGTCGTACTAGACTCAATTGCTCTATATCGTACCCATCTCGGACGCCGTCTTTATTCATTACATTCAAAACAATTTCGCCTGCACCGCGGGCTTGTACTTCACGCACCCAATCAAGTGTTTGCCAAGTGGTGGTACGGGTCTTAGATGCATCCCCGGTAAATTGTTTAACTTGATAGAGTCCGGTTTCTTGATCAAAGTAGCTATCGATACCCACAACAATACATTGTTGACCAAACTCATGAGTCAGGTCGGTAATAAGTTGAGGGTTACTCAGCGCAGGAGAATTAATGGATATCTTGTCGGCGCCAAAAGCTAAAATCTTTGCGGCGTCTTCAATAGTTTTTATGCCACCTGCGACACAAAATGGAATATCAACTTGCTCGCTGATGCGCTCAACCCAGCTTTTATCGACAATTCTATTATCACTGGATGCGGTAATATCATAAAAAACCAGCTCATCTGCGCCTTCTGCTGCATAACGGGAGGCTAAGGGCACGATATCACCAATAATTTCATGGTTTCGAAATTGAACTCCTTTGACAACTTTGCCATCCTTTACGTCTAAACAAGGAATTATCCGTTTTGCGAGCATGCTATTGCCTCCTTGACTGTAAATTTATCCTCAAGTAATGCACGTCCGACAATAACGCCAGCGACGTTACAAGGGTTTAACGCGGCAATATCATTTAATGACCCTATACCACCCGATGATTGCCAGTCAATTTGAGGCCAATCATTAACAAGGTCAGTATACAAATCTGTATTCGAACCCGTCAGAGTGCCATCTTTACTGATGTCGGTGCACAATACATGTTTAAGACCAAGCTCAATAAAGCGGTTTAGGAGCTCTTCAATAGTGACCCCTGAATTTTCTTGCCAACCGTGAGTAGCGACATGTTTATTGCCTTGTGCGTCGATATTTAAATCTAGCGCCAATACAATTTTTTCACTGCCGTACGTAGTAAGCCATTGCGCTACTAACTCCGGTTGTTTAACAGCTAAAGAGCCTATAACAACGCGCGACGCACCAGCAGAAAGTAAGTCGATAATATCCTGTTCACTGCGAATACCGCCGCCAACTTGCAGGCCGACATTAGAAACGCCTGCCATCATCTCACTAATCAGGGAGAGTTGACGTTTTGCCGGATCTTTGGCACCAGTCAAATCGACTAAATGTAACCATGTTGCACCTTGCGCGGCGTACAATTGTAATTGCTCGACAGGGGAGTAGGCATAACGTGTCTTTTGCGCGTAGTCACCTTGATAAAGGCGAACAACTTCGCCATCGATTAAATCTAATGCTGGAATAATCATGCTTGCCCTTTTTCTACGGTGGTAGAAGCTGTCGTGTTAGAAGTTAACGCTGTAGGTTGTGAGATGTGCTGCGTTGAAATAGCTAAAAAGTTCTTAAGAATTTGCGCGCCAACTTTGCCTGAGCGCTCAGGGTGAAACTGCACGCCATAAAAATTTCCTTGTGTGATTGCCGCTGAAAACGATTGTCCATAGTGACTTTGCGCCGCTGTGAAATCGCCCAATGGCACTGCAAAACTGTGCACAAAATAAACATAGCTATCATCAGGGATATCATTAAACAATGGCGCTGTTAAGTCAGTAAGCTTATTCCAGCCCATATGGGGTAAGGGTAAGCTTTCGACCTTAATAAGAGGAGTCACTTTAGTATCAATGATTTTTAAGCAATCAACTTCTCGCTCATCTGAGGCATTAGTTAATAACTGCATGCCTAAACAAATGCCCAAGACTGGCTGTGTGAGTGATTGAATAAAGCCGATTAAATCAAGTTTTCCAAGTTTATCCATAGCGGCGCCTGCGGTGCCAACACCAGGCAAAACAACATGGCTTGCTTGTTTAATGATGCTTGTATCGCGGCTTACGATGACGTTATTACTCAAGCGTTCAAAGGCACACCGCACCGATGTAATATTTGCACAACCGGTATCAATAATAACGACACTTGCTTCATTAAGCGGTTTATCAACAGCTGTATTAAAAGTTTTTTGCATTACAACACGCCTTTACTGCTGGGTAAATCTGTTCCTTCAACCTTAATAGCTTGACGAAGAGTACGGCCAAATGACTTGAAAATACCTTCCACTAAGTGATGAGAATTTTTCCCTTCCCCTTTAATGTGAAGTGTTGCTGCCATGGCACTCGATAATGAGTGGAAAAAATGTGGCACCATTTCAGTGGCTAATTCACCAACGCGCTCGTTGTTAAACTCAGCTTTAAACTCGAGCCAGCCACGGCCAGACAAATCGAGTGCACAGGTACATAAACATTCATCCATTGGCAATGTGAAGCCAAAACGTCCAATGCCCCGTTTATCACCTAAGGCTTTTTTTAAGGCGTTACCTAGTGCTATAGCCGTGTCTTCAACGGTGTGGTGGTCATCAATATGTAAGTCTCCACTGACACTTGCATTAAGAACAAAACCACCATGGGTGGCAATTTGATCTAACATGTGATCAAAAAAACCGATACCAGTTGAGATGATGCTCCCGCCTTGCTTGTCAAGATTAACATCGACGCTAATTTTTGTTTCGTTGGTATTACGAATGACGGTGGCTGTTCGCTCTGTGACAGTTAATGCACGCGCAATATCATTCCAGTTAAGCGATTGGGGATCATATTTAAATGATTTTAGGCCCATATTGTCGGCGAGTTGGATATCAGTTTCGCGATCACCAATCACATAACTATTTTCAAAGTCGACACGGCCTGCTTGCAATAAATCTTTAACCAAACCTAATCTTGGCTTACGACATGAACAATTTTCGCTATCAAAATGTGGGCAGATTAGCACTTCACTAAAGTTAATGCCTTGGGACGAGAATATGTCCATCATTTTATCGTGAGGTAAATCAAAATCTGCTTGTGGAAAACTGTCTGTACCAAGCCCGTCTTGATTTGATACCATAATAAGCTCATACCCTGCTTGTTGCAGCTGTAATAGAACAGGCATCACGTCAGGCTCAAAAACAAGCTTAGTGAGGGAGTCTAGTTGTTTATCAATAGGTGGTTCTTGAACTAGGGTGCCATCGCGGTCGATAAATAATATTCTACTCTTCATTGTGTTATCTCTTTTGTAAGCTTCTCTTTATTAGCGATGGATATTTGGTTTAGTACTGCCGCTAATTTTTTCATTTCTTGCTCGCTACCAATGCTAAATCTCAAACAGTATTTGAGCGTATCAACTTGAGTTTGGTTACGTACTACAATGCCAGCTTCACTTAATTGCTTAAACCAACTGTCGTTATTAAATCTAACGAGCACAAAATTGGCTCCTGAGTGATAAACAGCTTGTATATCATCAAGGGTGGCAATGTCTTTAGAAAAATTCGTTGCTAATTGATTAAGCTGCGCCACCTGAGAGTGCATTTGGGCAACACCATTTAAGTTCAAAGCTTGGGAAGCAATCTCACCCACTGGGGCTGAAATCGGGTAGGGCGCTATTACTTTTTTCGCCAGTTCGATAATGTCTTCGTTGGCGAGCATGAAGCCACAACGTAATCCTGCCAAACCAAAGGCTTTGGATAAGGTGCGTAATACAACTAAGTTATCGTATTTTTCAATCAAACTTGCCATGCTAAGTTGCGGCGAAAATTCAATATAGGCTTCGTCAATAACCACAATGCACTTATTTTTAAGTGCATTGACAATAGGTTCAAGTTGCAAGGGGGTTAACGTTGAGCCCGTTGGGTTATTTGGGTTGCAAATAAACAGTAACGATGAGCCATTGAGCTTATTCACTAGCTGATCATCAAGTTGCCAATCTGTGGTTAATGGCACTGTGTTGACCGTTACATTGCAAGTCGCGGCACTAATGGCATACATGCCATAGGTTGGCGTACAAATAGTAATGGTATCTTTTTCGGGTACGCAAAATGTACGTATAAGCAGCTCTATGGCTTCATCTGCGCCGCGAGTTGCCAGTAATTGCTGCTCTTTTAAGTCGCTATAATCGGCGTAGTTTTTGATGAGTTTCTTGGGCTGAAACTCTGGATAGCGATTGTAAGTCGAGTCATTGTAACCCGTAAATGTATTAGCAAATGGTGACTCATTAGCGTTGAGCCACACATCACCAGTACCGCCAATGCGCCGTGCTGATTGATAAGGCGTCATTGATAATAACTCTGGACGCGCTAATTGTTGAGCAAGTGATGAAGTTGTTGTCATGTTATTCACCTGTCTTATTTAATCGAATGGTCACGGCTTTAGCATGAGCGTCTAAGCCTTCAGCCATAGCTAAAGGCACAATGGCGTTAGCTAAATCAGCCAAACCGTCATAGGTTAGTTCTTGCACCGTAAATCGGCGTGAAAAATCAGCTAGGCTTAAACTTGAATAACTGCTGCACATGCCATAAGTGGGCAAAACATGGTTAGTACCACTGGCATAGTCTCCTGCTGATTCAGGACTCCATTGTCCTAAAAATACCGATCCCGCTGCAAAAATATTTGCTAATACCTCTCTAGGTGCAACCGTTTGAATAATTAAGTGCTCCGGAGCATAAGTATTTGAAATCTCGATAGCTTGTTTTATATCCTGACACAAAATTATCTTACTGTGTTCGAGCGCTGCACGTGCAATATCTGCCCGTGATAGCTGTTCAAGTTGTATTGCTAGTTGCTGCGTGACAGCTTGTGCTAATTGAGAGCTATTTGTTAGTAACAGAGTTTGTGAATCAACGCCGTGCTCAGCTTGTGACAGTAAATCTGCTGCTATAAAGGCGGCGTTTGCCGTTTCGTCAGCAATCACTAACACTTCAGAAGGGCCTGCTGGCATGTCAATGCCAGCACCACCAACAGTATTAGACACTTGTTTTTTTGCCTCGGTAACGTATTTATTACCGGGGCCAAATATTTTATCAACACTTAGTACTGACTCTGTGCCAAACGCCATGGCAGCAATCGCTTGCGCGCCGCCCACCTGATAAATGGCATCAACACCACAAAGTTTTGCCGTGTACAAAATGACATCAGAAATAGGTGGTGGACTGCACAATATAATATGCTGACATCCGGCGATTTGAGCCGGTATTGCAGTCATCAACACCGTCGATGGTAATGGCGCTGTGCCGCCCGGTGCATATAACCCGACACGGCGAAGTGCTTGGCTGCGTAATTCGCAGGTCACGCCTTTACTTGTTTCTACACATAAATCATCTTGTTGTTGCGCGCTATGAAACTTTTCAATATTGGATTTTGCTAAATTGATGGCTTGTTTCAACTCAGGTTTGATATTTTTACAAGCTAATTCAATTTGAATATCTGATACAGCAAGTTCATCAAGGGTAATTTGATCAAAGCGTTGACCATATTCTTTTAAGGCAACGTCACCTGTTGCTATCACTTGCTCAATAATATTATTGACTTGAGTATGCAACATAGCGCCATCTTCAAGCGCTGGTCGCTCTAGTTGTCTTTGTTGCTCTTGTTCGGTCATCGCAGACCAGGTAAACGTGCGCATATTTATCCCAACATTTTTTCAATTGGCATCACTAGGATCGAACTGGCGCCAAGGGTTTTTAATTCTTCCATTGTTTCCCAAAATAACGTTTCACTGCTTACTGCGTGAACGGCTACTTTATCGGTATCACCCAAAGGTAAAATGGTCGGGTTTTCGGCACCTGGCAATAAATCGATGATTTTATCGACGTTATTTTTTGGTGCGTGAAGCATAATATATTTTGATTCGCGCGCCTGAATAACACCATTAAAGCGAGTCATTAATTTATCTAACAAGGCTTGTTTTTCTGAGGACATCACATTGGTCGATTTGATTAAAACAGCTTGGCTCTCAAAGAAGACTTGAGACTCTTTTAATCCATTCGCTTCAAGTGTTGCGCCCGTAGAGACAAGATCGCAAATGGCATCTGCAATACCAGCACGCGGCGCTACTTCAACAGAACCTTTAAGCGTTACGTTTGTGAAGTTGACATTATTACTGTCAAGATAACGTTTCAATAAATAGGGGTAAGAAGTGGCAATACGCTGACCTTCAAACTGTGATACACCCGTGTATTGGGTTTCAGTGGGGATGGCTAATGACAAGCGACAGCCTCCAAAATCAAGACGTTTAAGGACATCATATTGACTTGGCGCATTGGCAGCGATGCGCTCTAGTTCAGTTTCTTCTAATTCATTTTCGCCAATAATACCCAAATCACAAACACCATCCATGATAAGCGTTGGTATATCATCATCGCGCACTAATAATAAATCAATAGGAAGATTGGTAGCATGAGCGATCAAACGCTGTGAGTTAGTATTGAATTTTACCCCACTGCCTTTAAGTAGCTTCTTAGCTTCGTCGGATAACCGACCTTTTTTTTGAATGGCTATGCGTAGTCTGTTATTTGTTTGCATTATTGTACTCCAAAAATAAAAAAACCTCTGATTTGTCAGAGGTTTTTGTTAATCGTTTAACCACTGGCAGAATCATCGTCTCTCCAGCAGAAAATCTCCTGGAAATTACCGGATAAAATGGTGATGGCGATGATTTGTCAGGAAATTGTTCATAATTTAGTTAAACATTACATATTAGGTCATAAGATGATTGATACATTATGTGAGCGGTTAATCATTTGCAATGGTTATTTAGACAAATATATCAAGTTAAAAGTTATTAGGTATTGTATTAGGCTCAGCATTAAAAACTTGATAATAAATACTGATTATTTATACGGATTAGCATCGAAAAATGAATTTAGTTGACTATACATGTACACCTTGGTTGCAAGTAATAACTGTTATAAATCAGCTAATGAATTACAATTATGGTGAGTTAAGCGATAAGTCTGCTAAATGGCTGCTATGGTCATAAGGCGATTTATTACTCGTCAATTTATCATTACATAAGGAATTACAATGGATAACTTTTCATCTGAAAATCTAGAGAAACTGGTTAATCAAGGCCTCGAGATGTCGATGCTTTATTTACCCAAGCTCTTGTTAGCATTAATCACGCTGATTATTGGTTTTTGGATTATTTCAAAAGTAGTCAAGGGGATGAGCAAGGTTTTAGCCGTGCGAACCGTTGAAGTAACATTACAGCGTTTTTTAGCAAACCTAACTAGTGTTGCGCTAAAAGCTATGTTGATTATAAGTGTTGCCTCTATGGTGGGCATAGAAACAACGTCATTTGTTGCCGTATTGGGTGCAGCTGGTTTAGCCATTGGTTTAGCCCTTCAAGGCTCTTTATCGAATTTTGCTGGTGGCGTTTTAATCTTGCTGTTCAAGCCATTTAAAATTGGTGATGTTGTTGATGCACAAGGATATGTTGGTGTGATTAAAGAAATCCAAATTTTTAATACTATTATCACTACCCTTGATAATGAACGTGTCATCATTCCAAACGGCATCTTGTCTAACGGACCTATTAAGAACGTATTTGCTGAGCCAACACGCCGTGTAGATATGACTTTCGGTATTGGTTACGATGATGATGTGCGCGGTGCTAAAGAAGTTTTACGCCATCTTATTATATCCGATGACAGACTGTTAGAAGAAGAAAGTGGACATGAGATCTATGTTTCTGAACACGCTGATAGTTCAGTTAACTTGTTGGTTCGCGTATGGTGTAATTCAGAAGATTACTGGCCTGTTTATTTCTCAATGCACGAGAGTGTAAAATTAGCCTTCGATGAGAAAGGTATTACCATCCCGTACCCACAACGTGATGTGCATATGAAGTCAGCTTAAATGTGATTGAGCTAATAATGAAAAAGGGACGCTTTAACGCGTCCCTTTTTGTATGTCTGTTTTTACTAATTGATATGATTAATCGAAATGTAACCAATTAAGTTGTAAATCGGCTTGTTCTTGACCATTTTTAAATTGAGTCATTTTCACAACCGAGTAATTTAAAGAAGGCGCTATCCAAATTAGCGTATTGCGGGTTGAGTTTTCACGAACACGTCTCAATTTAATCGCTTCTATACGGCCCATTGGGGTTTTAATCGTTTCGGTTCCAAGACGTTCAAATAAGTATTGTGTCTCGCCGCCACGACGAACCATATGATATGACAATACTTTTTTATCGTCGATCAAATCCTTGCGAAGCGCTAATTGATACATCAACGGGTCGAACGTAAGTTGAATTGGCTTAATAACTTTTTCGTTATTCTTATAAATCGAGGTGATTTTATCAGTGCTAAACTCAATGTTTTCTTCCCGATCACGGCCTGTGCCTGTACGCTCATAATGATATTTTTGTGCCGTTAGAATACCTTGTTCAAGCGTAAACTCGCTATTTTCCTTACGCGTGTCTGACAGAAACATCCATTTAATGTTACTGCTGGAGCTTAAAGCATATCCATTGTCTGTTTTTGATAATTTACGTTGTCCTTTACCTAGTTCACTGCCTTTTCTAAATAATGTATAACTTGCTTGGTAGGGCGCTAAAGCATCCTGTTTCGAGGGGATGTTCATCTCGTTGTTTTGCGCAAAAGTTGGCGCAGAAATAGCAGTCACTGCTAGTAGTAATGAAAGCTTAATTATTTTTATCATAAATATGTTGTTCCTAATTAGCGGTAAGGTCTAGGGAGTGCCCCCAAAAAGCGTTACAATACCGATCCCTATTAAAGGTATAATGGTTTGTATAAGCGATGCAACAGTGGCAAGCAGATTTTTTTAAAAAAATGCCTATTTTTAATGATTTGAATCAACTCCTAAACAATTCCAGTTGGCAAGATTGGCCAAGCTGCGATGATCTCAACCGCTTGATACCCAGTGATGTGGCTAATTATCAAGGTCAACGCTTAACCTTAGTTGAACAAACTGATCAATTGCTCAGTGATGGCTTATATTATGAACAGCGTATTTATGAGCAAGGCCTTGTTCCCACGCGCTCTTGTAATTGGCATGATTTTTTTAATTCACTCATCTATTTGTTGTTTCCGTTAACAAAAAAAGAAATGAATCGATTACATGTTGAACATATTAGGCAGTTTGGTAGTCATAAACGTTCAAGGTGCCGTGATGCTATTACCTTATTAGATGAATGTGGTGTAATCATTGCGTATCAGGACGAGGCCTTGGTCAATGATTTGACCAATCACCGTTGGCATAGTGCCTTTGTTGAAAAACGCGATTGCTGGGGGAAAACGGCCACTGCAATCATGATCGGTCATGCGAACTATGAAAAAGCCATTGACCCTTTTATTGGCTTTACAGGCAAAGCATTGTATCTAAAAGTAACATCTGAATTTTTTTGCATGGATATGTGGGAACAGTATCGATATTTAGATACAATGTTGTCACAAAATCTTGAGAGTCTAATGCAAGATAATAGTAATTTATTTCCGTTGCCTATTTTAGGGGTGCCGGGTTGGTGGCCCGCTAATGAAAGTGAAGCGTTTTATGACAATCAGCAATATTTTAGGCCTAAACGTAAACCAAAGTAATATGATGGATTTTTAATGAGTAGTTTGGATAAATATCTTTATAAAGTACCTTTTAAGTTAAGTTTCTTGCATCCCAAATATTGGGGAACTTGGTTGATGGTTCTGTTTTTGGTGATTTGTGCATACACACCAGCGCGCCTGCGAGATTGGATAGCACAGCGTTTAACCAAGTTAGTGTTCAAAATAGCTAAAAAACCAGTACATATCATCGATTGTAACCTTAAAGCATGTTTTAAAAGCATGTCAGAAAAAGAGCGAAAAGCGCTTATATACAAAAATATCGAGATGTTTTTGGTGTCGGTATTAGGACAAGCGGAGTTAGCTTTTCGATCTAAGAAGCACATCATGGGCCGTTATAACGTGCAAGGCTTAGAACATTTAAAAGCGATAACAGACAACGGGGAACAAGCCATTTTTGTGGCGAGTCATTCTTGGGGACTCGAATATGCTGGCACCTATTTTATGTGTGGCGGCTTGCCGATAGTTACCTTTATTAATCAACACAAAAGTCCAATATATAATTGGTTATCTGTTAAGCAGCGTACTCGTTTTTGTGACAGTGTTTATGTACGAGAGGGCGGTATCCGCGTTATGCTTAAAGGCATGAAAGAAGGTAAGCATTTATTTTTCTTGCCGGATCAAGATCACGGTGCTGACAAGTGTGAATTTGCGCCATTTTTCGATACCGAAAAAGCCTCATTACCAATTTTAAGCCGTTTATGTAAAGCCACAGCAGGACGCATAGTACCGCTGCATATTGCTTATGATTTAGAATATCATCGCTTTAACTTGACGATTGAGCCACCATTTGATTGTACGGGCGGCGAAGAATGTAAGGAGTCTGAAGCCTTGTTCCTTAATCATTTGCTAGAAGATTTAATTATGCGAGATTTAACACAATATATGTGGATTTTACGTATTTTAAAAACTCGTCCAGCTGGCGAAGATTGTCTTTACAAAAAACAACATTAATTATTTTATAGTGTGCTACTTTCCTCGTGGTATCAACCACCGGATGTGCAGCGCACAAAATCTATTTACCACCAACAAATTTTAAATGGAAAAAACCATGAAAGCCGCTTTATCGTTAGTTACCCTTGCCATATTAAGTTCATCTGTTTTTGCACAAGAAACGGCAAAACCATCTATTGAAGTTATCGAAGTTACATCAAACTTTAGACAAGTTAATTTGATGAAAACTCAAGGAAGCATCTCTGTCATTGACAATAAAGATATTGTTGACCGTAATGCCACTCATAGTGAGCATGTGTTAGGTGCGCTAGCTAATGTCAATTTCTCTAGTGGTGCGAGTCGGGGTAACTTCATTCAAATTCGCGGCATAGGACTGCGCAGTCAATTTGTTGATGCCATTAATCCATCTGTTGGTTTAATTATCGATGGCATTAATTATGCTGGGTTAGGCGGCGCTGCATCATTATTTGATGTTGAAGCATTTACGCTTCATCGCGGACCACAAGGCACTCAGTTTGGCAATGATGCGATGGCCGGCATAATTACAATTGATTCAGCGGCTGCTAGCGACGCGCAAACAAACCGTGCAGTATTTAGTGTTGGAGATTTTGGCACCTACAGCACGGGCGTTGCTGGTGGTGGTAGCCTGACTGATACTTTTAACGTCAGATTGTCTGCGCAAACTCAGCGTAGTGATGGTTACGTTAATAACGATTTTCTAAAAAGTGATGATACTAATAACATTGATGAAAGTAATGTTAAATTAAAAACCAACTGGCAAGTAACAGACGATTTAATTGTCGACACAACCTTGCACTATGTTGACGTTGATAATGGCTACGATGCCTTTAGTTTAGATGAAAATGGCCGCACTTTATCTGATGAGCCAGGGCGTGATACACAGCGCACTAAAGCGATTGGGGTTAATGCCAAATACAGTGGTTTTGACAATGTAGAATTGCAAGTTATTGCCTCAAGTTTAGACAGCGATCTAACCTACAGTTATGATGAAGATTGGTCATTTGAAGGGATCCACGACTGGGAATATAGCTGGCACGACCGTTACGATCGCAGCCGTAAGCAATCAAATTTAGATGTTCGTTTAGTATCAAAAGAAGCGACTTTATTTGATAACACTACATCTTGGGTATTTGGGATGTATTTAAGTGAACGCGATAGTGGTTTGTCTCGCATTCATACCAAAGAGGCAAAAAATGTTGTTAGTGATAACGAGCATCGTGATGCTGCTGTTTATGGTCAAATGACGTACCAATTATCACCAAAAACAACACTAACCATGGGCGCACGCCTTGGCCAATATGACATTGACTATAGTGACAGCAGGTTAGTCAAAGAATCCCTTGGCGATCATTTATATGGTTTCCACTTTAATGTCACTAATCAGGTGAATGAGCAAGCACTAACCTACTTAACATTCTCTCGCAGTGATAAAGCTGGCGGCGTCAATGGTGATGCACTGGCTAAAGTTGATGATATTACGGATCCAACACTCAAAGGACGTTTATTAGATAACGCAACCTTTGACCCTGAGACGCTTTATAGCGCAGAATTTGGTGTTAAAGGGCGCAGTCTTGATAACAAACTCAACATTAAATTAGCGGCATTTTATAACTACCGTAGTGATCCACAATTAAAAGGCTGGGTAACAGATAAGATCGGCGAAGAGGAAGCAGAAACCTTTGTTGGCTTTAATGACAATGCCGGCTCTGGCCGTGGTTACGGTTTAGAAATTGAAACGCGTTATAGCTATACTGATAATCTAGATTTGTATTACAACGTAGGTTACTTGATTACACGCATCAAGGATTATGTTGTTGAAGAAGAGTCTGGGCAAGATTTAAATATGCATAACCGTAATATGGCTCATGCGCCAGAATATCAATTTAATGCGGGTTTAAACTATCACCATAATAATGGCTTTTATGCCGGTGTAGAGATTCAGGGTAAAGATTCATTTTATTATTCTGATAGCCACAACCAGCACTCTGATTTCTATGCCTTAACAAACATTACCATGGGCTATCAAGGTAACAACTGGCGTGTAAACCTCGCCGCAAATAACGTCTTTGATAAGGAGTATGCTGTGCGTGGCTTCTATTTTGCCAATGATCCTCGTGATTTTTATGCAGAAAAGCATAACTATGTTCAGCTGGGCGCTCCTGAAAACATTAATCTGTCATTAGAGGTTAACTGGTAATGCAACTCTCGGTTGAGATAAGTAATTATCCACTTAATGAGCAATATATACCGCCGATCAAAGACTTTATTGAGCGCTTGAAAAGTAATAAAGATCTAAGAGTGACCTGTAATACTATGAGTACTCAGGTCTTTGGTGAATATGATGTTGTGATGGCAATACTGAATAGGGAAATAAAGTCGTCTTTTGAAAAATTTGGCAAGATGATATTTGTCTGCAAATTTATCAATAGCGACTTAGACCCAGCATTAAAGCCCCACAATGATTGATTTTGTTGCTCAAGGGTTTAATGAACTGCTTGCTAGCTCTGGTTGGGAGTTAGCAGCGGTCATATTAGCCGTTGCTTACTTATTACTGGCGATGAAACAAAGCCAATGGTGTTGGCCGGCGGCCTTCATCAGTACAGCTATTTATACGGTACTGTTTTGGGAAAGTGCGCTGTTAATGGAGTCTGTGCTCAATGCCTATTACTTGCTGATGGCGGTATATGGCTGGTGGGCTTGGCATCAAAAGAGTGACGTTAGCCAAGAAAGGCAAATAGTCTCTTGGCAACTGTCTACCCATATTAAAGTGATTATGGCTTTGTCATTGGTCAGTACAGCCGTTGGATTTTTGATGGCTACCTATACCCATGCTGATTATGCTTATCTAGACGCCGCTACCACGGTCTTTGCTATTTTTACCACCTGGATGGTGACGCAGAAAGTACTTGAGAATTGGTTGTACTGGCTTGTTATCGACGGTGTATCAGTTTATCTCTATATCGCTAAATCATTTAATCTAACAGCACTGCTATTTATCTTTTATTGCATAATGGTACTCGTTGGTTATGCCGCGTGGAAAAAGAGTTTTTTACAACAAAATGAGGTTGTTTGATCGTGCTATCGGTAGAACAGTTACAACAATTAGCTATTTTTGATGATAAAAACATTACTCATATTTCACCTCTAATCGGGGGCTTATGTCATCGTTTGTATAAGGTGACGTATCAAGGGCTAGATCAATCTGTTGGCCATTGTGTTTTACGGTATTTAAATATCGGTGCACAGGAAAGTGCGCATGAATACAACATCATGGAGCTTGTTTTTGACCTAGGAATAGGCCCATTGCCGATGGCGTTAATTGATTTAACTGTTCAATTACAGCAGCCTAGCTCATTAATAGTGATGGCGTTTGTGGAAGGGGAAATAGCGACCAACAATTGTTTTGACATGAAGTCGATTTCACAGCTGGCGGACTACTTAAACACGCTGCACACCAGCGACACAAAACATTTAACTATTAATCCGACACCCAATACCATGGGGTTATTAGATGAATACTGGCAGCGTTATAACATGAGAACAGTTGCCGACATTAAACGTTTTGTGGCCATTAAAAGGCAGTTGTCGACGCTTTCATTTGATAATACCAGCCTTATTCATGGCGATCTCAATCTTTCAAATATTTTGATTTCAAATGGTAAAATGACCTGGCTAGATTGGCAATATTCATCACTAGGTGATGCATATATAGATTATGCGGCGCTTTGCGTTGAGTCAGATGGCAATATTGAACAACACCTAGTTGATGCGCTTAATATAAATAGACATTCAGGTGCACCAGTTGATAGGTCACGCTTATCACTTTTTAAGCTGTACTACGCCACAATATGCTGGCTTTGGGCACCAGCATTAACAAGTCAGTCTTATTTAAACCATCACCATCGTTACGAACGCATTGTTGATCAATTATTAATGGCTAAAGGGGCTGGTAAAACAACACTGTTATAAACATCGCATAATGCACGGCATAATTTGTTTCTGTCGTGATAGGGAGAGGTCTCACTCGCTATATCATGGTAGTGGAATACACCTTTAACCTTAGGTGTCTTTGAATGGACTAAGATGGCATCTGGCGCGGCGAGTTGTGTTAAGTCTCGTGACCAATTGAGCAGGGTGTTTTTGGATATATGTCCCGCTGGACTGTTTTCAGCGATTAAATTTGTGATGAATATTTTCTTTGCACGGCTATTTTTAATAGCAGCTTGCAGCTCTGGCAATAACAGAGGCGGCATTATACTGGTTAATAAACTGCCTGGGCCAATAATTAAAAGTTGTGCTTTTTCAATGGCTGTTATCGCTTCTGGCGTAGCGCTCACCTGTGGTTCCAGTAATAAACTTTGCGGCATAGCAGGCATTTCATCTATATGTGTCTCTCCGAAAATGCGTTGTTTTTGCTGGCTAACGGCCACAAGGTGAGTAGGTTGTTCAGACATGGGCACAATTTGACTATCAACATGTAACATCTCACGAATTAGGTTAATAGCATCCAGGGGCCTTACGCTCATCTGATCAAGGGCTAATAACATTAAATTTCCAAGATTATGCTCAGCGAGCTCACCTTCACCTTTGAAGCGGTATTCAAACATCGAGCGGGCAATAGTTGGCGTTTTTGTTAGCTGATTTATACAATTACGTAAATCTCCCCACGCAATGCAGTTCTCACTTTCACGTAGACGCCCCGTTGAGCCGCCGTTATCTGTGGTTGTCACTATGCCTGTGAGTTTCTCACCTAGATGACTTAGGGATGATAAGACACGCCCTAATCCATGACCACCGCCAATGGCAGTCACATGATCTAATTGATCGAATGAAGTAGGGAGGTTATCGTGTGATAACAGTGGGCTAGAATGATGAGAAGTAGCCATAAAAATAAAACCATGAATGTCGATTAAGCTATTCTAGAGAACATTAGCAAGTGTTACAACTTTGTGTCATTTTTTGAACGATTTAACACTGGGCACTGTTTTATTAGTATAAACAGGTGATATCAATGTCTGAGGTGGGGGTAGTGCAGCAGGTTAATATTTCACCTTTACGGATATAAGCTAAAGGCTCCGTTGTATAAGCGACTGATCCTTGGTTAAGTTGGCATCGACAAGCACCACAAGTACCATCACGGCAATGGTAGTTTACCTTAAGCCCTTGCGACTCAAGGTATTCTAATGTGGTTAACGTACTATGGGGTGAGATTTTTTCATCACACAGTACGTTATTATAGGTCACGGTTTTCATGAGTTTTTAGACTTACAGATCAAAATCGTCAAATTCATCATTATCAAGTTCACTATCAATTTGGCCTACTAAGTATGAACTAATTTCAGACTCTTGAGGCGCTACTTGAACATTGTCTGACACAAGGTAAGCATTTATCCAAGGTAATGGATTTGTTTTTGTTGCAAACGGAGGTTGATGACCAATAGCAATAAGACGTTGGTTAGCAATATACTCAACATATTGCTTGAGTATCTCACTGTTCATGCCAATCATTGAGCCATCTTTAAATAGATAATCGGCCCAGTCTTTCTCTTGCTCAACAACATCTAAGAAAATTTGCAGACCTTGATCTTTCATTTGTTCACTAATTTCTTTCATCTCAGGGTCGTCTTTACCTTCGGCCCAGAGATTTAAGATATGCTGTGTTCCTGTCAGATGCACCGATTCATCACGTGCAATAAGCTTGATGATTTTAGAGTTTCCTTCAAGTAGCTCACGTTCAGCAAAGGCAAACGAACAAGCAAAACTGACGTAGAAACGAACGGCTTCTAACGCATTAACTGAGCACATACACAAGAATAAGCGCTCTTTGAGTTTACGTTGACTCACTTCAAAAGTGCGTCCTTCAACTTCATAGCTGCCTTCACCTTGTGATTGAAGCAATTGTGTCGTTAGGATCACATCATCAAAAAACTTAGCAATATCACTGGCACGGTTTAGGATATTTTCGTTAATTAAAATATCATCGAATACTTCACTAGGATCTGTAAATAGATTACGCAGTATATGAGTGTATGAACGAGAATGTATCGTCTCAAAGAAGCCCCAAGTCTCGATCCATGTTTCAATTTCTGGTAATGAAACTAAAGGTAGAAATGTAACATTTACGCTTCGTGCAGCAATAGAATCAAGCAATGTTTGATATTTTAAGTTACTGATAAAAATATGCTGTTCACTGCTGGTGAGCTTTTGCCAATCCATACGATCTTTTGAAATATCAACTTCTTCTGGTCGCCAAAAGAATGAGATTTGTTTCTCGATGAGTTTTTCAAAAATTGGAAGTTTTTGTTGATCAAAGCGCGAAACATTAACCGAGTTCCCCAAAAACATTGGCTCAATTAATGGATTGTTTTTTGTCTGATTAAATGTTGAATAGGTCATCTTGCCCTCTAACTTATCATCGCCCAAAGGCTAATTATTATTATGTAACTATTCAGCGTCTTGCCATTTGTCACAAATTTGTTGTCGAAAGTGCTCATTTATGGGTATAAACTCCGCGCTTTCTCCTAAAACTTGCACCAAATGGCCGCGCGATGAACCGTTACCGATCATGATCAATTGCTATTTTATTAAGTCAAGTTCAGTAAGAAAACTTCCTGAACTTGATTGTTTATATTTTACAAGCGCCGCCTTCACAGCCATCATCATCTTCTTTTTCGATCACGATATCACCTTGGTTATCATCAGCACCATCACGTGTGTTGTGATAATAAAGTGTTTTTACGCCAAATTTATAAGCGGTTAACAAATCTTTGATAATACGTTTAATTGGGACCTTACCATTCTCGAATTTGTTTGGATCGTAATTTGTATTGGCCGAGATAGCTTGGTCGATAAACTTCTGCATAATGCCGACTAAATGAATGTATCCATCATTTGACGGGATATTCCACAGCAATTCGTAATTCTCACGCAGCGTTAGATACTCTGGAACTACCTGCTTTAAGATACCATCTTTACTGGCTTTAACGCTTATCAGTCCACGGGGTGGCTCAATACCATTAGTCGCATTTGATATTTGTGATGACGTCTCAGACGGCATTAAAGCCGACAATGTTGAGTTACGTAATCCATGCGTTTTAATTTCTTGACGAAGGCTTTCCCAATCTAGGTTAAGCTCGTTTGAACATAACTTATCGATATCTTTTTTGTACGTATCAATTGGTAATACACCTTTTGAATACGTCGTTTCATTAAACCAATCACAGGCGCCAACTTCTTTGGCTAAGTTATTTGAAGCTTTCAGTAAATAAAATTGAATCGCTTCAAAAGTTTCATGGGTTAATCGATTAGCACTGCCATCTGAATATTTTACACCGTTTTTAGCTAGGTAGTACGCAAAGTTAATCACACCTATGCCTAAGGTACGGCGCGCTAAGCTTGATTGCTGCGCAGCAATAATTGGGTAATCTTGATAACTTAAAAGATTATCTAATGCTCGTACGGCAAGCTCAGAAAGTTCTTCTAACTCATCGAGTGATTTAATCATGCCTAGATTAAAGGCTGATAGTGTACATAATGCAATTTCACCATTGGGATCATCAAAGCTTTGCAATGGCTTGGTAGGAAGCGCTATCTCTAAACAAAGGTTTGATTGTCTGATTGGTGCAACACTTGGTTCAAATGGGCTGTGAGTATTACAGTGATCAACATTTTGTAAGTATATACGGCCGGTGCTAGCACGTTCCTGTGCAAACAATGAAAATAACTCAGACGCTTTAATGGTTTCCTTACGAATTGAGTCATCATTTTCATACTGAGTGTAAAGTGCTTCAAACTTGTCTTGATCTGCAAAGAAAGCATCATAAAGACCAGGTACGTCGCTAGGAGAGAATAATGTAATGTCCCCCCCCTTAATCAAACGCTGATACATGGTTTTATTAAACTGAACACCATAGTCCATATGACGCACACGATTTTCTTCAACACCGCGATTGTTTTTAAGCACTAACAAAGATTGAACTTCTAAATGCCATAATGGGTAAAATAATGTGGCTGCACCGCCGCGTACGCCGCCTTGCGAACAGCTTTTAACTGCTGTTTGGAAATGCTTGTAAAAAGGTATACAACCAGTGTGGTTCGCTTCGCCGCCGCGAATAGGACTACCAATGGCGCGAATACGTCCTGCATTGATGCCAATGCCAGCACGTTGGCTAACATACTTTACGATTGAACTTGATGTGGCGTTAATTGAGTCGAGGTTATCGTCACATTCAATTAATACACATGAGCTAAATTGACGTGTTGGTGTTCGTACGCCAGCCATAATAGGCGTTGGCAGTGAAATTTTGAATAATGAAGCAGCGTTATAGAAACGAATAACATAATCTAAACGTGTTTCACTTGGGTATTTTGAAAATAAAGCGGCTGCGATTAGCATATAAAGGAACTGAGCGCTTTCAAAAATCTCGCCAGTACTTCGGTTTTGCAATAAATACTTGCCTTCAAGCTGCTTTACGGCCGCGTAACTAAAATTCATATCGCGCGAGTGATCAAGCGCATTATTCATTTGCTCGAATTCTTCTTGAGAATAATCTGTTAAGAGGTGAGTATCATAACGATTTTCTTCACACATTTTAACGGTATGCGCATAAAGATGTGGTGGCTCAAATTGACCGTATGCTTTTTTACGAAGGTGGAAAATAGCTAAGCGCGCTGCCATGAATTGATAGTCAGGCGTTGTTTCTGAAATCTGATCCGCAGCGGCTTTGATAATAGTTTCATGAATATCTTTAGTCTCAATACCCGTATAAAATTGAATATGTGCTTTGATTTCTACTTGAGAAACCGACACATTATCTAGTCCTTTAGCAGCCCAATCGAGTACTTTATGGATCTTATCGAGATCAATAGGTTCTTGTTTGCCGCCGCGTTTAGTAACCAGTAAATTTTTATTCATTATTATTGTCCGTCGCTGTTGATACTAACCTATTAATGATGATGCAAGGCATCACATTGGTGAGTAGTCCGTTATTAGAGTAGAACGCTAGTGATAGGAAGCAGTAGCCCACTACAAACCATCCATACTCTCTAGTGTTTACTTAAGTCTAAATATACTACATATAGGTTTTAAAAAATTATGGGATACAAGATAAGGGGGATTGAACCACATTGCAAGTGTTAACCCGTGGTATAAGCTGTGGATAATTTCCATTTATTAATCAATGTTAGTGGGAACTATCATTTTGACTATTATCATTCGTTAATTTAAAAAAATTCAATTTTAAATCACTACTTTTAAATTATATTTTTTTAAACTTCTCTTTGCTTAATTTATAACTTATATCGTTTTCTATTCTTATACACAGTGTCAATTTTTGATGGCATCGATCAACCAAGGGCGCCAAAGATCCTTAGCGCGATCAATTTGAAAATCACTGTTCCATGTTGCGCTTGGGTCGGTGGCTGGAATATAGCCATAGTCGGCGACCACGCTAATCATCATCGCTGCAATTGACGCTTCAATATCTGTTCGAGCATCTCCCACATACACAATATGTTGTGGCTCTATTGATAATCTTTGTGCGGCCAAAAGCAAGGGTGCAGGATCTGGCTTGGCTACCGATAGCGTATCGCCGCAAACAACAACGGCGCAATTAGCAAGCCTTGGATAGTGCGCTAATAATTGCTTGGTATATAAGGTAGGTTTATTTGTCACTATGCCCCAAGCTACATTATGTTCATCAAGGGCATCGAGTAAGCATTCAACCGACTCAAAGTAGCGCGTATGCTCGTTGATATACGCTGTATAGTTGTCTAAAAAGGCCTGACGTAGTTGTTGGTAACGCTGCTGACTTAAATCATGGCCATAACCCGCCTTAATTAAAGCAAGGGCACCTTGAGAGGCAGTTTGATATATAACCTCTGATGTTAATAAAGGTAAACTGTCGTCAGCTAACAAGCGATTAACCGCCGCGCCAAGATCTAATGCGGTATCAAGTAGTGTACCGTCGAGATCAAACAATACAGCTTTAACAGTAAGTGAGTTACTCATGAGCAGGCCTTATTTTATGGCAATAATAGATAATAAAAATAATACTTAAGCGTTATTAGGCTGACAGTGAATCAGGTAATTTACCGACAAATCATCATTTGTTTTAAACTGCTCAGTGAGCGGGTTGTAATGAACGCCTATGGCATCAACACAACGTGCATTGCAGTTGTCTGCAAAGCGAATAAGTTCACTAGGACGTATAAACTTTTTGTGATCGTGCGTACCTTTTGGCACTATTTTTAACACATGCTCTGCACCAATAATTGCAAGTAGATAAGCGCGATGGGTTCTATTTATCGTTGAGAAAAAGACTTGACCGCCGGGTTTTACTAGCTCAAAACAAGCGCGGACAATTGATTGTGGGTCGGGAACATGTTCTAGCATTTCCATACAGGTAACCACATCAAAACTATGAGGATGTTGCTGTGCCAAAGTTTCTACAGGAATAAGCTGATAATTCACATTTTTTACACCAGATTCTAAAGCATGTAAATGAGCAACATTAAGAGACTCTTGCGCCATATCGATGCCTAAGACATCGCCGCCAAGTTTGGCCATCGACTCACTTAAAATGCCGCCACCACATCCTACATCTAATACGCGCTTATCAAACAGCCCATCGCTTTTATCTGCCACATAATTTAGGCGAGTAGGGTTCATCAAATGTAGAGGCTTAAACTCACCATCCATATCCCACCAACTTTGAGCAAGTGCTGAAAATTTTTCAATTTCGTTAGCGTCAACATTGATTGTTTCAGCGGCATTATCATTAGCAGGAGTATTTGTAGGCATAAAAGATGATTCATTAACGAGAAAGTGAGCCATTATAAAGGGCATCTATTGATATATACAACTGCAATTATGTAATTTTATTTGGCCTGTAATTGCCTACTAAATGGCCATTTTATAAGGTGTTTTAGATAATTTATTCCTTAAATATTGTCCTTTAATAAATTTACCATTAATAGCCCTAGCATCATGCAGTCATTGTGCTAGAATCAGGCTCTATTTTTGCCTTTTATGCCTTAATCTAATAATAAATGTATGGCGTAAAGGGTGTTGTTTTAACAGACACAGGGATCTTAGGGATTTATGACTGAGTTGGCCAATAGTGTATCGCCGATTAATATCGAAGACGAATTAAAGAATTCGTACCTAGATTACGCCATGAGCGTAATCGTAGGTCGTGCCTTGCCTGATGTTCGGGATGGCTTGAAACCTGTACATCGTCGCGTACTTTTTGCAATGAATGTACTAGGTAATGACTGGAACAAAGCGTATAAGAAATCTGCCCGTGTGGTAGGTGATGTTATCGGTAAGTACCATCCCCATGGTGATAGCGCCGTATACGATACTATAGTACGTATGGCACAACCATTTTCATTACGTTATCCGTTAGTCGACGGCCAAGGTAACTTTGGTTCTGTTGATGGTGACAGTGCAGCGGCAATGCGTTACACCGAAATACGCATGAAGAAAATGGCTCATTCATTATTGATTGACCTTGAAAAAGAAACCGTCGATTTTGCACCAAACTATGATGGCACAGAACATATTCCTGTTGTATTGCCAACACGTATTCCTAACTTATTAGTGAATGGTTCTTCAGGTATTGCCGTTGGTATGGCGACTAACATCCCGCCGCATAATCTTAATGAAGTTGTGTCTGGTTGTTTAGAGTATATCAAAAATAAAGACATCACCATCGAAGAGCTTTTGGAGTTCATACCTGGTCCTGATTTTCCAACAGCCGGTATTATCAGCGGACGTCAAGGCATCGTTGATGCTTACAAAACTGGCCGCGGTAAAGTTCGTATTCGTGCCCGCGCTGAGGTTGAAGTGGCGGATAATGGTAAAGAAACTATTATTGTTCACGAACTTCCTTATCAAGTAAATAAAGCACGCCTGATTGAAAAAATGGCCGAGCTGGTACGTGATAAGAAAGTAGAAGGTATTAGTGCACTGCGTGATGAGTCTGATAAAGACGGCATGCGTATGGTTATTGAAATTAAACGCGGCGAAGTGGGTGAAGTTGTTTTAAATAACTTATATTCACAAACGCAAATGCAAGTTTCTTTTGGCATTAATATGGTAGCACTTGAGGACAACCGTCCTAAGTTGTTTAACCTTAAAGAAATGCTATCTAGCTTTGTTCGTCATCGCCGCGCTGTAGTAACACGCCGTACGGTATTTGAACTGCGTAAAGCCCGTGAACGCGCTCATATATTAGAAGCCCTAGCGATTGCATTAGCTAATATCGATCCAATCATTGAAGTGATTCGTAACTCAGCCACTCCTGCTGAGGCAAAAGTTGCGTTAGTTGCTCAAGGTTGGGAATTAGGTAATGTTGCTGCAATGCTTGAAAGTGCTGGCGATGATGCTGCACGTCCTGAATGGTTAGACCCTGAATTTGGTATTCGTGATGGTTTATATCATCTAACGGAAACACAAGCGCAAGCGATTCTAGAGCTTAAACTTCACCGCTTAACGGGTCTTGAACATGAAAAGATCTTAGGTGAATACAAAGATATTCTTGGTTTGATTGCCGAGCTTCTTCATATCCTAGGTAGCCCTGAGCGCCTTATGGAAGTTATTGTTGAAGAGTTAGAAGCTGTATTAGAAGAATTTGGTGATGAGCGCCGCACTGAAATTACCAATGCGTCACATGATTTGTCACTTGAAGATTTGATCAATGAAGAAGATGTTGTTGTTACTCTGTCACATGAAGGTTATGTGAAGTATCAACCATTAACTGAATATGAAGCGCAGCGACGTGGTGGTAAAGGTAAAGCGGCCACTAAGATGAAAGATGAAGACTTCATCGAACGTCTATTAGTGGCTAACACACATGACACCATGTTGTGTTTCTCTAATCGCGGCAAGATGTATTGGATGAAAACATATCAGTTACCTTTAGCGTCACGTCAAGCACGTGGTAAGCCTATTGTTAACTTGTTGCCACTGGAAAAAGATGAGCGAATTACGGCTATCTTACCGGTTAGAGAGTACACAGAAGATAAATGTATCTTGATGGCTACAGCCGCAGGTACTGTGAAGAAAACTAATTTGACAGCTTATTCTCGTCCACGTGCAAACGGTATTATTGCTGTTAACTTACGTGATGATGATGAACTAGTTGGCGTAGCACTTACCGAAGAAGACAGCGAAATCATGTTGTTCTCTGATGAAGGTAAAGTGGTTCGCTTTAGCCAAGAGCAATGTCGCGCAATCGGCCGTACTGGTACGGGTGTTCGCGGTATGAAGCTTAAAGAAGGACAAAAAGTAGTATCACTGATTGTTCCTCATGGCGATGGTTGTATCTTAACAGTAACTGAAAATGGTTATGGTAAGCGTACTGTACTAGCCGACTACCCAGCGAAGAGTCGTGCGACTCAGGGGGTTGTGTCTATTAAAGTAAGTGAACGTAACGGTTTAGTTATTGGCGCTGTTCAGGTTGATGAGAATGATGAAATCATGATTATCTCAAACAAGGGCACGTTAGTACGTACACCTGTTGAAGGTGTATCAACCGTGGGTCGTAATACCCAAGGTGTAACACTTATCCGTACTATTGATGACGAAAAAGTGGTTGCACTACAGCGCATTGAAGAAATTCAAGCGCCCCAGATTGATCCTAACGCCATAGAAGGTGAAGGTATTGACGCCCAAGAAGACGGTGATGTGACGCCAACGGCACAAGGCGATATCGCGCCAGCAGCCGAAGGTGATACACCTCCCGTTGATAGTGAGTAATATCACATAATGAAAGAGCGCCTTAGGGCGCTCTTTTTGTTTGTGCATTAAACTATTTTATACAATTTATGAGGCAATAGAATGAACGCGGTATATAACTTTTGTGCAGGTCCTGCAATGTTACCAGTAGCCGTAATGGAAAAGGCGCAACAAGAATTTGTGAATTGGCAACAGCATGGCATTTCTATCATGGAATTTAGTCATCGCGATAAGCACTTTGTTGACGTTGCCAAAACTGCGGAATCCAATCTTCGTCTCTTAATGAATATTCCAGACAACTATCGTGTGTTGTTTTGCCACGGTGGTGGTCGAGGTCAATTCGCAGCAATCCCTCTTAATCTTATTGGCTTAACAGGCAAAGCAGATTATTTAGTGACGGGTTCATGGTCTAAATCTGCTGTCAATGAAGCGAAAAAATACGGTGAAATTAATGTCGTAGCAACGCCTACCACTGTGGATGGCTTAAACACCATTGCAGCGCAAGAAGATTGGCAACTAAGTGAAGATGCCGCATACTTTCATTATTGCCCGAACGAAACCGTTGACGGCATTGAAATGAATGAAGAGCCAAAGGTTGATGTTCCCTTAGTTGCTGATTTGTCTTCTACAATATTATCCCGTGAAATCGATGTTTCAAAATATGGGCTTATTTATGCGGGAGCACAAAAGAATATTGGACCGTCGGGTTTATCAATCGTCATAGTTCGTGATGATTTACTTGGTCATAGCCTGCCAGTTACCCCGTCAATTTTTGATTACAAATTACTCAGTGATAACGATTCAATGTTTAACACACCGCCGACCTTTGCCTGGTATTTGGCAGGTGAAGTGTTTAAATGGCTGTTAGAGCAGGGCGGTGTCAAAGCGATAGAAGAGCGCAATATTGCTAAAGCAGCTTTACTATATAGTGCAATAGATGACTCAAGGTTCTACAGTAATAATGTATTACCACAATACAGATCTC
>Ga0105359_10000424_pt1 | contig 34572 bp, 33 predicted proteins | sample GOMGulsemesocosm_6_FD_83659 | JGI IMG/M metagenome (GOLD analysis project Ga0105359, IMG submission 83659) | Methane-oxidizing microbial communities from mesocosms in the Gulf of Mexico - GOM8C Gulf of Mexico | ecosystem: Environmental > Aquatic > Marine > Cold seeps | place: Gulf of Mexico...
GCGAATCCCCCTGATCCGCATCATCATCGGATCATTGTCGGCTGGCAGGCGTTTTAACCGATAATAGCCCTGTTGATCGGTGTCCAGATACTGGGCATAAAATGTTGGCGCAATAAACTGGGCAAATTTCATTTCTGATATTTGACGTAATTTGACCATCTGGGCCGCGGTTAAAGTCTTACGATGGGCATTAAGATCATTGGCTATTTGATTATAAATCGTTTGAAAAGGTTCGGTCTTTTGTTGCCGACGCTGCCCTTTATAGGCATAGAGACTGGCATTATGACTATATTGCTTGGTGAACCAATGTCGACCTAACGCATCGGTAACCGATATTCTAATGGTCAACGCTTCACCATCGGACAGAATTATCTCACCATCGACTAAGACATCGACCGACTCATATTGCATTGGTACCACGCGCACCGCGCCCCAGGCGCTGCTGGATGCGATGGTTTCCATCAGTAAATAGGGAAAGTAGCTCGACTCAGCGAGCCTTATTTCAGGAAATATAATACTCTCATCATCACTTTCCTGATCTAGCCCAGGGTTAAACAGCCGCACACCAACGTCAAGTAGCTCAGTCTCGGCGATTTCATTGGTTTCCTGCACGACATCGACAACTTGCGCGCTCTTTATCTGCACCGAACTGCAACCTAACGTAATTAGGGTAATGGACAGAATGAGTAAATACTTGGTTAAAATCTTCATTTGGGACTCTCCATTAGTTGTCTTGCTTGTAACGACGATATTCATGCCATAGTTTTTCTCTTAACTTGGGATCAGCCTCTTTTAACGCCGCTTCTCTTATTTGGCGCGCCACCACATCGTCATCGTTGCCGCTGGGGATATCTGCGGGTGGCGCGTAAACTTGTTGTGGGGATTTGCTACGCGGTTTTGCGCTACTCGTTTCAGGCGCTGAAGCACCCGATGGTAGGCTTTGACTGCTGGCCTGTTGAGCGCTAGCAGTTTCGCCATTAAGCACGTCATCATAGAGGGATCCACCACCTTGCTCCTCAACCTGATCTTCACTGCCCCGCTCATTCGCTTGGCTTTGCATCGCGGCGCGCTCTTGTAATATCATGCCGTCGTACTCGCTCAGCGATTGATCGAGCTTGGCATTAATTTGGGCTAATTGTTCTTCACGGGTCAGAGCCTCGCTGTCATCGGCGCTTGCACCAGTGGAATCACTAACCTGTTGGAGTTGGTCCGATGTTGAGCCAGCTGGCTGAGCCTGCCCCGCACTTTGCGCACTTGACGAAGCAGCACTGGCACTGGCTGATTTTTCTTGTTCGGAAAAATCAATATCATCACTCGATTGCGCTGAGGACTCGCCACTCTCCTGGTTATCCTCTTGGGTTTGTTGTTCTGCTGCGCTACTTTGTTGCTGCGCACTTGTCTGAGCCACTTCTTGCTGGTCAGAGCCTGAGTCTGCACTGCTCTGATTGGACTCTCCAGCTTGCTTACTTGCTGCGGACCTGGGCTGTTTTGCTTGGCGCTGAGCCGGTGAGCCCTGTGGCTTGGGCATGGCGCGACTTGCAGCGCTAGCACGACTGGGTGTTGATGCTGAGGGCATCGCCGGTGGCTTAGGCACTGACGGGCTTGCGGGCGGCGTTGGCATTGATGGTGAAGAAGGTGGTGGCGGCGGCGGTTGTGTCGACTTACAACTAACCAGCGCGCTTAATGTCATCATCAAGATTATTATTTTTAGCGAGTTATTCATTACACCATCCCCATTATTTTACCAAAATATGTAGCTGCGTCTCTTCGGTTAAGATGGCTACGCCATCACTAATTTGCGGTCGAAATTTGGCCCCACGTAAATTTCTTAGTGCCGTATTGTGCGACCCATTTTGTTGTGGCGGGTTAAGACCCAGGACTTTAATATTACGAACATTACCCTTAGGTGTTACATTGAAAGAGGCATGGACATATTTCACCTTGTCGGAAATTATTTGTTCACTCAACGGTGCCAAGCTATTATTGTGGAAGTAGTTAGGAAAGTGCGGTAGCGCGATGGGTTGCGTGAACAACGCCTTGACCAGTTTACTATCCTGTTCATTGGTTTGGGCGTAAAGGTAGGCCTCTCGATAGCTACTCATCGCATCTCGGTCTTTACCGTACATCAGCTGCCAATCGGCGAGTTTGAGCATGGCGTTAGTGATACGAAAGTGATCTAATAGATTCTGATCACGCAAAATATTTATTTCATCGGTGATGAAGCGAACGCCATTGGCGTATCCCTTTCGTTGCATCGAATTTAGCTCACGAATCGGTTTGTTGGTCGCGGCTAAATAAGTCGTGAGCAACAAGCCATTTAGTGGCTCAATTAAGCGTAAATCGGCGGCACCGTGTTCTTTACTTATGGTATTGGTCGCCGTATCGAACAACTTGTACGACAGGGCTAGGTTTTGCACTGGATACTTCGTAACGCCAAGGCTGTAAGCCTGTAATTGCCATTGCGCAAATTTTAAGGTTATCTCGGCTCTTTTGACTTGATTATGCTGTAAGCTTTTGTTGCCAAGCCAATATAGATAGGCGAAGCGATCATTGACCAACGTCCATTTCTGCATCTCGCTTAGGCTGTGAATTATTTGTTCTAATACTGCCACTTGATCGGCTGAGTATAACCCCTCATTTACGCGATTAAGAAATAGACAGCGCTCTAAGACTTCAACGGCATTGGCATGCTTGCCTTGACGTTGATATAGCTTACCAAGTTGAAATAGATTTTGGGTCAGGTTATCGGAGTAGGTACCGCCCTGATATTCTAATTGCTCGATGGCAGCCAGATAACTATCGATTTCTTTGCTTAAGTCATCTGATGGCACCGCGCTAGATGCTGACGGCAGGGGGCCAAAACCCTCATCCATTGTGGCCAAGCAAGTATTCGCTGTGACGATAGCGAGTAAAGAAACGAGTATGCAACATAGATGTTGGCGCATGACTAATCCTTATAAATATAAATACGTTAAGGCGCTAACTTTTCCAAAAGTTGGATAAATTTGACCAATGCTACGCTGCTATATCTATCCTCGAAATATCACTATTTAGCTTATTATTGTTTTTCGTCAGTGTTTGCCATGTGCAAACACAATTCGCTTTTTTAAGCGCTATCGCTAAATTTGATTTACAAAGAAAGTGTAGTTCAAAAAAACAGGCAGTTGAGTGGTTTTTTTAATTTAAACGATTGATGATGGGATTTTTACAGTGATGGATGCGCTCGAAAGTCGTGACCATTGCACATTTGTAATCGCTATGTGCAAATAGTCACGGTTATTATTTAACCTAAGTTCTTTTCTTGCTCCTTGCCGTCTACCGGTTGATGCTCTAATTTCTCTACCGCTTCTTCGATAACTTTGTCATAGAGCTTTTGCAGCTCTTCGAGTTTCTTCTCTTTCTGTTCTGGAGATAAGCTGTCGTCATTGGCCACTTCTTCCATCATCGCTTCAATCTCTTCAAGCTTATCTCTATCGATACCCATGCGGCTATCGAGAATGCCTTGCATTGCTTCATTCATAAAGTCATCCATATTTACCGGAGCTTGCTCAATTGACTTCATACTGGTTGGGTAAACGGGCTCTGGCGGAGGATCAATACCTGGCACGTCAATCTTAGTGGCAACAATACGATTGGCGCTCGCTAAATGATCATAAGTATTGAGTGATAACTGTTGCACGTTGCCTTGGGCTAAATCACGGGCGGCCGCCGAAATTGTCACCGTGTCGACACTACCTTTAGGGGATTGCTGTGGCGCCAGCATTTGAGCATCGGTGTCAATTTTATTAGCCGCCGCCCGGCTCGACGCGGTATAAATATCGGAACGATTAAAGGTGATCATTAGTTTACCCCTGCAATGATGATAGTTGGCATTGTGCTCGCGCCACAGAACGGATCATCAATTGAGCTGCAACAATCACGCCAAAACAGACAACATGCGTTATGTCTAATAAGTTGTTTGGGCTAGGCTATTGAGGATAAGAATTAGCGGCAAAGACTGTTGCCGCTGGCAATCTACAGTCGGCAAGTAAGTGCCTAAGGCATGGATCCCTAGGCTGGTGATATTCGCATTTGAATGAAAGGTTAGGCTAATCGCCGCGCCCAATTTCCCTGATGTTCACGCTCACAGCGCTCTTCACTATCAAAAGATATTTTGCTGTCCATGTTACTCAAAGTCAGTCCTAGCCCAGTTAGTTTATCGACAATTAGCTTATTGAGGGCGTGATGACCATTGTTGGCGGTAAAGTCAGCCTTGTGTTGCTCAAGGGCAAACACGCAGACAATTTTTAAGCTCTTGGGGAAGTTGCCATAGTCCGCGCGGTGGGTTAACCATACAAAACCCTCGATTTGTTCCAGCGCGCTGTCACACACCTGCGTTAAAGCTTTTCTAAGCTGGTTATCAATTTTTTTATCTGTTTTACGCATCGTCTCATTACTATTTTTGGGAAATATTATGGCTTAGTGCCAGGGTCTATTTTAGGTGCTCTTAACAATTCGCTCTCGATCAAGTGAGCAATATCTTGCACCGACTTGTACCCGGCTTCAATACATTCCGGCGCGCGGTTAAAATCCATTGAACCGATATTTGCCACTCTAGGCTGGAGTAAAATCTCGGGAGGGTCGCCCGCTAGTCGTGATTTTTTTTGCCGATATTCCAAAATTTCTAAGGCGGTGTTCATCACCGCAAACATATTAGGCTGGGTACCTTGATTTTTAATGAACTTGTTAGCGATCTCGCTGATAACTTCTTTGGAGTGGCCAATTAAACTCTTAAAGTGCCCCTCTTCCTCTGGGTTAAGCGGCAACTTTTCATCGCTGACCTTAGGTTCCTCAGGCAAGGATAACACTTCCGGATAACCATATAAATCAACCGCGATAACAATATCGGCGCCAAGCGCACGGCAAACATTAACAGGAATAGGATTAACCACAGCGCCATCGATATAGTAGCGACCATCTAACAACTTGGGCGACAATAAACCTGGAATTGAACAAGAAGCGCGCACCGCATCTTGCAAACTACCCCGCTTGAGCCAGACTTCTTTACCAGCATAGAGATCGGTAGCCACTGCAGTAAAGGGAATGCTTAAATGTTCAATTTCAATATCACCAATCATCGATTTAGCCTGCTCAAAGACTCGTTCCCCCGAGATCAGCCCGCCACGACGCCAGCTAATATCCATTAAGCTCATTATATCCCAGTTGGAAAAGCCATTGACCCAATCTTCAAGCTTGGTCAAATTACCCGTTGCATAGGCTGCCCCCACAAAAGCGCCGATGGAACAACCTGCCACTATGTCTGGCTTAATCCCGAGATCGGCTAGTGCCTTAAACACCCCAATATGAGCCCAGCCTTTTGCCGAACCGCTGCCTAGCGCTATCCCTATCTTTGCCATGTTGTTATCCTGAATTCTTAATCATTTTGGCGAATCTGTTCCCTTTTTATTTAATACGGAACTTAGATGAGTGTCCATCCAGAATAACACAGCAGACCGAGCAGCCTAGTGTAAATTAAGTTATATTCTAGAGGCTTAACGTATTCTTTCGCACATTATTTTGGGCGATGTCTTTTAACATAGGACTTTCTAGCTACTACTGTCGGTACCACCAAAATAATGGCCCAACCTAGGGCCAAAAAGATAGGCTGTGCCCAATATGGTACAAACCCTTCATGAGGACTGGCGATATACATCACCGCGACGCCGGCCACGAAACTTGGCACTAACGTGATGAGAAAGCTGCTAAGACTAATGCCGTATTTTTTCATTTTGTTGACTCTCGGTTAAAAAACACTTTTTATTTGCCCGCTCTTTACATTTGCATTTGCAAGCGCCTCCATAACCATATACAAACGGCTTTTCGGTAAGTCTAAAACAGCAAGTCGCCGCACTTTATAATCTTGTTGGTCAATTTCTTATAATTGCCAACATGCGGCACGATGATATATGAGACATCGATGTCGATAAGCGTTTCAACTTTGGCCATGGCCGTACCACCGCTAAAGAAAAATCCGTTGGTCTTTACCGCTATCGTCAACATTGGAGAATCCTGATAATACACCACATTTTTTTGTGCCAACCAGGCAGATTTAATCGACTCATTGGCCGATAACTGCGCGATAATCTCGCTTTTCATTGGCGCATCAATCTCGACTGGCGACAATGAGTCTTGCGGCGATAATTGACAGCGTTCCAGTTGCGCCATTTCATCTTGCGATTCCTGCTCATTGGCTAACACCAGCCATTCTTGCGCTTTTTTCTCATCACTGCTGCGCAAAAACTGATAAGCCATATGGCAACTCTCGATCACTAAGGATGGTTCTGTTACCGCAATATCAAATTGCGCAATACAACCCTCGTTTTGCCGTTCAAATAGGTCTTGTCCGATTAAAAAAGCCGCAAAGGCCGAGTCAGGATATTTACGCTGAAAATCCCCCATCATCGCGAGCCCCTGGTGATGAGAAACCAAATCTTCGGTGAATACGCACAGTTCCAAATATTGATCTTGGGATAACTCATCAAGACTCTTCTCGCTTAACTCTGCGAGTGTCTGGCGCGCTTGCACAACATGATCATAGCGTTGCTGCCAAATTTGAGAAGCATGGCCCAGCCATTGTTGGTCAAAATATTCCATGGCTTGCGTGTAATTATCACCGAGCAACGTTTTCGCTGCACTGATAGTAACTGGGGGCGGCGTCTGAGGAATATAACCAATGGCTTTGAGCCGTTCTGATAATGCAGGATGTGTATCATCACAACTGGTTTCGACGCGCAATACTTGCGCCAGCGCTTTACTTTGTTGTGCTTTTAAGCCCCTCTCACCCACTAAATATTGACCTAACCCAGACCACGGCAGGCTGATGGGTTGCGGGTTGTCGTCGGCAAGCTTAAAGAAATCACGCCAATAACTATTCTCCAGTGTTGGCCCCATGATATAAGTACTAACCAACGCCGCGCCAACGGCCTGTTTCGAGGTTAACCCAACGGCAATACTGTCGGCTTCATACTCGTTGGCTCTAGCGAGCACAAAGGAATAAGCAGCAAAACGCGGTGCATAATATTCAAAGAACTTACCCATTAGCGCCCCGCCCAGCGAGTTTTGCTGGCCAAAGGCTTCCATGATTTGATGCCAAGTCACGCGAACTCTATAAATCCAGCCATTAAAACGACAATGATTACCGGACAAATGGCCAAATTCATGTGCAATCACCGAGCGCGTCTGTTGGGCACTGAGCACTAGCAGTAATTCAATGCCCAAGACTAAGGTGTTTTTGTGCCAACCAAAAATACCCAAACGTGGCGTTTGGGTGATCGCAGCGTTCATTTCTGGTGTGAGCACGACGCGGTGGATTTTGGGTGCATTGAGTTGCGCGCCAATCTCATTTATTTCATTGAATAATTCAGGATAATCCCGTTGCTTTAACTCGAGGCCCTCGGGCTCTTCAACCCTAATCCAGCAAGATTTCAATAATATCCAGAGCACTGGAATTATCAGCAAGAAAATTTTCTTCTTTAGGAGCAGTAGCAACCACGCACTGTGAGCGAAGGCCAGATACCCCAGGCCAACGAGAGAGCCTAGCGCTAAGCCGACGGCGCTGAAAATAACCACGTAGCCAAGCAGCGCAAATAGCACCAATTGAAATTTGTATCGAGGGAAATTTTCGTTCGCGAGTTTTTCTGCCCGTTTTGCGGTGCGCTCAAATACCAATAAATCCATTTAGCTCAGCTCCTTCATCCACCTGAGAAAAGGTCGGATGTTAGATAGAGTATAGCTGCTCCCTGCGAAAAAGTTGAAAATAAGGCCAGTTTGTCCCGCAGCGTTGCTCGAAATTTTTCAACACAAAGCGTTGTGATTAGCTCAATGCACAGTCAGCTCGCTACAAGCTGAATGTGATTTGTCACAGGCTAACCTTCCGCGGCGGCCAGCAGATAGGCCGGCCGTTGTTGAACCTTGGCAAGATAAGCTACAGTGTGGGGATAATTGTCTAACAAGGCTATATTGGCGGCAATCTCCAAGATAATTGTCATCATAATATCCGCAGCACTAAAACTATCGCCAGAAAAATACGGCTGCTCACTCAAGCGCGCTTCAATGTATGAAAAATCCACAGCAATCTCCTTGGCAATATAACCATCCATCGGTTGATTATTGTCACGGGATTCCATATTCATAAACAAACGCGCCAACACCGGTAAACCCAACGAGCCCTCGGCAAAGTGTAACCATTCAAGATAATCATAATAATCTCGATGGTTTTGCGCTGGGCGTAAATGGTTGTCAGGTGCTTGATTTAATATATATTCCAGCACCGCGCCAGACTCACACAAGGTGACCTCGCCATCGACAATCACCGGCGCCTTGGCTAAAGGGTGAATTAGTTTTAGGCTATCAGGCGCCAAGTGGGTCACGGGATCGCGCTGATGTTTAACCAACTCGAAAGGCATGTTGAGCTCTTCGAGCAGCCATAATACGCGCTTTGAACGCGACTGATTTAAATGATGCAGTGTGATCATGATTTTTATTCCTTATGATGCCAAGCTATCGGGGCCGACTCGAACCACCAATTTACCGAAGTTCTTACCCTCGAGTAAACCGATGAACGCCTCGGCTGCATTTTCCAGCCCATCGATCAGGTGCTCTTTGTATTGAATCTCTCCCGCCATCAGCCATTGCGTCATCTGCTGAGCAAACTCATTGTAGCGATGACCATAATCGTCAAACACAATAAAGCCCTGCATCTTGATGCGCTTAACTAATAGCGTCCCCATCAATAGCGATAATCGGTCTGGTCCTGCTGGCAGTTCCGTCGCATTATATTGAGAGATAAGCCCACACAGCGGCACGCGAGCGCAGCTATTGAGCAGTGGCAATACCGCGTCAAACACCTTGCCGCCAACATTCTCAAAATAGACATCGATGCCCGCATCACAAACGGCCGCCAATTGTTCGGCTAAGTTCTCGCTTTTGTGGTCAAGGCAATGATCAAAACCTAAGGTCTCAACGGCGTAATCACATTTTAGCGCGCCGCCGGCTATGCCAATCACTTTACAGCCTTTAAGCTTAGCAATTTGACCGACTAAACTGCCCACCGCACCAGTTGCAGCAGCGACCACCACGGTATCACCCGCTTTGGGCTGACCGATATCGAGCAAACCCATGTAAGCAGTTAAACCAGGCATACCCAACACACCTAGCGCATGAGAAGGATTTGGCATATCACCGAGTTTTAGCAATTCACTGCCATCACACACGCTATAATCCTGCCAACCACTAAAAGACACGACCCAATCGCCGGGTTTAAAGCTCTCGTTGAGGGATTCTTCAACCCGACAAACACCGCCCCCGACCATCACTTCGCCTAAGCCAACCGGATCGGCATATGACTTGGCATCGTTCATGCGGCCGCGCATGTAAGGGTCGAGTGATAGAAACACCGTGCGCAACAGTACTTCACCTTGCTTGGGGCTTGGCTTTTGCTGTTGTTGCAACGCGAAATTTCCATCAACAGGCGCGCCGTTCGGTCGCGAAGCTAACTGGATTTGACGATTAGTTTGCATCGTTTGAGTCATTGTTTTTACCTCTGCTATTACGCTTGAATATTAAGATGAGAGAGCAACTTACTTGCGGCTAGCGCCGAGCTGGCAGGGTTTTGCCCTGAGATTATCAAGCCGTCTTGCACCGCAAAAGCGCTCCAGTCTTCGGATTTTTGATAGTCACCGCCGCGCTCTATTAACTCGTCTTCAAGTAAAAATGGCACTATCTCGGTTAAGCCAACCGCCGCTTCTTCACTATTGGTGAAGCCAGTCACAGCCTTGCCTTTAAGCGTAAATTCGCCATCAGCCTGTTTAACATTTAATAGCGCAGCCGTCGAGTGGCACACCGTAGCAACCGCTTTTTGCTGACTCAAAAATGCTTCAATCAACGCGATGGAGACGCTGTTGGTGGTGAGATCCCACAATGGTCCGTGCCCGCCGGGATAAAATACCGCGTCAAAATTGCTGGCATCAATTGTCGCCAATACAGTGGTGGTAGCGATTTTTTGTTGCGCCGTGACATCACTATTAAAACGTTTAGTTGCATCAGTTTCAAAATCGGCCAATTGACTGGTTGGGTCGATCGGCGCGGCGCCGCCCAAAGGAGATGCCAATGTAACCTCAACGCCGGCGTCAACGAAGGCGTAATATGGCGCGGCAAATTCTTCCACCCAAAAGCCCGTTTTATTACCACTATCACCCATTTGATCATGTGAGGTTAATACCATTAGTATTTTCTTATTCATCGTCGTTTCCTAATTTGTTATCGATGCAACCACTATAAACCTAGGCTGCCCATTCGACAATGCAGAGAAAATTGACTTCATTGTTTTAATTATTGATACAATGGCTGATTATTTATTGCTGGGATCGTTATGGAACTGTCATTTGAACAACTAAAAAGTATGGTGGTGTTCGCCCAAATCGTCGAGCAAGGTAGTTTGAGCGCGGCGGCAAAGCACATAGGGGTATCGCGTGCGGTGGTCAGTTACCACCTCAAGAAGCTCGAACAGCAATTAGAAATCAAGTTGCTCAATCGCTCAACCCGTTCGATTAACCTCACCCAAGCGGGTCAGGCATATTATCAACGCTGTCAAATTATCGCCGAGCAGGCCAACGCCGCCAACAAGCAAATAGAGAACATTAAGAATGAACCCGCAGGTTTACTTAAGATCACCTGCCCGGTTAACGTTGGTTTACAGACCATCGTGCCCGCCCTCAACGAATTTCGGCAGCTCTACCCTAAGATTGAACTCGATGTGATGCTAACCGATGAAGTGGTCAATATCATGAAAGAAGGGATCGATCTTGCTATTCGTGGCGCGCCGCTGGCTGATTCAGGTTTACAAGCCAGCAAACTAGCCACCCTCATCACCTGTTTATGCGGTGCGCCTGATTATTTACTCAAACATGGTCGACCGACCAAGCCAGCTGATTTAAGCCAACATGACTGGGTGATCTATAAACTCACCTCCGGCGTGCTGGAACTGAGAAAAGGTAATCGCTCTTTTAGCGTGACTATTAACGGCAGTATTAGCACCAACAATGCCGCCGCTCGAACCGCCTTTGTCGAAGGCGGTCATGGCCTCGGGCGCATTCCTCTGTACGACGCTTGGCCAAAAATACAAGCGGGCACCTTAGAGCGAGTGCTAGAAGATTATCAATTTAACGACATTAATATTTACGGCGTCTTTCCACCTGGCACCGCCAACACCAAGAAACTGCGCTTATTGCTCAATTACCTCAAAGAGTATCTCAGTCGTCAACGTTTGAACGTCGGCCATATCGCTAAACCAAACTAACCGACCTTCATTTACGGCGAGGTGATCATGCCTAATTTTTCTTGTCTTCTTTCGATTTTTTTATTTTAGCTTTGGGTCGCCATAAAATGGGCTTTTTAACCCGATGTGGCTTACGCCATTTCGCCAATGCTCTGAACAGTTCGACAAGCCATAATATTAGCCACAAAATCATCTCACACAGCAAGACGATCAATAACGCCACGACATCGAGTAAGCCTAGGGTCTCACCTGCGGCGACAAACAAGCCGCCAAACAATTCAGCGAGGCCGATAATCGCCGCAATAACCGCCTCAACTATCCCTATAATCAACGCAAATAGTGCCTCTATCACGGATCCAGCTCCTGTTTAATTAGATAGTTCACTGACGACTTGCGGCAAGTTAAGCAAGTTTCTTCTGGCTAACGTACATTGATAGCCCTGCACACTATCGATAAGGTTAGCATAGAATATAGATCCCTCTGGCGGCAACAGCGGCAAATAATTGCCGGACTAGCTCAAATTGTTGCCGCATGACATGCTCACGGTGCGTGATAGTCGATAACATTTAGCTTGATGACTAAAATGGCGCTTAACCAGGCGAAAAAATTTACATTGATTGATAGTTCTTTACCTAAATTGACATGCTGCGGTACACGCTTTGCGCTAGTTTTGTTGAACATTCAACTAAATGAGGTCAACAATGAATACAGTCAACAGTATGGGTATGTCGCCCAATCAAATGGCGCAGTCGATGCAAGATCGTTTTAAAAATGCCGACACCGACGAAAGCGGCTCAGTATCTAAAGAAGAATTCATCAGTGGTGCTGGTGAAGATCGTGACAGTGCAACAATAGAGAAGATGTTTGCACGTTTAGACAGCGATGGTGATGGCGAAATAACTCAGGTTGAGCAGGATGCAATGCTTGAACAAATGAGCGAACGAGCCGACAAGATGGCGCAAATAAAAGCCTCTGGAGGGGGCAGCGATGATATGTTTGCGAGCCTACTTGAGTCTTTATCTAACGACGATGAAGATGAGGACGATAAAGCCACAGACCTAATAAGTCAGTTAAAGGAGAAGTTTGACAATGGCCAGTTGAGTGAGCAAGATATCGCCCAGTCGATGATGGAAATAAATAAGCAATTTCCGCGTATAAATACTACCGCTTAGCGCTTATTGGCAGTCGCTAAACGCTGCTGCCAAGCGTAAGACTAACATCGCTTTAATCGCCCTAGCTATTTGTTCGATTAAAAATGACCGCACAGAACATGGGCGGTCAAGGGACGTCAGCAATCTTTACAGCATCTTAGAATACATAGCTGATCGCTAAATTGATGCTACGACCTTCTTCATAAAATTCGACCGGATTTTTTGCCTCACCGTTGCGCTCAAAGTCGAGACGCTGGGCGTAACCACGGTCAAATAAGTTGGTCACCGATAACTTGGTGGTTAGCCCTTTTATGCTGGTCGGTTGGTACGTTGCAAAGATGTCCATCGCAAACCAGCTGCCAAAACCGGCGGCAGGGATCTCTTCATAACCACCACCTTCGACAAGTTGCTTCGTTGGCACGGCGTCATGGCTAAAGGCAAGTGTTGCACTGGTACCCGCCGACAATTGATCGCTGAACTTGTAGTTTGCTATCATGTTAATCTTGTCTGATGGCATTTCACTGAGGTACCAGCCGGTGTTTTTGTCGATACCACGGGTACGCCCGTAACTGGCCGAAAGGTCTAAATCATCGAGTTGATAGCTTGAGGTTATCTCAAACCCTTTGAGCTGTGCCTGACCGATATTTACTTTTTCGCCATCAGGCCACTCTACGCTGTAGATATCACTAATAAAGTCTTTAATATCATTTTGGAACACGTTAATCCGGGTGACCAAGGTATCGGCGTTAGAGAATACCCCTTGATAGTCGAAGACCACGCCGAGTTCTTTATTATCAGCTCGTTCAGACTTAAGATTAGGGTTTGGCTTAAAGCCACGGCCTGAGGTAAACAATTCGCCATTGCGCGGATTGTTTAGCGCCTCTGCGTACGAGGCGAAGAACTTCAGGTTGTCATTCAGGTGATAGACGGCGTTGAGTGATTTTGACACACGCGATTCGGTGCGTCCTTCGCGTAACAACGGCTCACCTTCGAGGCCAATCGCATTAGACGACTTAATATTAAACGAGTCATAACGCAGACCTGGAATAATCTCAAACGAATCTCCCACGGGGATCTGAAAATTAACCCAGGCGCCTAATTTAACCGACGTGGTGCTCGCTTCACTCGTCGAGCTATCATCTTCAATCAGCTCCCCTGTCACACCGTTTGAGTCAGCGGTTAAGCCGCTATGATCGGTAAAGTGTCCTGAGGTGCCAAAGTGCACCAAACCAGCATCGGTTAAACTGTTATTGCTGATGTTGTAGCCCCAGCTGTTATCTTGAATATCTTGAATACCTTCGACATCATCGCGTTTTTCTTCCCACGAGAACGAATCGACATTATTGAGGTAGATAGAGGCGCTAATATCGAGTAAATCGTTACCACTGGCCTTATCTGTCCACACTAGTGAGCTACCGGTATATTTGGTATCGCGATAGCCAACGTCTTGCTTAACCTGATAGGTGCGACTATCGTCATAGTTTAAGGCAAACGCCAAGCGTTGATCTTGGTTAAAGCTGTTACCAACTTTAACCAATGCCGATTGTTGGTCGCCACGCGTCTTGAGATAGCTACCGCCAACTCCGCCTATTTCATAAGGGTCGCGTTTACTGGTTTGACCCGCGACTAGGTAATCGAGATTGTCGTTAAGGCCAAATATCGATACGCCGGTATCGGTTTGACTGTTATTACTGCGATAACCAACATCTAATTTAGCGCCAAAGGTTTCACCGTCTAATAATAGATCGCTAGCGGATAAGGTTTCAATGGTGATTTTACCTGCCGCGGCGCCAGAGGTCGGCCCAGCGGTTACCTGAATATTCTTGAGAAAATTAGGGTTTAGTGACCAACTTCCGCGTTTAGTGGCGAAGTTACTCTGATAAATGCCATCGATAGAGACATAAGCATGAGATTGTGGCAGACCACGAATCGAAATATTCTCATTGCTCGGTGTTGGCCCGCCTAACACATCGACATTGGGCAGAATGCGTAGTGCGGCCGGTACATTTTTACTGCCAATATTACTAATCATCGCGGCATCGGTGATACTAATCGCCTGCACTGATCGAATGCTTTCTTGCTTATCTATGTGGCTAGCGCTGACGGTAATGCTGTCTAAAATGTAAATTTCTTTATCGTCCTGCGCCATCGCAGCTGTGCTTGATAATGCCAACAAAATTGCGGCAGGAACGGGGTTGAGCTTGTACTGATTCATCGAAGTAACCATCCTTTATTGATAATACGAATGATTCTAATTTACTAGTGGTGATTGAATTGTCACATACAGCGATAGGCGTCAAAATAAACGGGAAAAATGAGGCCAATTAACATTGGCCTACGCTTGGAATGAGATTACTGGGTGATTTGAAATGACAAGAAACGCTCAACCGAACGATCATCGGCGTGTGGATTGTTGTCCAGCGCCATGCCAAATTCAACGCCTAACAAGTAGCGGCCAGGCTTTTGCCCTGCAAATTTTGCGATGCCATTATCTTGCTGGGTTAGATTAAGTTCCACCTTATCACTCTCTTGGTAATAGAACTCATTGACACTGGTTAATGCAACTTCTGCTTCTTTGACTGGCTTACCATTGAACGTTAGGGTAAACATCAAAGGCTGGCCCGCGCGGATCTTGTTTGGATGCTGCGCCAGCTTTATTTGTAGTGCCTTAGTCTCGGCTTGCTTAATCTCACTAAAACCGTTGTAGCTGATGTATGTTTCGGTGATGATTTGCTTTTCAACCGTGCGAATTGGTTTTGCGCCCTCGGGCAAGGTATGCCACTGCGATTTAGGCATTCTTATCTTATGTTTCTTACCTTGTTGATCATGATAAAAAGACAGGAAGACTTGGGTCATCGGGCTCACTAAGTGATAGGTGCCCGGGGCATTAAATTCCAGATCAAACACCTCTTTAACCTTACCCGAGTATGCGGCGCTTAGTTGGCTATTTTCGCCATTCGGGCTAGTCATGTTGAGGGTTTTCACTTCATGGTTAGCTTCGGCAACAAACGTTTGCGCCGAGCGCGACACATCGACGCTATAATGTTTTTGCTCGTCACTATTAATTTCGTGGCGATCGGCTTTTATCCAAATATCGTGACTGTAAGCGCTGCTACATAGCGTGGCGAGCAAGCTTGCGAGGAGTAATTTTTTCATAGTACCTTCTTTAACTTAAATGATAATCACTCCTATTATTGGTTAAGCTTAGTGACTTAAATGTCACTGCATTGTCGAAATACAGACACGCTCGATTTCTTTTTTGCCAGATTGGCAACGCATCGGCTGACCAATGTCGAGTTTGATCAGCTCCCTTTTACCATCTTCACGCACCACTTCAAGTGCTATGCTTACCGCGCTATCGGCTAAATCGAAGGAAAAGTGTTGTAGCGACTTTGCGCTCGTTGCGCCAGTGACGCCATCGACCATTTGGCGGTTCTCCCGCGCAATTTTGCGCCAAAAAACTTTTAAATCTCTCAACCACTTTACTTTTTCACGTTGCACGATAAGCGCTTGTTGCTTACCATTTTGATGTTCTGCCCATAGTGCTAAGTAAGGTTTTTCGGCGAGAAAACCAAATGTCTTTAGTTCGACATCGACCTCAATATGCTGTGCTATTGCCAGCTGGCTAACACCAACCAAGACCAATAAACCAAGTGCCTTAATTGATTCGATTATACAATTGTGTTTTTTCAATAGTTACTCCAATAGAAAGACCAAGCTGAGTAAGCTCAATAATAAAAATAGTGAATAGCGCAGCGCTTTTTTCTTGTCCCGCAGTGACAACCAGATCCCCGTTAGTGCGATAAATATAAAAATGGCACCAGTTACATCTGACACCAATCGCCATAGCTTGCTGGTATAGCGGCTCTGATGTAGTTCGTTTAACTGGCTTATTAAGCCAAAGTTAGTGCGCTCAATCAGCAGTTCACCCTCTTCGATATACAAATCCAACCGCTTACCTGGGCTAGGTAATGACAATAAGCCCTGCTCGATGAGCTCATCGGCTTGTGCCAACGATAAGCTTATATCTTGCGTTGATAACTCGGTTATCAACGCTATCGCGTCTATTTTCGGTATCGCTATTTGCTGTTGCGTCTGTTGTGGCGGCGCTTCAAACAAATCTCGATGATTTAAACTGATGCCTGTTAGCGCAAAAACCAACATCAAGGTGCAACTGATTAATGAACAATAAATATGAATTTGACGTAATAACTTGGTTTTTATCTTCATTTGAATCACCAATAAATGCGCCATCATACGTGGCCAATACTCACGCAATTATCACAGTGTCCGTGACATTTTTTAGACGTGAGAACAGTTATCATTCGCAAAAATAGTCCCGGTGAATGTTGTATGAGTTACATGAGAGTTTTATTAGTCGAAGATAATTTGGCGTTGGCGGAATCCATTGGCGACTATCTGTGCGCCAATAATGTCGAAGTCGATTTTGCCTATCATGGTCTGGCTGGCTTAGCACTGGCCTCAGCGAATGAATATGATGTACTGATACTCGACGTGGCGATGCCAAGACTTGATGGCATCAAGCTGTGTGAGAAAATTAGGGGGGAAATCTACTGCAACACCCCTATCATCTTCCTAACCGCTAGAGATACCCTAGCCGACAAAATCGCTGGTTTTGACGCCGGTGGCGATGATTACCTCGTTAAGCCATTCGCCGCCGAGGAACTTTATTGCCGGATTAAGGTATTGTCGCTACGCGGACCACGGCGAGATATTGGTAAACAACAGATCGCCAATCTGTCCATTGACTACAATCTTCGCACCGTTACTTGCCAAGGTATATCCGTAAAACTGCATTACTTGCAGATGAATATTCTAAAAGTACTGGTGCAACATTATCCTAATACGGTGTCACGAGAATTGCTTGAACAGCAGATATGGGGTGGCGTTTCACCGGAGAGTTCACCGCTTAGAACACACATATATCGCCTCAGAATGGCGCTTGAAAAACCATTTAGCCAACCGATTATCGAAACTGTTTATGGCAAAGGGTATCAAATTGTTCATCACCCATAGCCTTAAACGTGTGCTGCTTTGTGGCTTCATCAGTTATACCCTGATCGTTAGTGTTGCCTATGGATACATGGCCTTTAACGCGGTGCATCAAGTTGAGAATCAAGTGGCGCAGATGCGTATTGAGCAAGTTCATCACAAATTAAAGCATCAGATGCGTGGGGTCAACGAGACGGATTTGGCGGCGGCCATCACTGCATTTAATGACGCCGAGCTACCCTACTATCCTGGCCTTAGCATTAATCTTGCTACTGACCAAAAATTGGACGTTAGATTGAGCTCACTACCCCTGGGTATGCATGATGATGTCGCAGCGCTAGAGCTACACGTATTTGTCACGGCGTTGCCCGGCATTGAACAAGCCATCATCTATAGCTACGCCGAGGACAACGTTTCATCGGTCAATCAGCAAGAGCGCCATTTTATTAGCAAATTAGTCTTCATTGGTTTGGTGATCATGCTCTCGGGCGTATTACTCGCTGTTTTGCTGAGCAGGCGCATCACCAATCCATTAAATAAATTGGCACTGGCCTTGCTATCACCTAATAACAGTACCGAATTACCCTGCAGTCAGCGGCGCGATGAACTGGGCATTTTAAGTCGCAATATGGCGGCATTATTGCAGCGCAATGAGCAGTTTCTGATCCGTGAGCAACAATTTTCTCGCCATTGTAGCCACGAATTGCGCACCCCCGTCGCCATTATTCAAAACAGTCTCAGTGTATTAAAGATGCCTCATTGTAATGTGAAGTTGGCACAACGAAGTATCAGCCGTATCGAGGCAGCCACGACTGAGATGGCCAGCCTAATTAATACATTTTTACTACTAGGTCGCACCACAGACGTGTCCCAGACCTGCGCTATAAGCCTTAATTTAATCTGTGAAGAGATAATAGAACACCTTAACCACACACTGCCACAGCAAGTCAGCAACAAAACAATCGAATTGAAGGGGCATGTAACGATAATTAGCCAACTGAGTATTCTCAAGGTATTAGTGACCAACGTGATCCGCAATGCGTTTACCCATTCAAAGAATAACATCATCATCGAGTGTTTAGAAAATAAGCTGATCATTAGTAATGATATTGATGACCACGGAACTGATGGCGGTTATGGCTACGGTTTAGAAATCATAAGCCGCATGGCCACATCGCTCAGTTGCGATGTCACCTTTGACGAAACACACAGCGAATATCGTGTGTGCATCACTTTTCCACCACTTTCACCCGAACATAAATAGGACACAACATGATCCCTCAATGGCTATTACAAGGCGGCTGGACACTTTGGCTGCTGGTCATACTATCGATTATTTCGATCACTATCATTGTCTTTAAAACGATTGAGTTTTGCTATTTTGGGGTGGCAAGTAAACGCTGCTACCGGGGACACTTCCAGCCAACATCCGATTTAGCGGCACCAGTGCCATCACGTTACCTGCTAAGCCAAGTTGTTGATGCCAGCGAAGCTATATTGTCAACACAGCTAAATGTTGAACATGCCACACGGTTACTCGAAGAAAGTGCCATCGATAATATCGAACAGCGGCGCAGTGGCTTAAAGGCTTTAGAGGTGATCAGCATGATAGCGCCATTGCTCGGATTACTTGGCACCGTGTTAGGTATGATTGAGGCATTTGACCAACTAAAGAGCTTAGGTATGCAGGTTGATCCTAGCGTACTTTCTGCCGGGATTTCTAAGGCCCTAGTGACCACTGCGGCAGGACTCATTGTGGCATTGCCTGCGCTGTGCGGTTGGCACATATGCGAACGATTACTGTTAAAGGCGCAACGTCAAATAGAATCGATTCTCACTCGGCGTATCTCGCTGCCAAGCGCTGATACCCAATGAAACTTGTCGCTCGCCCCAAAAGCTCCCCCTTAGTAAGCTTAACCCCGCTGATCGATGTGGTGTTCATTTTATTGATATTTTTCATGTTGGTCAGTCAATTTAGTCGCTGGCAGCAACAGGTGTTGCCGTTAACCAGTGATAGTAAAAGCCGTCAATCTGATGCGCGACATTTCTATATATCGATGTTGCCCAAGGCTAAGTTTTTACTCAATGAGCGGCCAATCTCTTGGCAACAACTGATTAGCAAGCTTTTAGCGCAACCTAACACCATGGTGACATTGGCGCCAAGTGGTGATATCACGCTACAGCAATTTATCGACGTCAAAGACCGCCTCAACAATGTTGGCATCTCAAATATAAGCAGCGAGTTTTCCAGCGATGAAATTTAACCCGTCACCGGCCAGCCAGACGATGATTGAGCCGATGCTGCCGCTGATTAATATCGTTTTCTTACTGCTAATTTTCTTTATGGTGAGCGCAACGATTGCGCCGCCAATGCAGGGGATAACGCCAGTAGAGCAACTGGTAGAGGATCCCTTAGATATGGCATTGGCGCCGCAACATCAATGGTTCAAACTATCTAAAACTGGCGTGTTAATGCGCGATCTGCAAGTGTATCAGCCCAGTGATATCGCTAAACACCTTCGCGATAATAATCATATTCGGATAATAGCGGATGGCGCTATTACCACCGCTAAACTCAAGCAAATAAGCAGCGATCTGTCGCTTGCAGGGATTGAGCAAATAACCTTAGTCACGCGGCTTGCTAGCGCGGAAAGTCACCAATGATTAACTGGCGACCGACGTTGCTGGCAAAGCTAGTCTTTACAGCAGTTGTGGCCAGCTATTGGTTAATACTGGTGGCAACGACAACCAAGCCAACAATTGTTCACCACATGCAAAAGCGCTACTCTTTACCGATGAAGATCAACTTATCAGCGCCAAGTAATCCATTAAAGGCGGCGCTGTTACCCTTAAAAGAGACACTTGAGCCAACGACACAAAAGGCAGCCGCGCCGGTAGTGGCGGTAAAAGTAAGGAAAAAAAATAAAACGCAGACCCAGACAAAGTTCAAACACCAACCCCTAGCCGCAAAAGCTATTACCAACACACCAGCGCAGGCAAAGCCGATCCCGCCAATAACAACGCTGCCAGCTGTGATGCCTATAACGCCATCACAACCTACCGCGCGCCAGCAACCATCAGAACAACTAGCGCAACAGTCACGAGGGCATGAGCAGAAAATACTGATGAATTCATATATGGATAAGGTTAGGACTTTTATCGAGTTACACCAAGGCTATCCACGTGCCGCGAAGATTCGTGGTCACCAAGGAAGTGTCAGCATTAGTTTTGTCATAGATGCACAAGGTCGTGTATCACGCCGTAAGTTGGCTAAGCAATGCCATAGTAAGTTTCTCAATAAAAGTGCCAAAGCATTACTGCGAAAATTACGTTTTAGCGCGCCTTCATCGCTTATCGCGATGCAATTCCCCAAAACCATCACCCTAGATGTTCACTATCAATTTAATTAAAACAGCGTGTTACTAACATAGAGCACGCTTGCGCTTAATGCCTAAGCATTATCGACTTTTTTATGACCTTAGTATTGTTAGCATAGCCAGCTAATTTGCGAGGATAAATACCAACTACAATGAGTTATCAATTAAAATTTCGCCTGTTAATGGCATTCTTTATGTCGTTATTTATGGCGACCATCATGAGTGGTGTGATTATGCTATCGCACCTTGGCATTAATCACCCTAACTTCTTTAACGCCTGGAAAGACGCTTTTTGGTTGGCGTGGCCCATTGCCCTATCCAGCGCATTTTTTGTCGCACCAGTCGCCCAATATATTAGCAGTAAAATTCTACCTGCTAGCACGTAAGCCAAATATTGAGTTGCGCATACTTGCAGCTGACATAGAACGGACGCACTATTTTGAGGAGAGTATTACGATGAACAATACCACTATCAAGCGTATTCCAAAAAATCGTTACCCACACATCACACTGCTTTGCATCGCACCTCTTTGCATCACTATTGTTCCTTATGCACTAGCCGATAATACGATTGGCCATGCGCCGCCCTGGTCGACGCCAGCGCGCGGTAGCATCATCGAGCAAGTTGACGACAAGGTTCACACCGTTGTTGGCAGTAAAATAACCTACACCCAAGCGCAGATCGACAATAAATTTAGCGCACCAGATTGGTTTCCAAATCAGCATGCGCCAATGCCTAGCATCGTACAATTTGGCAAGAAGCCAACCGTATGGGCGTGTGCATCATGTCACCTTGCCTCTGGCGGCGGACACCCAGAGTCTGCCACGCTGGCCGGGCTTTCTTCCAAGTATATTCAAAGCCAAATGCAGGCATTTGCGCAAGATACGCGACTCGACTACTCTGGGCACATGAATCGCATGGCCAAAGCGCTCAGTAATGAAGAGATTAAAGAGATCGCCGATTGGTTTGCTACTTTACCTGTTAGGCAGGTGACGCAGGTAAAAGAAAGCGCGTTGGTGCCCAAGACATTTGTCGATGGTACTCGAATGCGTTTGGTACAAGATAAAAAAATCGACCAAGGGATAAACGCCCGAATCATCGAAGTGCCCTTAGATCATGACCTAATCAGCAAACGTCATCCCAACAGCCAATTTATTAGTTATGTCCCGCTCGGCAGTATTAAACGCGGTAAAAACCTCGTCGTCACTGGCGCGAGCAAGACCATTCCCTGCGCATCGTGTCATGGTCAAAACCTCGAAGGTTCATCGATCGCGCCCAAGATAAGTGCCAGTTTTTCCAGTTATACGGTGCGTCAATTACATGGTTTTAAGGCAGGCACTCGCCATGGCGCGCATTCAGCGTTAATGATTGGCGTGGTCAATAACTTAACCAACCAAGATATTGTCGATATAGCCGCTTATTTAAGTTCATTATCGGTGGAGTTATAATCGTTTTCAGCAAAGATAGGCGGTGCGTTTATAACCTGATTTTAAGGCAAGCCCCCGCCATGACGAACATTCAATCTTAATGATTGGCGTGGTCAATAACTTAACCAACCAAGATATTGTCGATATAGCCGCTTATTTAAGTTCATTATCGGTAGAGTTATAATCGTTTTCAGCAAAGATAACTTTTCGAGATTAAAATGAGTGCTCGCTAATAATGACTTAGTCACGACTAGCGAGCTACTTTGCGCTAATCACCACCTACCGGAAGTCCGCTCGGCACATAATCTGGTTGCGATTGATAAAAGTTATCACTGTCCAATGTTTTTAGAAAGATCTCGATAATCGCGACATCTTCATCGGCCATAGTCACTTCAAGATCGTCACGGTCTTCATAAAACGCAATCACCTCTTGAAGTGTCGATATAGAACCATCGTGCATATAAGGCGCGGTTATGCTGATATTCCGCAGGCTTGGCGTACGCACAGCGTCTTTACCGATAATGACAGGCTGAACCACATCAATGGTATTGTCCGATAGCAGTGGTCCTAAGTGACAACGTGCGCAACCAACATCAATAAATTTGTTCAATCCTGCAATTTCATCAGCGGTAAAGGCAGTACTATCACCCGCCATAAATTCATCGAAGCGAGAGTTTGGGCTAATAATTTTCCGCTCAAACGTCGCTAGCGCTTGCGCAATGCGTTGCGAGTTAATCTGCGTAGAACCAAAGGCTTGTTCGAACAGCACAGGATATTGCTCAATCGCTGCTAATCGGCTTACGATTTCAGGCAGTATTTGCGCTGGTGTGTAGATATAGCCAAGCATCTCTACCGGGTTTTCTATTGGGCCCAAGCTTTGTTCTTCCAACGTGGCGGCGCGTAGATCCCAAAAATAGCCAGTCGCTACAAAATTCTCCGTCATCGCCTCATTGCCAAGGCCTGCAAAGGCAGTATTTAAAATGGACGGTGAATGGATGGGGGTGTGTTGCTCGCCCAACCTTGATGGCCCAAGGCCGATACCATCTGAGCCGATCGAGAAAGCGCGACCATCCGCCCAACCAAAATCCGGATGGTGACAACTTGCGCATGCGACATTGCGCGCACCCGATAAGATAGGATCCCAAAATAAAAACTCCCCCAACTGTTCCTTGGCTAAGTTATAGGGATTGTCCGTTGGGTAATTTGCTCGTTGCGGCAACTCACTAAAAGTGGCGCTGTAATCGCGCGCTGCAATGTCAATATCTGGCGCCTGACCGCAACCAACGGTGGCAACAACAAAGGGGACCAACACAAGTGTTCTAAAATAATGCATGTAAACCTCAATAAACGATTAATTACTACTAACTAACTAGTTAACAAACTAACGACCAATATCAGCGCTTGAATTGGCGGGACGATAGACAAAATAGCGGGCTAAAATATAATTGACGCCAAGACCCAATGCGATGCCGGCACAAAATGCCACAGCGGTGCCTAGTTGGTCATGAAGCAGATAAAACAGGCCTAGATTTAATCCGCCAGCGCCGTGGGCACTTAGCATGTGTTTCTGCCATTGTCGCCACGGTTCTTGCGCACTAGTGTGCGCGAACGTAAACAGGCGATTACCTAGCCATGTCGCCGTCGCTGCTAGCCAGAATGCGATCAAGCGCGCCAAAATTATTGATGGCATCACCTCAATAAGCAGATAAAACACAGCGCTATCGACCACAAAACCTGTGCCGCCCACCGCGCAAAACTTTATAAATTGATTCATGTAGATTCTTGCCATCGATAAGTTGGCGCTAGCCTATCGGGTACTAAGTCCTAAAAATGTCACATCGCAGTGACTTTTTTTAGACGAGCGCCCCCCTACACTGTCGCCATCAATTAAGTGGGAGAATCCGATGAAGTTAGTTACACCAAACCATCATGCCAACGATGGCGTTACCTTGAGCATTCTGGTACCGGTCTATAACGAAGAGCAAATGCTGCCAACATTCCATCACGAACTATGTAAAGTGCTCGCAGGGATGCCTATGCATCAATTTGAAGTGATTTATATTAATGATGGCAGCCAGGATGACAGCTGGTCGGTGATGGAAAAACTAGCCGGTAACAATCACCATGTTGAGATAGAACTACTTAATTTGAGTCGTAATTTCGGCAAAGAAGCCGCCATGACAGCGGGTCTTGATCATGCTAGTGGCCAAGCAGTGGTATTGCTCGATGCGGATCTGCAAGATCCACCCGCCTTGCTGCCACAGATGATTGACGCATGGCAGCAAGGCTATGACGTGGTTAACATGCGACGTAGCGCGCGGCTCGGTGAGTCGCTATTTAAGCGCTTTAGCGCCCACCTTTACTATCGTTTGCTCGATCACCTATCAGATGTGCCATTGCAAAGAGACGTTGGCGATTTTAGGCTACTGAGCCGCCGCGTTGTTGAGCAAATAAAGCAGTTGCCTGAGCGCACGCGTTATATGAAAGGCATCATGTCTTGGCCTGGCTATCGCCAGACGACATTGAGCTTCGAGCGCCCTGAGCGCGTTGCAGGTGAGACCAAGTGGTCATTTTTTCAGTTAGTTAAGCTAGCACTATCGGGCATCACGGCGTTTAGCGTCAAACCCCTGAGACTCGCAACATGGCTCGGCGCTTTAACGTCGTTATCTGCCTTTGTCTATGCGTTGGTGGTGGTGATAAAAACACTGGTCTATGGCGAAGTGGTCGCCGGTTATCCGTCGATGATGATTGTGGCGCTCTTTTTAGGCGGCGTGCAATTACTCGCCATTGGTATTCTTGGCGAATACGTCGGACGCATCTACACCGAAACTAAGGCGCGCCCCGTGTATGTCTTAATGGATATCGAGAGTAGCAAAGCCCAAGAGAATCAATTATTAATGGTCGAACATGGATAAGAGTATCGCAACAACTAACCCATTGCTGCGTTGGGCAATAGTAATAATGCTCACGATTTTGGTGACTCGATTGATATCGCTTGGGCTGTATCCACTCTATGACACCACAGAAGCACGTTATGGCGAAATGGCACGTATCATGTTCGAGACTCAAAATTGGGTCACCCCACAATTCGATTATAACGTGCCATTTTGGGGAAAACCGCCTTTTCAAACATGGATAAGTGCAACCAGTTTTGTATGGCTTGGGGTCAGCGAATTTAGCGCCAGATTACCGCATTTTCTTTGCGCCATCGTGGTATTGCTATTGGTTCTTCGCCTCACCACCAGCCTTACTCAGCGTAATGATGGTCTGTTTGCCTGTTTTATTCTTAGCTCAACGCTAGGCTTTATCATTGCGGCAGGCATGGTAATGACAGATGCTGCGCTCTTGATGGCGATTACACTTGCGATGGTCAGTTTCTGGCATAATTTCATCGAATACCAACAAGGCAATCATTCCAAATTTTACGGTCACGTTTTTTTCGCGGCGCTGGCACTTGGGCTGTTAATCAAAGGACCCGTTGCCGTTGTGCTCATTGGCATAGCGCTTGTTTGTTGGAGTGTGTGGCAACGATGCTTAGTTGCAGGGCTCAAAAGCTTACCCTGGTTAACCGGACTGCCATTGATGCTGGTATTGACACTACCTTGGTATATTTGGGCAGAGCTACGAAGCCCAGGCTTCCTGGAATATTTTATTGTCGGTGAACATATCCAGCGTTTTTTAGTCTCAGGCTGGCAAGGTGATTTGTACGGCACTGCCCATACCGAGCCCCGAGGCATGATCTGGCTGTTTTGGTTGGCCTGTGCCAGTCCCTGGTCGTTCATCTTAATTGCCATGGGCGTTACACAATTGCGTAAGCGCAACCAAGTAAAGCCCCATGTCGCGATCAACGGCCAGGAGCATGGCATTAATAAGTACCTTATTTGCTGGATGATCTCGCCGCTGTTGTTGTTCACTGTCGCTGGCAATATCCTGCCCGCCTATGTGTTACCAGGATTAAGCGCGATGGCGATTCTTATTGCAATTAATAGTCGGCTCACGCGCAACAGTCTTTATGCGGCCCTGTCCACTTTCGTTATATTGTTGCTAGTGTTGATTGTGTTTACGCTCGACCTGACCAATAAATCGGCCGAATCTGAGCTATTAGATGATGCTAATTTGCCCTTTCAATCGCAGCTTTACTACTGGAAAAAACGACCCTTTTCGGCACAGTTTTACTCCAAAGGGCAGGCACAATTACTCGATGATAAGGAGAAGCTGAGCAAGCAGATACAATCACAACAGGCATTCTTTATCGGCATTAGCCACCACGATTATCAATCTCTGTCAGTGATCTTAGACGACAATTGTACTACCATAAACCAAACTAAGAAGCGTTTGTTATTACGATGCAATTAACAAGGTGGCCATGAATATATTACTGATAGAAGATTGCCAAGACGTGGCCGAAGTTATCTTTGACTATTTCCAGGAGACGAAAATAGAACTCGATTACGCTGCAACAGGCACTCAAGGCTTGGTCTTGGCGCAGCAACAACAATTTGACTGTATCATCCTCGATATTATGTTGCCGGGCATCGACGGCTTAAGTCTCTGCGCACGGCTGCGAGCATCGGGGAATAACACGCCCATCATCATGTTAACGGCGCGCGATACCAACACCGACATGCTCATTGGCCTGCGCCAAGGCGCTGATGACTATATTGTTAAGCCGTTTGACCTTGAATTACTCGAGGCGCGCATCTTAAGTGTGATTAGACGCAGCTCAGGCAGCGGATTTAAGACTACTTTAGCCTGTGGCGCGCTAAAAATGGACCTTAGCAGCCATCAAGTATGGCGTGATGGCCAAGAAATTAAGCTCAACCCGAGTGGTTTTAAGATGCTCAAATTACTGATCGAAAAACATCCGGCGATCGCGACCAAAGCTGACATCGAGCGATTATTATGGCCGGATGATTTACCCGACCAAGACGTATTGCGTAAACACATTTATCAACTGCGTAGCAAAATAGATAAACCCTTTGCTTTGGAGTTGATAAAAACCGTGCCAAAGCTTGGTTATAAGTTAGAGATCCTCTGATGAATAATGCCAAGCCCATCAGCAAGAAAATCACCTCGATCTATCTGGCCGGTGCGGCAATGTTGTTGGTTTTTTATAGTGTCGTGTTTAAAATGGTTATTTTGCAGACAGAAAATAACAGCAGTAAACAACGCTTAGCGCTGGTTGCGCCCCATCACTTCCAGTTGTTTAGTGAGGGTCAAACAGGTGTCGTAAAAATAGATCCGTTGTTGAGTATTTACGACGACTTTGAGTTGTTACCACATATATTCCAGCGACGTTTGCTCAACGATTGGCAAGGCAATACAGACTTCCATTTTTCCGATGACAGTGAATATAACGTCTTTGCACAATCGATTAATACCGCTACTGGCCGCAGAATTGTCTATGCTATCGAAGACATCGACCCGATTGAATGGTCTGACGACAACTTTGTCGTCTTTGAGCTGGTGTTTTTTATGGCCGGGCTAATACTATTTCTCATTGCTGCCAGCTTTATCGTAAAATTAGCACAACGCATTGGTGTACCTTTCACCGATTTGGCCAAGCAACTCGAGAATGATGACGGCGTTTGCTTTAAACCGATCAAGATTAGCGGCGAGCCTTCGCTCGAGTTACTAACCACTCTCAATGGCATCAATCATTATCGTCAGCAAATTTCTCAGGCGATCGAACGAGAACAAGCCTTCACCCGCTATGTCAGCCATGAGCTGCGCACCCCAATGACGGTCATTCGTGGCAGTCTCAGCGTATTGCGCCGCCAGAATAGTCCCCAATTAACCAAGCAAATAGGTAGAATAGATAACGCGGTTAGTGACATGGAGCAGCTTACACAGACCTTTTTACTGCTAGCCCGACAAGAGGACAATGACGGACCTCAAACGACTGTAGATGCGGGATTTATCGATAAATGTGCAGAGGATATGGCAAAGAAGATAGCCGCCAACGGCGTCGAGTTTAGCCATCAACTACAGCAACATTTTAGCCTGACGGCGCAACCCTTGCTGCTCCACGCTGTGCTGCAAAATCTTTGTTTGAATGCAATAAACTGCAGTGTCGACGGCCAAGTCAGCCTATTCATTTCCCCCCAACGAATTGATGTTATCGATAACGGCGTCGGCTTAGACGCCAAACCTAGGGGCTATGAGGGCTTTGGTATCGGTCTCAATTTAGTCCGAGATATTTGCCAAAAGTACGGCTGGCAATTTCAACTGGCTAACAACACAGGCCAAGGTTGCACCGCGTCGGTAATATTTGCTACCAATGACACGAAATAACTGCCCGAAAATCTTAATACTGCTTAAAACCATTGCCGGTAACTCATTATCCTGAGTAAATTACCGGCAATACACTATTTGACCAACTCTTCCCTAATTATATTCAACAACTTACCTTTAAATATATGATTTAACGCCAGATTAAAGTGACATTTTAGCGACATATTGATTGTTAATATTTTCATCGTTTTCTAATGTCACACTTAATGGAGTTCCAATGCACCGCTCAATAAATGTCTGTCTGCTACTTTTACTGGCCTTTTTAGCATTCACTACACGCGCCAATGATTATATTATCGGTCAGCTCATCCCGCTGCGCAGCGTCACGCTGAGCAGTGAAACGACAGGCGTTGTCGATAAGTTTACCAAAGATGTTGGCGATGAAGTCAATCAAGGAGAGGTGTTGGTTAACCTATCGATTATTGATAACGGGTTAAGCGTATCTTTAGCCAAAGCGCAGCTTGCATTAAGCCTTAGCGATTTAGAAACACAAGATAAGCAACTAATTAGATATAAGAAACTCTATAAATCAGCAGGGATTTCGAACAGTGAATTGGATGAGCAGCTACGCCTGAAAAATGCCAGCCAGGCACAGGTTGAAGTCGACAAGATCAAGCTACTAATCGCAAAGCGCCAACAACAAAAATCACAACTTAGCGCGCCCTTTTCAGGCGTTGTGTTATCGAGAAGTGTCGAGCTAGGCCAGTTTATCCCTGCTGGGCAGCCGCTTTACTCTTTGGTTGATATGACAAAAATAAAGGTGCGCTTCCACCTGCTTGAGTCCGATATTATTACGGTCAGTAAAGGTGACCGCGTCAATGTGGTTATACCGGCATTAAACGATGACGTGGTGGTTGGCCTTGTCGCTATCTTAGCGCCGGCGTTTGTCAGTGGCGATCCAGGCTTTCTCGTTGAGGTAATCATTGATAACGATGCGATGCTGCTAAAACCTGGATTACAAGCACGTGTTGAACTGCGCTCAAAAGGTAATCAACAGTGAGCCACTTACTTGAGGTATTAAGTCAACGCCGCCTCGCAGCCAAGTTGCTGTCGATTGTGATCATCCTACTAGGCTTGGTTGCATTAAACCAACTACCACTGGCTGAAAAGCCACGTTTTGATATGGGCAAAGGCACGATTAAAACAGTCTATCCTGGAGCCTCTGCCTCAGATATTGAAAGCAATATCACCAGCAAGATTGAAAAACAATTACTGTCAATTTCTGGCCTCAAAGAATTTAGCTCTAAGTCCCTAACAGGGGTCTCACTTATTAATGTTAAGGTTGCTAGCGATAGTGCTGACGTAGATGGTGTATATCAAGACATACGCGATGCGATCTCCCGCGTGTCTGGCCTACCTAGTGGCATCACTGACTTACCGACCTTAACCGTAAAAAAATCCTACAGTCTCGATTTTATGGTGGTTGGTCTCTCTAGTAATTTGCCTTATGCGCAATTGCGCGAACAAGCCAAGATTCTCGAACTCGAGCTAAGACGGATTGATGGCATCGGTGAAGTGCACCCAATCGATCTACGCAAGCCAGAATTTTTAATCTCACTCGAACCAGCACAGCTAAAAAGATATGGCTTAACCGTTACCCAAGTGGCCGAACTGTTGTCCCAGCGCAATGTGTTAATCAGCGGTGGCCGCTTAGAGCAGCTCAAGAATAATCCAGAACTGATCACCATTGCCGAGCTCAATGACATCGAGAAGATCGGTGATATGTTTGTGTCATTCTCACCAAACATTCAATTAAAAAATGTCAGTGGCGATATAACCCAAACGTATGAAAAAACCAATTCTTATGGCTCAGTTGATGGCCACCAGAGTATTTTATTTGATTTACGCACCAATGAAAGCGCCGATGTTATCAACACATCTGCACGCGTTAGAGCGTTGCTGTCGAGCATGGATGAGCGCTTAGGCGACGAATTTAGCCTTAAAGTCGGTTTTGATTTGGCCAATGAGATCCAAGCGAAATTTGATATTGTTAAAAACAATGGTCTCGTCGGACTATTGTTGGTACTCGCCACGCTGGCCCTGTTCTTGGACCGACGCATTGCTTTTTGGGTCGCCGTCTCAATTCCTGTCTGCCTGCTCGGTACGCTGATATTGCTGCCGATATTTGGTCAAATACTCGATGCCTATACATTATCCGCCTTGATTCTAATCATCGGTATCATCGTCGATGATGCGGTAGTGGTTAGCGATAAGATCATCGCGTTAGTCGAACAAGGACAACCCATTCCACAGGCGGTTAGAAACGGTGTAAAAAGTGTTTTCCCTGCGGTACTGGTGAGCATATTAAGCACCATGATTGCCTTTATTCCCTTGCTTATGCTGCCCGGTAATAGTGGCCAAATGATGTATGTGATCCCGCTAACGGTGATTATCGCGTTGTGCTTCTCATTTGTTGATGCGCTGTTTTTTCTGCCTGCCCATTTAAAGAGTTTACTGCTCAAAAATGCACGTATTGAAAAGAAAAACCTTATCAGCTTGAGCCTTTTTAATCGAGTGATAGAAAGTGCTGTGTCACATCGAAAAACTACCCTGATGGTGTCAGTAATATTGTGTATTGCTTTAGGTGGTGTTTCTTATCAACGTTTAAGTTTTCTGTTTTTCCCAACCGACGGTGCCTACTTACTCGAAGTCAGTGTTGAAACAGATCCTGAATTAACCTTGGATCAAGTGTGGCAGCGCACTCAAAAACTCGAGCACATATTTGCGCAAACGGACGAGGTCGCCTCTTGGTATGGTGAAATTGGTAACCCAAGTAGCAGCTGGGTTATTTCATTGACGCCCGCCAATGATCGCGTGTTTACCGCCGAAAATATCGTTGAACAATGGGAGCAGCAAGTGAAGAGTATCGACGGTTTTTTACAGGTTGAATTTGATATTGATGGCGGCGGGCCACCAGTGGGTCGCCCTGTTGACATCAAAGTTGTTGGTGGCGATGATTTAGGCCGAGAAGCACTGGCCAACGATCTTGTTGCCTGGTTGAAAACACTGCCGGGTGCAACCAGAGTGCGTCGCGACTTGAATGATCCGCAGCCGCGTATAGAAGCGCAGCTGCAATTTAAATGGCTAAATTATTATGGCATTAGTGCGGCGCAAATAGGAGAGCTACTAAAATATGCCGTAGAGGGTGAAAGAGTATCGCGTATTTTTAATGGCAAGGAAGAAGTTTATTTTAGGGTAGTACTCGAAGAAGATGACAAAACAATTGAAGAACTTAATGATCTCAATGTTCGCAGCAAAGACGGCACCTTAATACCACTGCATAAGCTGGTGCGCTGGAAAAACTCATTGGCATCGCCGAAAATAAGTCACTTCAACGGTGAACGAGTGATCAGGGTATCTTCTGGGGTTGATGCCACAGTAACCGATCCCGTCGCCATATTTAACCAGGTAGAGTCTCATTTTTCAGGTGATGCTTACCAAGGGGCTAGGCTTGTTGCTGCGGGGCAAATAGTTGAGACCCAAGAAGCCGTGCAGGGTTTCATGTGGGCCATTTTCATGGCAGTAATAGGCATTAGTGTATTGGCATTGTTACTCTTTGATCGCGTGGCTGAATCATTGATCGTGCTCGCTGTTATTCCGTTTGGCATTGCAGGCGCACTAACCATTTTGTTTGTCCATCAGCAAACATTAAGCTTTTTCTCGATTATTGGCATGATAGCGCTCATCGGTATCATGGTTAACAACAGCGTGGTCCTGATTTGGCACTATCAAACGCAGCTAAGTTGTCTAAAGCCTGATGATATAACGGCGTTCATCATAAAAGGCGCGATAAGCCGTGTACGCCCTATTGTGCTAACAACAATCACCACCGTGGCCGGGTTAATCCCGTTGGCCTATGGACTGGGCGGTTACGATAATTATATGTCGCCGATGGCTTTAGTCGTTGGCTGGGGCTGTGTTATCTCAATGCTTGTCTCGCTTACGGTTATCCCTTGTATCTATGCCTATGTATTGCAATGGAGGGTACATAAAGAGCGACTCGCTGATGTAAGTTAGGTTTAGCGATTTGACTAGGGTTTAAACCACGAGAAATCGTTACTTAGCCCTAGTAATGTGTATGTAAAATCTATATTGTCTAATATGTTCAACCTTTTACTCAGAAATTGGATGGTGAAAGGATGAGCCACGATTAACTAAGGAAGTCACCATTGCATTGTCCGCTCTGTCTTATGGTTTTAGTTCACACATGTAGGCCTTATACGAATGTTTAAATTTAAAAAAATCAACCACAAACTACTCTTCTCTTTCCTCTCTCTTTCCTTATTGCCGCTAATTATTTTTACCCTAATCAGTGTTAACATGTCAAAAGATGCAATTCAGGCGCAAGCGTTTAACCAGCTGGAATCGATAAAAGCGATTAAGAAAAAAGAACTTGAAAATTATATAGTTTCGCTAAAATCTAGCCTTAAAATATTGAAAAGCGATCCTTATGCCGCACAAGCATATTTAGCATTTAGTCATGCAACCAATGATGCAGGTATCAATAGTACGCAATGGCTTAACGCCGAGCGCCAATATGCCAAGCGGTTTAAGACAATCAACGAGGTCAACGCTTGGTACGATTTGTTTTTTATCAACTTACAGGGCGATATTGTTTTTACCGCGGCGAAAGAATCAGATTTAGGGATGAATATCCCAACATCTGTGCTCAACAAAACCAGTATGGGTAAAGCTTTTAACAAGGTTGAGCACACTGCGCTAGATAGTATTGCGGTGAGCGACTTCCTTCCTTATCCGCCATCAAACGATGAACCAGCAGCGTTTATGATGACAAAGCTAACTGATGTCAGTGGTGTTCATATTGGCTATGTAGCGCTACAGTTCCCACTCCATAAAGTCAATGAAATCATGCAACAACGCGATGGTATGGGCCTTAGCGGCGAGACCTACCTGGTGGGGCAAGACAAACGAATGCGTTCAGATTCTTTCTTAGATCCCACAGGACATTCTGTTGTAGCCTCTTTTTCCGGCACAGTTAAACACAATGGTGTCGATACAGAGGCTGTACGCGCCGCTTTTTCAGGCGAAAGTGCCAGTAGAGTTATTATCGACTATAACGGAAATCCAGTACTTTCTTCATTTGACACCTTGGATTTAGGTGGTTTTAAATGGGCGCTAATCGTTGAAATTGATGAAGCGGAAATATTTGAGATATCAAATAAGCTGATCAGTTGGTCTGCTATGTTGTTGGTCATCGCGTCGCTGATCGTCGCAATGATAGGTTTTTTAATCGCTAAGAATATAAGTAAGCCAATCATCAAAGCAGTGATGGTTGCTCAGCAAGTGGCTGCTGGCGATTTAACCACCACGATCAACATTGAACAGCATGATGAACTTGGTCAATTGCAACAGGCGATGCATGAGATGATCATTAAGTTAAAGGGCATGATCGAGCATATCGCTAATTCAGCCGATCAACAAGCCGCCGCCTCGCAAGAGCTTTCGAGTATTACGGAGCTCACGGCAGCCAATGTAGCTAAGCAACATCTGGCCACGGCTCAAGTAGCGAGTGCAATTGATGAGATGACATCCTCAATCAACGACGTCAGCCACAATACCGCACAAGCCTGTAACGCAGCGGATCAATCAACCAACTTAGTCACCACCAGTGTGAGTTCGGTCAATGATACGATAGAACAAATTATCCAACTGTCCGCTGGCATCGACCACTCCAAAGCATTAATTGACCAAGTACAGACTGGCACCGCAGATATCGTAAATATACTAGTGGTCATAAAAGGCATTGCCAATCAAACCAATTTGCTTGCCCTTAATGCCGCCATCGAAGCGGCCAGGGCCGGCGAACAAGGGCGTGGTTTTGCCGTGGTCGCCGATGAAGTGAGAAAACTGGCGCAAAATACTCAGAACTCGACCGTAGAGATCGAAAATATGATCCAATCGTTGGAGGGAAAAGTTAATGCGGCTACTGACTCAATGGAACAAGGCACCACGCTGGCTAAAGATATTGTCAATA
>Ga0105359_10000426_pt1 | contig 34506 bp, 34 predicted proteins | sample GOMGulsemesocosm_6_FD_83659 | JGI IMG/M metagenome (GOLD analysis project Ga0105359, IMG submission 83659) | Methane-oxidizing microbial communities from mesocosms in the Gulf of Mexico - GOM8C Gulf of Mexico | ecosystem: Environmental > Aquatic > Marine > Cold seeps | place: Gulf of Mexico...
AGTTTATATGATCATTGTTTTTATTACACCTGTGAATTCTTATTCGTCAACATTTTATACAGTTTGTCAAAAATGGAGCCTAAATGTTCAACAACAAATCAATCTTAATCACCGGGGGAACAGGTTCCTTTGGTAAGAAATTTGTCGAGATCTTATTGCAACGATATTCGCCTAAAAAAGTCATTATATTCTCTAGGGATGAGCTAAAACAGTTTGAAATGCAACAGAATTTTGATGCACCTTGTATGCGATATTTCATTGGTGACGTCAGAGATCCAGAGCGTTTAAGGCGAGCAATGAAGGGGGTTGACCTTGTTATTCATGCGGCAGCTTTAAAGCAAGTTCCAGCGGCTGAATATAATCCAATGGAATGTATTAAAACGAATATCAACGGGGCAGAAAATGTTATAAATGCAGCCCTTGATTGTAATGTGTCCAAAGTCGTTGCTTTATCTACCGACAAAGCGGCCAACCCAATTAATTTATATGGCGCAACAAAACTAGCATCTGACAAGTTATTTGTGGCTGCAAATAACATGGCCGGAGGGTATGACACCATATTCTCAGTTGTGAGATACGGTAATGTGGTCGGTTCACGTGGCTCTGTTGTGCCATTTTTTCAAAAATTACAACAAGAAAAGGCTGAATTTTTACCTATCACCCACCCTGAAATGACACGCTTTTGGCTATTAATCGATCAAGCGATTGAGTTTGTATTCTCTAGTTTTTATCGCATGCTGGGTGGTGAGCTTTTTGTACCTAAAATTCCTTCTGTCAAGATTACAGATCTTGCATCCTCTATTGCGCCAGAACTTAAGCAAAAAGTAGTAGGGATTCGCCCTGGTGAAAAGCTGCATGAAGTAATGTGCCCAGTCGATGATGCTTACCATACTTTCGAATTTAACGATCACTTTGTTATTGCACCATCTATTACCTTTACCAGCCGTGGCAATGACTTTAGTAGTAATGCACTAAATGAAAAGGGAGTTTTAGTCGATTTTAATTTTGAATATAACTCATCTTCAAATTTAGAATTTTTATCCGTAGCGCAGCTCAAAGAACTTAACAATCAAAGCTCATCATGATTCCCTATTCAACTCAAACAATCGATGAGCAAGATATTGCTGCCGTTGTACAGACGCTACGCTCTTCACATTTAACCCAAGGACCAAAGAGCCAAGAGTTCGAACAAGCCATTTGTGAGCAAACAAAGGCGCAATTTGGCATTGCAGTTAACTCAGGTACTGCAGGACTTCATATCGCCTGTTTAGCACTTAATATTGGCGCAAATGATTTAGTATGGACAAGTCCGCTAAGTTTTGTTGCATCGAGTAACTGCGCATTGTATTGCGGTGCTGCAGTAGACTTTGTTGATGTTGAGTTAACAACTGGCAATATGGATATGGTCGCCCTTGAACAAAAATTAATTATCGCTAAGCAACTCGGAAAATTACCCGCCGTGATTATTCCCGTACACCTATGCGGCTTGCCCTGTGATATGAAAAAATTATATGAATTATCCAAAACCTATAACTTCTCAATTATCGAAGATGCTTGCCATGCCCTAGGCGCTATCGACGATGGTATGCCTATTGGCTCAGGGCAATATAGTGACGTCACTGTTTTTAGTTTTCATGCGGTTAAAAATATAACGACAGCCGAAGGCGGCATGGCACTTTGCAATGACTCAACAATAGCGGAAAAGTTACGGTTGCTAGCCAGCCACGGCATCACTAAAGATAGTGATAAATTCATAAATGATAACCTCGGCAGTTGGTATCACGAACAACACATGCTTGGTTTTAATTATCGGATGAACGATATAAGTGCAGCATTAGGGCTTTCTCAGTTAACAAAGTTTGCTCATTTTAATCAAAAACGACAAGCAGCTGTTGATTACTATAAAGAACAGCTTAATGGTGTTTGTGACTGGTTAGGCGATGATGAATCTAACAAGCAATCAGGAAATCACTTATTTGTAATACAAGTTCCAAGAGAAATACGCGCAAGCTTATTCCATATGATGCGTGAACAAGGAATTTGGGTGCAGCTGCATTATTTAAACATCACTAGCCAGCCTTATTATCAACGTTTGGGCTTTGATGCTAATCAATTACCTCATGCCAATGCTGTTTCAGATCAGAGCATCTCTATTCCGTTATATCCAAACATCACCAAAGCAGAGCAAGACACCGTGATAAAACTTATCAAACAAGGTTTGGCAAAATGAATATAGCCATTATCCCAGCCCGCGGCGGAAGTAAACGTATTCCAAGAAAGAATATTAAAGACTTTTGTGGCAAACCTATTATTGCTTACTCAATAGAAGTAGCACTTGAAAGTGGCTTATTTGATGAGGTTATTGTGTCAACTGATGACAATGAAATAGCCGAAATTGCCAAAAAGTATGGCGCTGAGGTGCCTTTTATACGTCCAATCGAGTTAGCAAATGATTATATTGGCACCACAGCTGTAATAGAGAGCGCAACAACATGGTATAAAGATAAAGGAATTAACGTCGTCAATGTGTGCTGTATATACCCCACGGCCCCATTGCTAAAAAAAGAATACCTTATCAAAGGATTGGAGAATTTATCAAAAACTAACTGCCACATGAGTTTTTCGGCTACATCCTTTGCATTTCCTATTCAGCGCGCATTACGATTTTCAGAAAACAATGGGGTTGCCCCTGTATGTTCAGAAGATATTGGTAGTCGATCTCAGGATCTTGAAGATACTTTTCATGATGCGGGGCAATTTTATTGGGCTGAAGAAGCCTATTACAATAATAATTATACATTTTTTTCAAAGCACTCTATCCCGGTCATCCTTCCAAGGTACTTGGTTCAGGATATCGATAACGATGAAGATTGGATAGTTGCTGAAGCCCTATATAAAATAAATTCAACAGGTAAGTGAGTAATATATGTTCTATGAATTAGCGTCACCGACCTTCGGAGACGAAGAAATAAGCGCAATGAATCATGTTATTGAGAGTGGTTTCTTCACAATGGGAAAGAACGTTGAAGATTTTGAGAAAAAATTTGCTGCTTACCATGATAAAAAACACGCCATCATGGTTAACTCTGGTTCATCGGCTAACTTAATTGCAACAGCAGCTCTATTTTTTAAAAAAGATTCACCACTAAAAGCTGGTGACGAAGTTATTGTTCCTGCAATTTCATGGGCGACAACATATTCCCCTCTTCAACAATACGGGTTAAAACTTAAGTTCATTGATGTGGAATTAGATAGTTTAAATATCGATACATCTAAGGTAGAACAAGCAATTACCAGTGATACAAAAATGATTGTTGGAGTTAGCATATTAGGAAATCCAGCAAAGCTTGATGAACTGCGAGAGATAGCTGACAAGCATAATTTATATTTTCTTGAAGATAACTGTGAATCATTAGATGCAAGCTTAAAGGGGAGAAAGGCAGGTACTTTTGGTGATATAGGTACTTTTAGTTTCTTTTTTTCTCACCACATATCGACAATGGAAGGTGGCATGTTAATCACAGATGATGATGAACTTTACCAACTTGCAATATCATTGAGAAATCACGGGTGGACTCGCGGCCAACCAGACGACTCCACATTATTTGAACCATCAACTGACAGTTTTAATGAGGCTTATCGTTTTATTCTACCCGGATACAACGTCAGGCCAACTGAATTAAATGCCATTGTTGGTATTGAGCAGTTAAAAAAATTACCACAATTTACAAAAATACGACAACAAAACTTAGCATTATTTAATAAGCTTTTTAAAGATGATAAACGTTTTATCATTCAGCAAGAACATGGCACAAGTTCTGCTTTCTGTTTTCCAATGATTGTGAAAAAAGGCACTGATATTACTCGAACACAAGTATTTGATGCTCTCAAAAAAGCTGACATTGGCTTTAGAATGATAACTGGTGGTAACTTTTTACGCCATGACGTTATTAAACACTATCAATGGAGTACAGTTGGAGAAATGCACAATGCCGATTATGCTCACGATTATGGTTTTTTTATTGGCAACCACCCTTTCGACTTAACTGTCCAATTAACTAAATTGCATCAGATTTTAAATGAGCTTTAAGAGATATTATTAATGAATACTAATACAGCAAAAAATATACTAATTACGGGCGGCGCAGGTTATTTAGGTTCAGTTATAGTTCCCAAGTTACTTAATTTAGGACATAAAGTAACAGTTATTGATAACTTCATGTTTGGTCAAACATCATTAAACACATTATGCCTCAATCCTAATTTTGATGTTTATCGTGGTGATTGTCGTGATGAAAAACAAATGAGACAACTTGTTGCACAGGCAGACGTTGTTATCCCCTTAGCTGCGTTAGTTGGGGCACCATTGTGCGGTAGAGATGCTATAGGCACAACGTCTATTAATCGAGATGCTGTCATTATGCTAACGAAAATGATGAGCTCGAATCAACAGCTATTGATGCCTATAACCAATAGTGGCTACGGTATAGGAGACGCAGGAAAACATTGTGATGAAAACTCACCACTACGTCCTATTAGTTTATACGGTAAAACTAAAGTTGAAGCTGAACAAGCAGTACTTGATAAAGGTAATGCGATTAGCTTTCGATTAGCCACTGTTTTTGGTATGTCACCTAGAATGCGATTGGATTTACTAGTAAACGATTTTGTTTATCGCGCCGTTAATGATAGTGCAATCGTGTTATTTGAGTCTCATTTCAAACGTAATTTCATTCATATTCAAGATGTCGCCAATGCATTTGTGCATGGACTGGAAAACTTTGACGCGATGAAAGGGGAAGCCTATAACGTAGGTTTATCTGACGCTAACCTATCTAAGAAAGAACTCTGTGAAACAATTCAGAAGCACTTGCCAAATTTTGTATTTATTGACGCTCCAATTGGTGAAGACCCCGACAAACGAGACTATATAGTCTCTAATGAGAAAATTGAGTCAACGGGCTATAAGCCTAAATTCTCCTTAGACAATGGCATAGAAGAGTTAATCAAAGGCTACAAAATGATTTCAAACAGTAAATTTAGTAACGTATAACCCAACAATGAAAAAATTATCCCTTAAAAACAAAAAAGTGTGGGTAACTGGGCATAGTGGAATGCTTGGTTCAGCTATTTGCAGGCAGCTTAATTCCCTCGGGCACGTTCAAATTCTAACAATCAGTCATAAAGAACTGGACCTTACTTCACTTATAGAAACCGAACAGTGGATATCAAAAAATAAACCGGATCTAATCATACATTGTGCAGCCTTAGTAGGAGGCATTGAAGCGAATAAAACAAAACCTGTTGAGTTTCTCAATACTAATCTTACTATTGGGTTAAATATCATAAATAGTGCTGCTAAGTTTGGAGTCGAAAAACTTGTCAACTTTGGTTCCTCATGTTTTTATCCAAAGGATTCTGTTCAACCTATCGTTGAGTCAGCATTATTAACAGGTGCTTTAGAACCAACGAATGAAGCTTATGCTTTGGCAAAAATTACTCAAATGAAATTATGCGAGTTCTATAGGGAGCAATATGGTCATGATTTTATCACTATTGTGCCGACCAATTTATTCGGACCTGGAGATAACTTCGACCCTGTTAATGGACATGTAATTGCTTCTTTAATTAATAAGTTTGTTCACGCCAAAAATAACAACTTACCAAGTGTTGAACTTTGGGGGACAGGTAAGCCGGAACGTGAATTTATGTTCGTTGATGATGCGGCGCACGGCATTATAATGTTAACAGAGAACTACTCATCCAAAGAGCAAATCAACCTTTGTGGTGGTGAGTCTATTTCCATGCTTAATTTAGCCACCTTAATTAAAGACGAAACCCTTTATCTAGGGCAGATTAAACTTGATCAAACAAAGCCTGATGGGATGATGAAAAAATCATTAGATGCCTCTAAGTTACAACAGTTTAAATGGGAGCCTTCTACAACATTTAAGCAAGCTCTACATCAAACAGTTAATTACTACTTAAAGCAATCTATTAAAAATAAGGCTAATTAAATGCGTTATACAAAATCAGACTTAACGGTAATTATTCCAACTATTGACTCTAGAGTTGAATTATTAAGTAGCTTGTTAATTCATTTATCCACAACAAAAATTGAACAAGTCATAATAGTTTGGGATTCAGCCTCTCCTCGCCCCGAGTTGCCTAATTGTAATTTTACTCTAACTCTCGTAGAGCATGATAAAAATAGAGGGTTATCTGCTGCAAGAAACACAGGGATTTCTAAACTAACTACGTCGTTGGGAATGTTTATTGATGATGATATAAGGCCGGATTCTGATTTTGTTGACTTAATCGTCGACTTTCATAACCAGCATCCAGAAACAAGAACCACCACGCTGAGTAAGGTGACTTGGCAAGGCACTGAGTATCAAAACGCCATCACGTCATGGTTTGAGGAATTTGGCAACTGGAGTGTATTCTCGACCACAGAATCAGGCGCTATTATGCCTACTTTTGCAGGTGGTTTTACATCATTTAAAAAAGAAGCACTAGCTGATATTAAATTTAATGAACGCTTTACAAGTTATGGGTGTGAAGATATTGAATTTGGACAACGTTTTTTTAAGGAAGGGGGCAAGCAAATCTACCTTCCTGAACTAGTTGGACGACACTATAAATTACTTACAGCTCAAACTTTTGCTGCTGATTGCCTAGGTAGCGGCTTCTCTAATTATATTTTCTTTACTCTCTGGCCTAATGACTATCATTGTATCAATACTATGAAAGCAAGCTTCACTACAAACATAACCGTGGATGATTGTGAACAAACGATCATGAAAATGAAAGAGTTTGAGCATAATATAGAAAATTCGATCCTTGTAGCACCCATTATTTCTTATTTAGGAAATGTTTGTGATATATCAGGGTTTAGAAATGGAATTGTAACCGATTACCCAAATATCAAATTCTACCCAGAATTAACGCTTGAGAATAACCTTGCTAAAGTTTTATTTCAATATAACGAGTGTAAACCAGCAATGTTATTACTAGCTATTGAGTTTCCAAAAAATTCATTAATTCTTGAACATTGGTATAAACATCGTGCTAACTGGAATGTACTTAAAGCGCTATTAACTTTTCATTCCTTACCCATCACCATCAAAGATAACGTTTTATATGAAACCCTAAAAATTTTTCAACATGCAACACCTCGCATACAAAGCGATATTCAAAAAACACTTATTGAAGTATCTGCAGCAGAAAACATCTGTATTCCTAAAGTAATCTCAGATTATAAAATTGCAATAAGTAATACACAATTTGATATGCGAGAAGCGTACGCATTAGCAGTACTTTCAGTTCAAAAAAAGGATTATGCCACAGCGTTAGAGATCGCATTAAATATTTTAGCTGAACAAAATAGTCATGTTGGTTCATGGTTAATAGCTGCAAATTACGTAGAGGATAAAGCTCTAAGACAGTTTTTCTTCACAAAAGCAGAGCATTATTTAAAATTCCGTCCAAAATCAGAGCAAATAAAACGACAAGAAGAAATGTCAAAATTAAAAGGGTTACTTTTCAATGACAAATAAAGTAAAAATACTAGCTGTAGTGCTTGAATTCTCCACTTGGCAATATGCGAGAGCTTGGTCATACATTTCATCCTATGCATTCATCAACGGATTGGAGGAAAATGACATAGAAGTAGTTTGGTTACCTGCTGTAATTGAGTTACATAATAACCAACCTGATGTATTAAGTAACATGTCTGACTTATTTCCCGATCAAACTTTTGATCATATTTGGACTTGGTTAGTACATGTTGATTATCCAGAGAAATTTTGGAACTGGGCAAATAAATCATCTGATACGATTATTGGTTTAACAATGGAATCGTTACAAATGACCGCTGAGGAAATTGTTGAATTTCCTCATTTGGGACAAAGACAACAGTTTGTTTTAGATCAAGCGAAAAATTGTACACATATATTGTGTGCCGATGAAGCAGATGTTGCTCTTGTCGAAAATAAAATTAAGAAACCGGCTTTGTTTTATCCCCTTGCGGTGCCTGAAGATTGCATAACGTTTCCAAACACAAAACTCTTAAAATCTAAAGCATCATTTTTAGGTGCCATTTATGGTGAAAGAGGAAAGTATTTAAATAATGAAGTGATTAAGGACTTTATAGAAGTAATTGAGCCGCCAGAAAAAGATACTCCTTTACCATTGTTATTTAACAACCTAATGAGTGATATATCTAATACCCTGAAGGATAAAAACAATAAATCTGATTTACCATTAATGTTAGATAACTTAATCGATATTCGGAAAAAACTTTTTACAACATATCTGGAGGGTATCTCAGGCTATTGTGGCAATGTGAACCTTCCATCAATCTTTAAATCCTTTGCAGGTAGAGTTGCAGACTCAATGATGATTGGTGTGCCAGTTTTAACATGGAAACCAAATAATAGACCCATTGCAACAAATATTTTTGAACAAAATAAAGAAATTTTCTATTTTAGTTCTCCAGAAGAGTTACAGCAACACATTAAGAAATTGATAAATACCCCCCAAGTAGCAGAAGAAATGGCTGTTAATGCCAGGAATAAACTCATAAATGCCCATACATCTCGTATCAGAGTAAAACAAATTCTTAATTGGATTAAAACTTCAGAAATTCCTGATTACACAAAAGAAGTGGGCTACTTACCAACTTTTAAAGAGTCAAAATATTATGAAGACTTGTTCATAAATACGCCATTTTGGAGTAAAAATACTCCCAATGATGATGAGATTACTCGACTTAAACACATTGAAGATTATTTACAAAAAATTAAAAGTACAACAAATAGACCTTTGAAGATACTTGAAATTGGCTGTGGTCGTGGTTGGTTGGCGAACAAGTTATCCAATTTTGGAGAGGTTACTGCAATAGATCCGATTGGCGAGGTTATTGACCATGCTAAAAGCATGTTCCCCCATATTAACTTCTTAACTGGCGATGCTACATTACTTAGATTTCTTGGACATGATGAACGATACGATGTAGTGGTTAGCTCTGAAGTTATTGAGCATATACCAGACCAATTTAAACATGGCTTTATCAATGATTGCAGCTCACTAACCAGTAATAATGGCTATTTTATTATTTCAACTCCACGTGGAGATATACAAGAAAAATGGGAGGAGGTTCACGGAGTTCCGCCACAACCTACTGAACAATGGATGAATGAATCATCTCTTAAAGATTTATGCATTTTAAATGGGTTTGAAGCTCAAGAACTCAACAGAGCATACATTATGGATATTTATCAGATATGGCTATTTTCTAAACTTTCAGCTTGACCGGCAAGTAAAAAAACAGCTAAGAAATTGATATATAATATCACTTCGTGCAAATGTAAAAGAAATGATTAAATGCTAATTTCTAATCGGCATCGGTCATTTCTTCTTTACTTGTATCATGGCTAAATAGACAACTTTATTTCCGAGTAACAGTTACCAAATTGTTGTATTCAAATGAGATTTTTTCTCAAATGCAGTTTTTAGTAAAAATTCTGAGATTTCACTTTCGATTAAAGGGCGTGTTTCATGCTCTTTACAAGATGGCCTTTCCCACTCGTGTCTAAATTTATTGTTCAACATATAAATATCTGAGAAAAATAAATCATTTTCTTCTTTATACACGTCAAATATTTTCTGTTGTAATTCGATGTTAAACTCACACTTAATAGCACCGGCATGCAAAGATTTGTTTTGCCAAGCAACCTGTTTTAAATAAGCATGATAAGATGTATTAGGAATACAGATTTTATTAATATAATCAATAACTTCCGCTTTAAGAGTTGGGTTATATTTAGTGGGCGGTATCCTGATAATGGGTTGCGCCTTCATCCCATTAGAGCTTTTAACAAATTTCAGCATATTGTGCACGATTTCGTTATTAGAAAATGTTGAAAAATTAGCGATTTTAATGCCTACTACTTTAGCTGAGGCTGCCTTTAAATATTTATAAACAACTTTGTAATCAAGCATTTCCTTTTCATTACATATATAATCTTCAACATATTTCTTTTTACTTTTGATCATGCCATTAAGTTTATCAGTTATATAACACGACTCAAGCAACTCCCATTGTGGTCGTATCGTAAACATAAAGTGTATTTCTGAAAAATGGATTTCCAATAGCGAAACAAAGTCTTTGAATGCATTCGAATGCAACATTGTATAAAAATCCTCATCAGAGGTAATCACGTGTTTATTAGGATTTTTTATAAAAAAATCACTCATTTTATTTAGGATTTCAATTTTTGTTTTTTCGCTATCCTTTGTATTAATAAATTGAGAAAAATGTACATTTCTTTGCATATATAATAAATCATTTTCACTTAATGTATCACTGTTGGCAGCTAATACATTCTGAATATGCGTAGTCGCTGTCTTTGGTCCTCCAATATGCACAAATATTCTGCGTTTAAGCAAACTAGACGCAATGAATAGCATCTCATCGTGAGACTCACTCCATACTCCGTATGATAACTTTGAGACACATTTTTGATTAATATAATCTCGATTCTCTTTCGCAGCTGTTAAATCTGAAATAGCAAAGAATACAACGTCGAATTGATTATCAATGTCATAATAGTCTAGGTAATGTACGTTCAAATCTAAATACTTATTGCTAAACTTGTCGATTGAATATATATCTACCTTTTTTGAATCTAATACTTTGATAATAGAGTGAGCAAACTCACCTCCACCTACCACTAATACTTTCATGACTTCTTTCCTGATTTTCCAATATTTACAATTGTAATTATAAGACCTATGGCAACTTTCATTTTAGAACAATTCTATTTTGAGTTTATTATTAATCGCGATCTACTCTAACTTTACGTTTCAAAGTATGCGACGTCATAAATTCAAGATGAGACACTACATCTTTTCCAAATTTAGCTCTCATCATTTCAATATATTTGGGACTCTTAAAGTAAACATCAAATGCATAATCTCTGAATGTTAAGACTTCTTCGGCTTTTAGAGATTCAGTTGGTAAAGGCAAGCATTCATACGCATGTTGAGAGTAGCCAATCCATCCTGGCCCCCCTTCATCTTCGGGCAATTTAATACCCTGCTCTACTGCCATGTTATGAAGTGGAGAACCAGGGTAAGCCATTGCAGAATAAAAATTAGCCCACTCAGTATTTAATTCAAGTGCCATATCTAATGTCTCTTGCATAGATTCGTATGTATCATGCGGTAAACCGAATATATAGTTTGCACCTACATATATTCCGGCATCCTGAATTTTCTTAATGACTTTAGCAATGTCAATATCAACAAAGCGCCCTTTATCAACTCCTGTTCGAACATTTTTATTACCTGATTCAATTCCAATACCTAGCCAGTTAAATCCAGCCTGTTTTAACTTCTTGAGAAATTTATCTTTTACGGTATCAATACGTGCATATGCCCAAATATTTAAATCATACCCTTTGTCAATAATATGATCACATATGTCCATGACATGCCCAGGGTGTAATACAAACATTTCATCTGCAAATTTGATGTTCTTAACACCATATTCATTAACTAATATATCTAACTGTTTTATCGTCCATTCAACACTAAAGTATCTAATTCCAGCTTTACCAAATGGAGCATTAATGCAACAAAAGCTGCATCTGAATGGACAACCAAGACTTGTATATAACGATGCATACGGTTGCCGGTCATTAATATGATCCCAACAATGCCAGTTATGCGCCTTATACTTATCCATTGGAAGAAGATCCCAAGCCATGCCTGGTATTTCTTCATCTAAATTCTTTATATTTTTTGTTATTTGAGTACTACATATTTTTTTAAAGTTATCCCAATACCAAATACCACCAACTCTGCTAAAGTCTGGTGTATCAAGTTTTAACTCAATTATTGTTTGTTCGATCGATATTGGGCCTTCACCGTAACAGACGAAATCAGCCTGTGTTTGTTTTAACGTTAGTTCAGGTAATGCGGCAGAATGAGTGCCCAAAAACATGGTTTTAATACTTTCTTTTTTACTTTTCAGTAAATGATGAACATCCATCGCCGCAGGCATACTTTGAGTCGATGCAGAAGGCTGTTGCCCATAAACGACAAATACTGTTAACAAAGGGTTTAAATCGATTATGGCGTTGACAGTTTGTTCATAAGAAAGTTGAAGCGCCTCAGCATCTAGAATATCTACCTTATAGTTCTTATTTCTTGCATATTCAGCAATTAAAGCAGCCCAAATGGGCGGTTCAAAAGCAATTAAATCATCAGCAAGGGACTGGTAGACTCTGTTTTTACCCGGCGAGTTGACCAATAAAAGGTCTAATTGAGGCGCTGAATCAATCATTCACATCATCCTATATTTAATAAATGTTTAACTTTATCAACAATCATTTGTGCTGAGGGCGTTATGTTTTCACTCGCTGGTGATACACCACACACTTTGTCGGCAATGCCAAAAGCATGAACAGGTACTTTAAACTCATGCATTAGGTTATAAGCAAATGATTCTGAAGCACCAACCATTTGAAAATCGGAGTCAATCACTAAACCAAGTCCTGTATTTTCAATTGAAGTTGCAAAATCATCACTTGTTATAAATGGTTTTAGCCATACCTGATGGATTAAGTCACATTTAATTCCATCTTTTTCAAGAAGTTCACATGCTTCTACGGCATTTAACCTAGCTGCAGAGATAGCTAAAATAGTAATTTTAGCCTCGTCATGTAGCGTATTGTTCATTTCCTCTGTCAACACAAAACTTCGCCTATGCTCGCTTACATACAAAGGATCATCGTTAGACATAAACCAATCCCAAATTGATTGGTATTCTTTGGGAGTCATGGGCGAAGCTACATACATTCCTGGAGAATGCATGAATATACTATGAATGCTTGATGATGCTGTATGTCCAATACCATGTCCTTCCATGGCTATGGAGCGGATAAATACAGGACATGGTTTACCCCATACTTGTTTTGACTTTGCTGCATAGTTAACCAAAGAGCTAGCGTTATACCACATGAACCCTTGGTACCTTACTACAAATATAGGCCTACGGCCTTTTAAGGCAGCCCCAACAGCAAATGCTGGACCAGCAACATCCGTCATAGGTATTTCCACAATATTTTTACAATCAGGCACGGTCCCGCCAATCCAGCCAACCGCAGATACACACTGCCCTAAAAGTAATCCATTGTTATTTTCTAAATGATCACGAGTGACCGTCTTAATTACTTCAGCTGTTGTTACGCCCATAGAAGCTCCACTTTACGTTTATTCTCACTATCGATAACTTCTAATTTGTTTTCTAATCCCATACTGATTAACTCGTTTTTAATCAATTGATACCGATCCCATTCTGGTGCGCCATCATTGCCAGTGCCGGCATGCCAAAGAACACGACATGTTCTAATATTAATAAAGCCAGGCTTACCGCTTTCTTTGATTTTTTGTGCATGATGTGCAATTAACCAAGGGTCATCCGTAATATCAACGGCATACATTCCCATAGATTTAGCGACATCGACAGGGTTCCAGCTTCTTCGTGTCTCGACTTTAGTGAGAATACTCAGGTCGTTATCTTCACATACAAAGATAACCGGAAAATCTTTTGATGCAGCCCAGCCTAGAGATGGGTAGATATAATCCTCTTCAACTGATGCATCACCACAAATAGTTAATGTTGTTTCACCGGATGCCATAGCAGCTCCAACTGCAATTGGAACTTGCTCTCCCATTAAGCCACTATGGCCATGCATATTAATTTCAGTGCCTTGAATGGCATTCGATCCAGACATACCTCCAGAACATCCGGTATCTAAGCCCAGTAATTCATCTCTCAACGCTTGCGGGTTCCCGCCAAAACTAAGATATAAACCATGACATCTATGTTGACCAAAAATATCAATACCAGGGAGCACCATCGATAAAGCGGCTGAATTGAACTCAGAGCCTATAGCAAGGTAAATTGGTATTTGAATATTTTTGTTATCAAACTCTTTTTTTACTTGAAAATCAAAATGTCTTGAATAATTTCCTCTCCGAAATAATTCAAGACCAAACTCTTCCCCGAATTCAGTAGAAAGATTAGGTATACAGCCTAATAATGGTGTTCGCATGGTTAACTGATTCCTGATATTTTATTGTAGAATTCTGTCATAGATTGGTAGATATAATCAGCTTCTCTAAGGAAGCTTTTATCTAATGTGGTACAAAGGGCAACCGTTTTCATGTTAGCCTTTTTAGCACTGCTAATGCCTAACGGTGCGTTTTCAACAACTAGGCACTCATGACTTGAAAGGGTAAACTTATCCATTGCCACCAGATACGGTTCCGGATTTGGTTTTCCGTTCTCATAATCACTGGCAGTTACTATTTCATCAAATAGCGATAACAAGCTGCCCGAAGGTAATGTGTCAATAGACTTAGTAAACCTGAGTTTAGAAGCACCAGTAACAACTGCTGTTTTGATATTATTTTCTTTAAGAAACTCAAGTAAATTAATAACATCTGGGTATAACGAAAAATTCATATTTTCAATATAATATGATTCTTTTTGTGCAACTACGTAATTAATATTATCTAACGATTCAAGCTGATTTAATGCAAGAAAGTGTTGCGCTACAGCACTAGGTTTTAATCCTTCAAGTGCGAAGTATTCACTTTTCTCAAAAGTGATACCGAAAGTTGAAAATGCATAATGCCAAGCATCAAAATTATCATGCATAGTATTTGCAATTACACCGTCAAAATCGAACAGTATCGCTTTATAGTTGATTTGTTTAAATAGCATACTTATCTATCATTTCGTCCGTTAACTCCACACCTAAACCAGGCAATTTTTGTACCAAGATTGAACCATTCTCAATAATTAAAGGTTCAATGAAAAATTCATGATAAACTGCATTCATAGAAGCGTCGAATTCTAGTAAGGTACAATTGTCTGTTGCTGCCATCAGCTGCATTGTCGCTGCTAAAAGAACTCCAGATGAATAATTATGTGGCGACACTTCAATATTATATTCTTTAGCCAACTTACAAATATTCATCGTTTCTTGAATACCACCAGCACGTGCGATATCAGGCATGGCTATATCGACCGCATTATTATCAAAGAGTGTTTTAAAACCATGCACTAAGAATTCATTCTCTCCGGCTGCGATTGGAATAACCGATGAACTCTTAATTTGACCCATCTCACAATAAAGGTTTGGGTTAATTGGTTCCTCTAACCAGGTCAGGCCATATGGTTCCCATAACGAAATAGCCTCTAATGTTTCGGTGTAGTTATAACCACAATTGAGATCAATGATCATCTTGTTCTCTTCACCTATTTCATCGCGAATAGCCTTTACTCGTTTGAGGTCCTCAACAGGCTTTTTATAACCTATATGAGCTTTTATGGTGCTTATGCCCATTTCCTCTATGGCCCTAACCCTATCCAACATTTTATCGATGTCATTTTCCCAATACACATCACTAGCATAAGCTTCTAATTTTTTTTGTTTAAGCCCGCCTAATAACTCATGAACAGGTACATTTTTAAATTTCCCCAATATATCCCAACATGCAATTTCTATTGCACTAGCGGCGCAGATTGAAGATCCCATACGTTCAAAATAGACCTGGTTATCAATTAATTCTCGACGAATTTCGTCAATATCAAGCGGATTTAATCCGATGGCCATTTTCCCAATTGGCCCATTTAATAGCGCTTTAATATACTCCGCATTCCCAACTCCCTCACCTAAACCTGTAATTCCAGCGTCAGTGAATACTTTCACTATGATATGGTTACGAACAGTAAATCCACCTCTGGATATTTGCATTGTCGATGATAACTGCTTCTGTAAATGATGAACTTCAACTTTTGTTATTTTCATATTAAACCGTAGATATTTTGATGATGACCGTTCTTTCATTAATAGAAAGGGATTGTTTAGAGGAAGCCATTACATCATTAAATGTGTCTCCCAATTCATATAATTCTTCATTATCATGATTAAATACATTGCCACGACATATTTGATAATACGATTTGTCTTCTAATTGGAAATATTTATCAAACTCTTGCTGAGAGTTATAATTACTTATCGTCATAGTACATCCACAGCTATCAATTGTTTGTTCAACCGGATTGATTGGTTCATCCAAATAAAAATAACCAAAGTCTGATAACCGTTGTTCCTCCATTTCCTTTAGGCCTTCATACCCTTCTTGTTGCCTACCATAAGCATCATTTAATCTCACTAAATCAGTTTTGTTAGGTGGTGTTTCTAATTCAATAATATCTATGCCATGTTCGGACTCTGCTTTAGTAGAATGAAAGACTCCTTTATCGATAATTGTAGCCCCTAGACCGTCAATTATTTGTCTAAGTCCAAAGGTATTAGATAATGCTCTTCCTCTTAAAACCGTAAGTGACGTTTTCTTTAAAGGATGACAATGCATAGAAGTAGAGTGTGTCGATTTAATATGAAGTTGCCATATTGCAACCAGCTCGTTCTCAAAAATTAAGAATTCGTATCCCCAAGGTTTTATGACAACTTTATTTTTATAAGATAATGGCTGGGAATTTTTCTTTTTTTCACTCTGAGCACCAATTTCTTTAAGAATATATTTATCCTTGGAGCCAATAGATACTCTTTTAATCACTACTTATCCTCAAAATTAACATTTCTTTGATAAAAATCTTTAATCGTTAGATTCAAACCAACGTCAAGTGAAATACTTGGTTTCCAGCCTAAACTTTTAATTTTTTCTATATCTAACTCTTTCTTATCGACCCCTCCTAAGAAATCATTATCAAAAATTAACTTCCCTTTATAATTCATTAACTTTTTTAATGTCTTAGCAAGAAATTTAATTGAATAATCGCATCCAGAACCAACATTTAATGCATTATTTCCTTCATAGTCACTCATCAAAAATATAGCAGCTGATGCCAAATCATCAGCAAAGATAAAATCTCGTCTTGCTTCTCCAGTCCCCCAAATAACAAGAGAATCAGAACTGTCACGTTTAGCTAATGCCATCCTATGAATTAATGACGGGATAACAAGCGAATTTAAAGGCTCATAGCTTTGGTTTAAGCCATAAACATTTGAAGGGATGATGGATAAAAAGTCGGTGCCATACTGTCGATTATATGATTCACACATCTTTACCCCAGCAAGCTTAGCCGTTGCAAAAGCGTCACTTGTCGGCTCTAATATCCCACCTCCAATGGCAGACTCTTGCATAGGTTGGACACTATTCTTTGGATAAATGCAATTACAGGCAAAAAATAGAAGGCGTTTTACAGAAGAAAGATAAGATTGGTGTATAACATTGCATGTCATCTGCAAATTTTCATAGATAAAGTCTGCTCTATATGAATTATTCGCATAAATACCACCGACTTTCCCTGCTACAAAATAGACGTAATCAGGCTTGTAGGTGCTAAAGAAATTTGCAACATGAACTTGATTTAATAAATCAAGTTCATGTTTTGAAGGGCAAATAATGTTGGTGTACCCTTGAGCTACTAACTGTCTTTTTACAGCAGAACCAACCATACCAGTAGCCCCGGCAATAAAAATTAAAGCGTTTTTATCCATTCGCCCTTCCTTGCATTAGCCTTTCTATTTAAAATAATTAATAACCGCTTTCATGAAATCGCCATTGTTGTCGTAATGTGGTGACGTAATCATATTTCCATCAATAACAACAGGAGCTTTGTGCTGATAATCAGCACCTGAATTAACCATGTCAGCTTCTATGCTCCAAAATGCCGTCATTTTACGACCTTTCGTAACTCCAGCAGAAATCAACACCCATGGGCCATGACAAATGGCTGCTATCAGCTTGTTTTCATTATCCATATCACGAATAAACTCTAGAACTTCAGGTAAAAGTCTCACCCGGTCTGGTGCTTCAAAGCCACCAGGAACAATAACCATATCAAAATCTTCTGATTTTAAATCTACAGTAGCCATAGTTGCTTTAGCTGGATTCCCAAACTTCCCATAACAAATAGCGGCATCTTTTGTAGCAACTTCTACAGACCAATTCTCTTCTAATAAACGATAGTATGGGTAAACATATTCTTCATCTTGAAACCCTGGTCCGGTTATTATGACGGCTCTTTTTGTCATGACTTAAACTCCAATAAACATAAAATAAATTCGACTGATGTTACACCTTAACATTTAACTTGTAAATTCAATTAAAATAGTAAATCCTTGCTTACAATAGTATTTTATCTTTTAAAAAATACATTTAATTCACAAGCAAAAAGCACAAAAAAACAGATGTAAAAATGGTATAAAACATGCTTGTGAAACATAACTTCTGTAATTACTATTTAGAGCAACATATAAATATGCACCCAATAAAAACATTGTTCATCGCTCAGTTTTTTGATAACAGAACCGTATTCGAAGATTCTTCAGCTTTGAACGAAATCATAAACCCACTAATCCAATCTGGATTAGTGGGTGATTATAAAATACATGCTTGGAACTTCGGCAAAGAATATATAGAAAATCAACTCAACATCCGTTTTGACTTGCTTAGAGAAAAAATACGAAGTAAGAAAGTTACAATTTATGCAGCAGGCAAGCATACAGAAGGCTTATGGGCTCAATTCTCAAAGTTTAACGTTTCAGCAATTTGTGACAAGCAGCCTGAGAAGATTGGAAAGACATTCAATGGTATTTCTGTAATAGATATCAATGAAATAAATACTGATATCATCATCGTCTCCAGCAGAGCATGGGAATTAGATATCATTGCCATGTTACAAGTTAAATTCCCAAATAAAGAAATCTATGGCCTTTATGATGATGTACAAAGAGATATTCTGATTAGCAATCAAGAAAAAACTGACTTAATTTGTTCTGAGCTTGCATCAGATCAATACGATTTAATAGTGTACATACCAGCCGAACCAGCTGAAGCACTAAATTTAGAACAACTGGCATCATTAAAAGACAGTGCCATAACGACTCCACTCGCTGCTGTTTGGTGGGATTATGATGATAGTTCATCAGAAAATATATACATGACACTTGAAAAAAATACACTACAAACTGCAGATTTAATCATTGACCCCGGTCATTTCACAAAAACAAGAGCAATGAAGGATTCACTGTATCCTTATAACAAGCACAACATGGCTTATAAAGTAGCGGTGTTACCTACCCCCGTGGATATAGAGTTGTACTTCCCCAGGGAGAAAACTATTAATGTTGCAATATTTGGGAGCGATGCAGGTTTAAGACGGCAATGGATTGACATGCTTCAAAAGAATTATCCAAAAGATTTTCAGCATATTGGAGGTGTGGGTTTAGGGAAAGTAGCAATCCCAATGGAGGAGTATGCTAGATTGGCAGGAAAAACAAAAATAATGGTAAATACGCAAACTTACAGCTTTCGAACTCAGTGCAAAGGTAAAGTACGTGAAGCCTTAGCCAGTGGCTGCCTATTAATAGAAGAAGATAATACAGAAAGTCGTCAATTCTTTGGAAACCAACCCTTTGTAAAATACTTTACCACTAAAACTGAACTGCTCGATACTATTTCTTATTATCTATCTAATCCTATTGAACGTGAAGAATTAGCTCATCAAGGCTATCAATGGTACTTAGAACACTGGGCGCCAAAACAATGGGCAAAAAAAGTTTTATCAGCTGTTCACAAATCCACAAGACAAGTCGACATTTAAAACTATGAAGAAACAATTAGAAACCCCAATTATTATACTTGCAGGTGGGCTTGGTACTAGGCTTCAATCGTGTGTACCAGATACCCCTAAATTATTAGCGCCACTAGGCAGTAGTAACTTCTTAAACATTTTACTAGCTTGGTTAGAGCAACAAAATGCAACACGAGTCACTTTCTCTCTAGGTTACAGGTCTGAACAAATAATAACATCCCTTAGAGAGATCAAACATACGTACTCATTTGAGATAGATTGGATTATAGAGCAGTCCCCACTAGGTACCTTAGGTGGGCTAAGTAATACCTTACACGGTAGAGATTACCAGCAGTGTCTTGTGTTGAATGGCGACACATTCATTGACCTTAACCTCTTTGAGTTCAATGAAGTAATGACATCATTATCTTCATTCTGCGGCATAGCTGCCAAACATGTTGACAACACCACACAATATGGACGATTAGAACTTAAGCCAAATGGATTTCTATCAGGTTTTGAAGAAAAAAACCCTGATAAGACAGAGCCGGGATGGGTAAATTCTGGGGTGTATTATTTATCTAGCACAGCGATTTCAATAATAAAGTCACATTCTATTGGTGACATCGAAAAGTCTTTTTTTTATAATTATATTAATGAATTACGTTATTATAAAATAACACAGGGCATTTTTATTGATATAGGAACTCCAGTGTCTTATAACAGCGCTAGCCAAATATTAAAGGACTACATTTTATGATCATTTCCAGAACCCCATTTAGAGTTTCTTTATTTGGTGGTGGTACTGACTATCCTCCTTGGTATCAAGAACATGGCGGTGCAGTCATCGGAACTGCTATTAATAAGTATTGCTATATTACAGTCCGCGAACTTCCCCCCTTTTTCGAGCATAAGCATCGTATTGTTTACTCTCAAGTTGAAACGCCTAATGAAATATCAGAGATAAATCACCCCTCTGTTCGTGCTGTCTTATCAGAAATGAATGAAACTTCGGGTATTGAAATCCAACACCAAGCCGATCTTCCAGCACGTTCTGGTTTAGGTTCAAGTTCATCATTTACTGTTGGATTATTAAATGCCCTACGCGCTAAAAAAGGTTTGATATCTTCTCCGCAGCTTTTAACAAGTGAAGCTATTCGAATTGAGCAATCGGTCATACAAGAGAATGTTGGTTCACAAGACCAATGTTGGGCAGCGCATGGCGGCACGAACTTCATTGAGTTTAAGCCCAATGGAAATATCAATGTTACTCCATTAATTATGTCTGCACAGACCACATCAGAACTTGACTCTCACATGATGTTATTTTTTACTGGCATTAGTCGTATTGCGAGCCATATAGCGGAGAAAAAAATAGAAAATATCAGTAATAAAGAATCACAATTATCTCATATGCTTAAATTGACCTATGACACACGAGATATATTGCAGTCCCCACATGTAGATATTAAAGATATTGGTGACTCACTCCAAGAGTCTTGGCAATTGAAAAAACAACTTGCTACAGAAATTACAAATAGTGAGATTAATGATATTTATATGCAGGGTATTAATGCTGGAGCGTACGGAGGAAAACTTCTGGGGGCTGGCGGCGGTGGCTTTATTATGTTTTTGGCCGCCCCTAAATACCATAAAAATATAAAACGCAGTTTAAAAAACCTAATTCATGTCGACGTAAAAACAGGAGCTTGTGGCTCAAAAATAGTCATGTATGAACCAAATGGTTTTTTCTAAATAAAGATATTATTTAATTGAAGTCCAATGCACAGGAGTACCGTAAGGTATATCTTGTGCTATTTCTCTACCCAATATTTCATCATAATGCTGAGGCGGTAAACCTAATCCAGGACGAATACACCGCATATTGTCCTTAGTAATTACATCGCCCTTTTTAAGGTCGGCAACAAAATATAAAGAACGTCTGTATTTGACATTCTCTCGTTCATTATCTGACAATTCATAATTAACTTTACCAAGAGCCTGCCAAGCTTGATAAGTATCAAGACATAACTCAGATAATTGTTGTGGCTCAATCGAAAACTCACTATCAGGTCCTTTGTCGGCTTTTGATACAATAAAGTGCTTCTCAATAACATTTGCGCCTAAGGCAACCGCGGTAATGGCGGCCACATTCGTTAATGTATGATCTGACAAGCCGCCAATAACATGATGTTGGTTAATAATATCAGTCATCGTCAATAAATTTGCTTGTTCGATGGGCGCTGGATAACTGCTAATACAATGCAATACGACTAGTTCAGTGCATCCTGCTTGCTTAACAGTATCAATGGCAAGTGCAATTTCTTCTTCATTTGCCATGCCAGTCGACATGATGATTGGCTTCCCTGTCGCTGCAATATAACGAATTAATGGTAAGTCAGTGATTTCAAATGATGCAATCTTATAGGCAGGAGCTCCAAGGTTTTCAAGTAGATCCACCGCAGTTTCATCAAATGGGGTCGAAAACAGGGTTATGCCAATTGCTTTAGCATAACGAAATAACTCTTCATGCCACTCATATGGCGTGTGTGCCCATTCGTACAAATCATAGAGCTTATAACCGTCCCACAAGCCCCCTTTAAGCATAAACTCATCATGGTCACAATCTATGGTCATTGTATCGGCCGTGTAAGTTTGCAATTTAATTGCATTAGCCCCGCTTTCTTTTGCGGCTAAAATGGTTGCTTTCGCCTTTTCCAAGGAGCCATTGTGATTAGCCGATAGTTCAGCAATGATATATGGAGGATAGCCCGCACCAATCTGCTTGCCGTCTATAGCAATACACTTAGAAAATTCAAAATCATTCATTAAGCCGTACTTCCTGCATCTATTGTCATAGTAGATCCTGTAATACTTTTTGCGTTATCACTTAACAAATACACTACAGCTTGGGCGACATCACAACTTTCTGCTAGCTTATTAAGAGGACTACGGCGTTTAATTTTATCTAATTTATCGTCTGTTAAACCTGCCGTCATAGCTGTATCCATAAAGCCCGGCGCAATTGTATTTACCGTGACATTTGCTTTACCTACTTCACGGCTTAATGATTTAGTAAAGCCTGATAATGCCGCTTTACTTGCACCATACACTGACAAGCCACTATACCCCGTTGACGCAATAATGGAGGAGATATTCACAATGCGGCCACACTGATTTATCAGCATTGGCCGTACAAAGTATTTACTTAACAATAGAGGCGCTTGAATATTAACGGCTAGTGTTTCACTAATTTGTGTTTCATGCATGGTTGCTAAAATTCCATCATGGCCAACAGCCGCATTATTAATTAATCCGTAAACCCGTCCATAGGTTGTTGTAATAGCGCGGCATAATACTTGAATGTTGTCACTGTCTGATAAATCAAAAGACTCAAAAGACAAAGTCGAAGGGTATTTTGATTGTAGCATTGAGAAATCGGTACTTTTAGAGCGAGCGATACCTATTACATGATAGTTTTCTACAACTAACGCTTGGCAAACCGCTAAGCCTAACCCTTTAGATGCTCCGGTGACCACTACGACTTTCATTAACAGCCTCTATTTATTTTATTAGCGGCGTTAGTTGCCAGCTCTGTTTTAAAAAACAATAACATAGGAATCTGATACTTACTTAACGTTTTCTTACAATGAATGATTAACTGCTGTTTAAATAACTTTTCATCATCTATTTTATCTCTTAATACCAAATCAGCAGCCACTAACTGCCCCATCATGGCATTTGATTGTCCAAACACTCTCACATCCAGTACGTTGTTAAACTGCCTAATAATTGACTCCACATACTCAGGATAGACTTTATTGCCACCCACATTAATTACGCCGCTGTCGCGCCCAACAAACAAAACTCTCTCATCATCTATAGTAACTATATCGCCCGTGTCATAGTAACCTTGAGCATCAAGTGGTAAGTAATTTTCAGAGGTAGACAAGAACGCTTCCGGCTTAACCATTAAGTGATTTTCATTATTAATTTTAAGCTGAGGGCTTCGAGTTGACTCATTAAGCCAAGTATAAGGAAAACCGGCTTCGCCATCGACAACAGTCAAACCAACACCAGCTTCGGTAGAAGCGTAGATATGCCTTATTGTAGCGTTATTAAATGTACTTTTTAGATTGGTTAAAATCAGATTATCAGCTATTTCACCTCCCAATGTAATGTTATTTAGCTTTAGCTGCTCAATGTCTTTTACCATTAATAACTGTCGCCACATCGAAGGCGTTGCAGATAATGCGGTAACGGCGTTATCTTTAAACCACTGTATATTTTTTTGTAAGTCAGTCTCTTGAGTAACAACGAGTACCGACTCCGTTAATAAGCTTTGTAATATAACTTGCAAGCCAGCAAATCGGTGAACGGCGTAAAGTAATCCCCATCGATGGCTATTTACTGATAATGGAGAATATTTTACGGTTCGTGTTAATGACTCCAACGAATGAGATATCAGTTTAGGTTCGCCAGATGTACCTGATGTTGCCAATATCCACTGAGTATCATTTTTAGGGAGGGTAGCGCCTGATATACATTGCGATTCAACATACATTCTGTCGTCAAAATTTAGTTGAAAATTAACGCTGTGCTCAACAATTAAATTATCTTTTTGCATAGATAAAATATCTGGTGGCAATACTAAAATTTTTGACGCAAAACCATCCATAGCACATAACCCAGTAATAAAATTAACAGGGTCATCAATCCTTAAGGCAACCACACTGTTTTGTAATGCAGGAAACTGGAAACGAATATCTAAAGCTTGTTCTATCAATTGTAGATAAGTAACGGACTTGATATCGCCGACTAAAATCGGCGACTTTATTGTACACTTACTTAGACGTTCGATTAACGAAAGATTAGTCACAAGCATTTTCATAAATAGTAACAAACTCTTTTAATGTGCGTGGGTAAATAGCATTTGTCATTGATGAAAAAGGATCCAGTGACAGATCCTCTTCGAGGCGTGCAACTAAAATAGCAAAACCTAAAGAGTCTAACCCACTATCGAGTAAAACTGTATTATCAGTTAATGGCGCTTTTATTATGCAATCGGTTAATTGAGCAACTTCATTAATCAACGTTAAAATTGTGGTTCTAATATTCATTTTTGTCCTTTGTTGAAACTGGCTGTCGCTATCGCAATTTTTAGATGTTTTGGTAAAAGTGTCAATACTAAGTCACGGTTTCGAGCCCAATATTGAGCATCATATTGATAATATATAATTTCTGAGTTCGTTTTTTGTGGATTAACCGTATATCTCAGTAATTTATGAATTTTTTGTGGTGCGGTGTTGCTCGATAATACTTGTGCATTGAGTGAAATAACACCTAACTCGTTAAATGCAAAATCTAGTGCACAAACAGCTAATACGAGTCCAAACCCAGGCATGATATGCTCATCCCCAATATAACAACCCCATTCACACTCATCTTCGTTAATATTAGAAAAGTTCAATACCCCAATTGGTTTATTGTCTAGATGACAAACAAATTGTTGTTGTGACATATCTTGTGCAAGCTTATCAAACCAGGCTTTTTGTTGTTCCACTGATATTTCATCTCGATGGAACATATTATTCTGAATACGAGGCGTATTACGCCATAATCGTACTTGTTCAATATCAGCCTCAGTGATCAACTTAAAATTAACGTTTGGCATAATCATGTTTCTTAGTCAGTTTCATTATCATATATGCAACACGTGATACGCCTAAGCCATCAACCAGCTCTTTAACTTGAAAATGCTGTTCCTGTAATTTCTCTTCGCTTGTCATCATTAATCTCACTGCCTTTGCATAATCCGATTTTGTTGTTTGATTAAAGTGACCCACATAACAATGATGTCCTTTTTCTTCCATAAACTGAGCTGTTGGGATTTGGTTATCAGCAATGCTAGCAACAATACTGGGAGTGCCTGTACAACACCGTTCCCATGTCATTGTTCCAACAGCGCCTATCATTAATACACAACTAGCCATATGCATAGCGACATTATCTATTTGAATGAATAGTGACATATTGTTGAATTCAGAAACAACGAGTTCTAGTTCCTGAAGGTGCTGATAGTTACTGCCAACAATTACATTGACCGTAAAATCACTGATTCCTACCATTAATAGCCCTCTCAAAGCTTTCATGGTTTCATTACTCAAATCACTACCGCCAAAACAAATGCAGATTATTTTTTCATCAATTCGACTTTTGAATAAAATTTCCCTCGTCGTTATATCGTTAAACTCTTGACGTAAAAGAGCAAACTTAGGGCCTAAAAGAAAATTTGTATATTTCGGCGTTAATGCTTCATATCGGGTTTCATAATGGGGTAAATAGTTTTGATCGACTACAATATCGCTCTTAATTTGACGATCGGCTAAGTCATCTATGACTACTAACTGGCAATTTAGGTCTTGAATTTTCTCGTGCCATTTATCATCAATACCGTAATGGTCAACAACAACCCATGATGGTTTTAACCGCAAAACAACTTGAGTCACTTGCTTTATTTCATCATTGTAATCAACCCCTAACCAAGAGCCGTATTGACAGTGATGATTACCCTCAAAGATTGACTTACCTGTTGATAACATATGCACGTTTATTCCATGCTGTTTAACTACATGGGAAAGCTCACCACTAAAGTGACGCATCACAAAAGCCACTTCAAAGCCCATAGCTTTCATATGAAGCGCCAGCGCAAGGCACCTCATAAGGTGGCCAGAACCAATATGAGTAGAAGCATCAACCCTAAATAAGATTAATCCATTTTGATTGTTAGCATTATTGCTCAAGATGATTGAGAGGTTAAGTGGTCGTTAATTTGTTCAATCGAGCGTTTAGCAATTTCATGATTTGGCTCTATACTTAACACAAATTCATAAGCCATTTTCGCTGATTCAATAACTCCACAGGTAATAAACAATTGCGCTAACTCACACCAGACAGATGATTGCGTATTAAAGGTTTCAAGATAACTTGAATAGGCTTCTATAGCCTGATCCGTTTTTCCATTTTTCGCTAGTACTTGTCCATAGGTGCGTTTCAGTCGGGTAGAGCTATTACATAAAACTGCCAGCCTATCTTCAGCTTCATCAAACTTTTCCAAACGTATCATCAAGTAAATTAGTTGTTCAATGTCTTCGTTGTTACTCAATGACGACGAAACACTTTGCAAATACTCATAAGCAATTTCAAAGTTTTCATTTAGAATATTAAAATAACCTGTAGCGAGCGCCACATGTTCATTAACTAATTGCTCCTCTTCTTTCGAAATTTGTAAAAAAACAATGACCTTTTCAAGCCCCAATTTGTCTTTATTTCTAAAAAGCTGTCTAATTTTATTTACGACTCCATCCAAAGTAAATGTAAGTTGACGATATGTTGAATCTATATCTTCTTGATAAACTTTCTGTTTTTCAACTATTTCATCAAAAAGGACACATTCAGCTTCTGTAAAAACAGTTCCTACTGCTTCTTGTTGTGATTTAAATACCGCACCACAACCAGACTCTCTATTATAGATCCAATAATCACAGAGCCTTTTGATATCTGGCTTTTGGCTACAGGTATTGCTATACAGCGCTAATCGATGAGCTGCTGGTTCCATCAGTTTCATCATTAACTTAACCGCCAATTCATATGAGCGATAATAAGTTACATTACGATCTGATAATGCTTGTTCATCGAGATCCTTAGCTGGCCCACCCATTAAAATTTTTGCAAAACCTTTAAAGGCTAATGTTTTGAGTATTGTATTTAAATAGCTATATTTGTTTGAAAGTTTTCTCTCTACTTTTTCTATCTTCAAACGATTATTTGCTTTTTGTTTTTCGCTACTTTTTAATGAAAAAGCTTTGTGAGTTGCTATTATCGCTTCATTAGCAAGTGCTTTAATTTGTGCAAGGTCCTTTTTGACGGTTGTAAACTCTTTAGTTAATACTGCCATAGAAGCTTTTTGTGAAGCCAGGCTGCTGTCTGGCACTAAACGCTCTATTGCTGATGCCGTATATTCATCTAATTTTATTAACTTAAAGCTTTCAGCGGCGCGGTATTCGATATGATCAATTTTTAACGCATTAGGGGATAAGTTATAAACGTTGCATCCATGCTCTTTGGCGTAACTTGCATGTTTTGACAAATATTTTCCAGTGAGAATTAACGGTACTATGGTTTCGGCCATGTCACCTGAGTATGTTTCTAACCATTGGCTATCTCTTGAAATTTCGATTTCCCGGTTAGCTTCAAAGCTCCCAGTAGCATGAGTTTTACCATCATTACCATAGGCTAGATCAGTACCTGTGAGTAATATCTGCTTAAAGCCCATATCAACAGCTGCGATCAGCGCTGCATTTACTACTGTAGGTCCTTCGTGGAAATGCTTCTTAGCATTAAGCTTACTCTCCCAAGGAACCCTATCACCGTAATAGACACTTTTCCCCCCCCATTGAGACACTAATTGAGGAATGACATGATACCCATTAAGAAACAGGACTTCTTTTGGATAGTTAAAAATTTCTCTACTGACTTCAAAACTGACTTGTTGTGGGTCAATGGCACACACAATATGTGGTACTAGCCCATAATCTTGTAGCTTTTTACTGATTCTAGAAACAGCAATAATGATCAAGTTGTCTTTATTATTACTCACCCATTCAAGATGAATATCAAGAGAGGGTCCGCCTCCTAAAATTACACATGTTTTTCCCTCAAAAGCCCCGGATAATAACTGACTACTGTTTCGGTTATGTACTACATTGAGAAGCTGCGCCTTGATAAAATCATGATTACCAAAGGCTACAGTGTTCTCATATTGTTTATTCTTAAAAACATAATCAACGGACAATCGCATTTGATGGTACAATTCATTATGCCCGAGGCAAACTGCAGCACTGTAATGCAATAACACCTTGTCGTTATAAAAGTATCCTGTGCTAGCATTCTTATCAAAATCATTAGCCCACTCTTGCGGAGTACAGAATTTCAGTTTCTCTTGCCATTGCTCATCTAGCTGTGGCCTTATCATTTCTATATATTGAGGTAACTCAATAAACAAATAACAGCTATTGTCAGGGATGCCATGTTCAACAATATATTCGATGAGTAAACCAGAATCAGTTCCAGCGATAATGTGATATGTTTCTTCATTCCAAAGATTTTCATTGAAAATAGATTGATAAGTCGTTCTTGCCGAATTATTAGTAAACAAGTCACCATTAATAGAAAACAAATACTGTTCACCAAAATGGTTTGATAAAACTTTTTCTTGCGGCGGGTTATCAATGAAATCCATAAAACGTCCTAATTGAAACTAAATAAATGTGTAACAAGCATGAACCATACCATTCATTACGAAATGATAGGCTTAATTTCATACTCAATAATATCAGCAATAAAAATGATATCTCGTCTGCTTTGAGCGTTTAATATGAGTGTCAGGCAAGCATTAACGTAATTCAAATGATCAGTAGATAATGTTGATAACGTCGAATCTATGGCATGAGTGAACTCTTTCAACAATTCGTTGCCCTGTGCCTCATAACCGACTCTAAAAGAACATGCTATTTGATCGATTAAAGAGCCTAAGTTTGATGAATTTAATTGTTCCAAAATGATACCCCTTCAATGCGTGCTCCGTCCTTGCTACCAGTGTAAAAACGCACTTGAGGATTAGACATAATATATCGTTCTAAGTCTCTCATGTATCCTTTAAAGGCAGGTGTTGTTACAACTTTATCTCCATGACCATCAAGTAGCCAGTGCATTGGGTTGTCGATATTTTCTTGCCAAAAGTCCCAGTGAGCATGGCTTTTACCGCCAGGGAATGAAAAATCAGCGCCGAGTAAGATAATATCTTTTATGTCGCTTTTTACACAAAAGTCAGCAGCAGGATGAATAACACTTCCAGCACTATATAAAGTGGTCTTGGGTATTTTTTGGCAAAGCTCTTGGTATAACTCTCCTGGAGAGTAAGCTACATAACGTTCGCCAGGCCAATCATTAATAAATTCAAATGATATTCGCGGGAAATAAACCAATGATGTATTGTTAAGCATTGAGAGATCCACATCATTAAACAGAAAGCTTGCGGCAGGGTCTATTGAAAAAACAATATCAGGAACAATGCCATTATCTAATAACGGTTTCACTGAAGCATCTAAAGCAATTAGTAACACATCTTTTTTATTTATGTTTTTAAGGTAATGATAATTCTGTCTTAATGTAGGCCCCGCAGCTGCAATCACTGCGCTGCGGTATTCTGATGTATCGAACATTTTAATATCATTATCTATAGTTATAAATGGTTCGTTTCTTTCAAAATTTTCAAGAATTGTTTTATCATTACTCAAGTGTGACTTTTGAAAATATTCATGAGCTAATTCTAGTTCTAAATTATCCTTCAACCTCGCCGCACTATCATCGGCCAGCATTAGTTCACCAGGCAATGCAACAAAGGGAAATTTAATGGCTTGGTCGTCAATATAAGATATTAAATTAACCCGCTCATCACTAAGCCAATCGGTTTGGTCATATAGATTAAGTGCATAATAAAAAACACTAAAGTTTAAAATACAAACATTCACCGTTGTTATTTCATTTCGGTTTAACAACGACCGTTGTAAATAACCTAAGCCTGTCCCATAGATGGTTGCGTTACTTTCATGAGGCCTAATACGCTGGGATTGCAAACTAGCTTCATTATCTGGGTTATAATTGGCTGTCAGCTGGATATTATCTACAACAAAAGTGTGCTGCTGAACTTCAATATTTAGCTCAGTTACATTTTTATCCATTTGAGGAATAATATGTGGCCATCTCTTGCCGATTACCGCCAAGTTAGCCTCAATGATTGTAGTATCCACAACAGTCCTTATCTATATGTTTATTAATCAATGATAAATTTACTCTTCGAATTATAAATCTTTAAGCGACAATAACAATTGATAATAAATATTATCAATTGTTTTCAATCAAATAACTATACTGGAATAATAATTGCTTTATTATTTAATCAGCAGTAACCGATAAAGAAGCCTAGATTAGGTGACCTTTTGTGGGATACTATAATCTCTAAGTACAAAAGCTAGATGGAAGCCTTGATGAGTAAACTTTCAATACAAACCTATAAACAAAACAGTGTTGGCGGTAGCGCTGAAAGCCCCCACCAATTAGTAACCGCTGTATTTCGTCAAATTCTTGGCAGCGTAGCCGCCGCCAAAGGGGCTATAGCCCAAAAAAACATTGAACAACGTAATACTTTAATAAACAAAGCGACATCATTAATTGCGGTATTAGAGGACTCGCTAGACTTTGAAAAAGGTGGAGAACTATCTAATAATTTAGCATCTCTTTATGAATACTGTTCGCTGCTTTTATTCAAAGCCAACATTGAAAATAATGCAGAAAAACTCGAGGAAGTTATTCAAATTTTGTTGCCTATAAAATCTGCCTGGGATCAGATCCCTTCTGAAGAGCGTAACAAAGTAGGGTTCACAAAATAACATGAGCCCCCCATCGTTACTGGAAATTATTGAATCGACTAGATTAACCATCACTATGCTAAATAACCTGACATCTCCATTGTGTGAACAAGATGAACTAGATGATATTGAAAGGTTACTGAAGCAAAGACATAAAGATATTGAGCAGTTTTTCAGACAGCATACACCGTCAGAATTAGATCAAATGCACACACTGTTGGATAAATTTATTGCCCAAGATAATGACTTAACAATACTTGCAGACAATATCAAAGGTAAGATGGCCAAGCTATTAATTAAACAAAAGAAAAACACTAAAGCGACGACAGCTTATCAAAATACCTAACGAGAAGGTTCGAACGTACTGTTTGTCATAAAATAGAGAGCGGAGAATGGTAGGAAACCACTCTCTAATTTTTATTGTAGTTAGGCACATTCGATAATTGTGATAGTACACCACTGGTTGTTGACTTTAAGCTTCCCACTAACAAATCCATCGCATTATATTGAGAAAATAAACGAGCTTCGAGTTTATCCATTTTCTTGCCAAAGGCTTCAACACTTTCTTCGAGGTCTTTTACTTGATTATTATATGAGTCAACACGACTATCTAATAAACCATCTTTCTTAGTATAATCGTTTAACCTCTCGGTCATAGCTACAGCGAAACCGGGCGTAGTATCATCACCTAAAAAGAAAGCTTCTACGCCCTTAGGCGATTTCTCTAGCTGCTCTTTAAGCACGTCTTCATCAAAAGACAGCACGCCATACCTGTCGGCTGTAACACCTAATTGGCTTAATGTTAACGTACCGCTATCAGCTGCAGCATAAGCGGATCCCATAGATGAGCGCAAACGAGAATTTAAACTCCGCAGCATGGAATCACCAGAGAGTACACCGCCATTGCTACCTTCCTCACCTGATTCACCAACTTCATCAGAAAGTTTGTTATAAGCGTTATAAGCATCAACAAATTTTACCAAGGTTTCTTTTATAACATCATTATTTTCAGACACTTTTATATTAGAAACATCATCATCGACGCCATGAGCTTTTTTCAGGTCAATAGTGATACCTGCGATAGCATTATCAAATTCATTACTGGAGTTTGTAATGGTAATAGCACCATCTATTGTAATCGAAGCGTCTAATGGAGGGGTCAACTGAGTTAATTTTGTCGCTGGATCAACATTTGTTTTATCGAGCTCGGCCAATCTTCCTGCGGCCCCCGAAACAGTGATATCTAACGCGTTTTCAATACCCGTTTCTTTAGCAGTCATCACCAACCGTTGGGAGCCATCAGAATCAGTTAAGATTGTCGCGATGGTTGACTCATTATCTGATGCCAAATTAATTTTATCACGCAACTCTTTTAACGTATCAGTCGCTGTAACATCAATATCAAAACTCGCTGCGCCACCTGTTGTTCCTATGGTCAAAGTGCCTGTTCCTAATGTTTCTTCATTAGTGAAGCTTGCACTCGCCACTTTGTGTGCCTTAGCGAGATTATTAACTTTTATATCGAATTGACCCGTTTGCGCTTTTTTATCAGAGGTAACAGAGAAAAAATCGTCACCACCACTCACGGTTCTTTTTTGGAATTTATCTTTGGTGCTTAAATCTTCAAGTGATTCTTGCAGCTTATCCAATTCACTTTTAAGAGTACCTACAGCAGATATACTGGTTGTTAAGTTAGTTCTTTTAGTCGCAGAGCGACTTTCAAAAGGCGCCTTTTCAGCGTTGACTAAACCGTTAACAATATCATTAACAGGTAAACCTGATCCGACCCCAGTAAATGAAATACCTGACATAACGCACCTCTTAAATTAAAATGTTACGCTTAAACTTTTGAATTAATAAAATTACCAGCAGCGTCAGAAAGCTTTGATACTAATTCTAACACTTCTTCCGACGGATATTGCCTTACTACTTCTTTAGTTTGGCGATCGATGACCTTAATAACGTCACGCCCCGAGTCTTCATGCACACTAAACTCTAACCCTTTATTTAAACTACCTACAAATTCTTGCAATCTATCGGCCAATGCTTCCATTTTCTCTGTAGGCAATTGCTCTTGAACTACTTTATTTTTTTCCGTCTTATCAGCACTAGATAAATTTATATCTTTAGATTTAGCTTCTTGCAATGAATTGGCGTAGCTTTCGCTAACTTTGGTAGCTACCTGTTGTTTTTGTTCATCCTTAACTACAGCTTGAGTGGAGGACAAAGACGATAAGCTATGATTAATGACAGCTGGTTCAATATTCATTTCCATTCCTCTTTTGTTTCATATTCTACAACAATTTAACAATGATCGTTAAAACCAAAATAACCGTTGCTGTATGACCAGTCAACGGTTGTGATATTTATTTTGATAAGTCTTTATTCTAAAAAGACTTGAGCCAATAAACTATTGGCCATATCAACCATTAACCTAATAAGCTTAATGCGGCTTGAGGTAACTGATTTGCCTGCGCAAGAATCGATGTACCCGCTTGTTGCAATATTTGATTTTTTGTCATATTTGCAGTTTCAGTTGCAAAGTCAGTATCACGAATACGGCTACGAGACGCTGATACATTTTCTTGAATGTTACCTAAGTTAGAAATTGTATGCTCGAAACGATTTTGCACGGCACCTAAATCAGCTCGAGTATCATCAACAGTCACGATTGCCGCATCAATAGTCGCGATGGCCGCACTTGCCGCAGCTTGACCTGCAACACCAGCTGTGCTTACATCAATCGCATTTACACCTAAACCAGTTGCATCCATATCAGTAGCAATATTCACAGTGATGTTTTCACCAGCTTTGGCGCCAACTAAGAATGATTTAGCTGTAAAGCTACCATCTAACAAGTTTTGGTCACCAAATGTTGTCGTATCTGAGATACGAGTCAACTCAGTAGTTAATGCCGTCATCTCTTTTTGAATTGAACCACGGTCAGCTGAAGAAACAGAAGCATTTGCTGCTTGTCCGGCCAAATCACGCATACGGTGTAGGATATTTGTAGACTCTTGTAATGCACCCTCAGCCGTTTGAGCCATCGAGATACCATCTTGCGCATTACGCTGAGCAACACCGAGTCCGTTAATTTGTGATGTTAAACGATTAGAAATTTGCAGGCCAGCAGCATCATCTTTAGCGCTGTTAATACGCATACCAGAAGACAAACGTTGCATTGAAGTCGCTAATGCACCTGTTGATTTATTTAGGTTATTTTGACCATTCAATGAAGCTGCGTTAGTTGATACGAATAATGACATAATGAATCTCCTGATTAGCTTACCGCTAAAAGTTATTAACTTGGTTAAATATTTTAAGAGGATGTCC
>Ga0105359_10000440_pt1 | contig 34175 bp, 34 predicted proteins | sample GOMGulsemesocosm_6_FD_83659 | JGI IMG/M metagenome (GOLD analysis project Ga0105359, IMG submission 83659) | Methane-oxidizing microbial communities from mesocosms in the Gulf of Mexico - GOM8C Gulf of Mexico | ecosystem: Environmental > Aquatic > Marine > Cold seeps | place: Gulf of Mexico...
GCCTGCAATCCTGTTAACTTCAGGGGTATTACGTGCAACGCTTTCAAGGTTTGTAAAAAATACTATTCCTGGTTTAAGTGTGTTGTCTTATCAGGAAATACCCGATGACAAACAAATAAAAATTGTTAGTTCGGTTGGGCAATAGGTTGAGGTATTACAGTGAAAATTAAACGCTTTTTTGCAAAAGACATTCGTTCTGCATTGGACGAAATTAAGGTAGCGCTAGGACCTGACGCTATTATAATGTCTAATAAAAAAGTGGACGGAGGCATTGAGATCGTTGCCGCTGTCGATGATGATAATATTGCAACTATTCCTAAAAGTAGTGCCAATAAAGCCGAATCGATTCCTAAAGCTGCCAGCTTTGATAATGCCAATAGAGTAACTTCTAATCAAGATGTTAAAGTCAATATTAGCAGTAAGGCGCGTGAAGTAAATGAAGATCAGGTTTCACTGTCAGGATTTCAACAACGTTTGGTCAAGCAGCAAATTCAAGATCAAGCCGAACAATTACTTGCCAATGAACCAAATTCAGCTCCGTTGAGTCAACGGCCAAGTTATGAGCCGCTGACATCACCGATTGACAGGCGCCAGATTGATAACCAATCGTCACTGCCTGATTGGGCAAAAGCGGGTACCATGACTCCGCAGCCAGCAGCTATGCACTCAGCAGCAGTCAACTCTGGCGCTATGGGACAAGGACCAGCAACATTAGGTTCTGGGAGCATGGCACCAAATTCACAGCAAGGGCTAGCATCTGGCTTGGCAGGTTACCAACACACCAATAGTCAAACAGGATTCGGTGCGCCAGTTAGCAGCGCTCCAGCACATGATGGCAATAATCAGGCAATTGATCAGTTACGTCAAGAAATGGCCTCAATGCGTCAGCTGCTACAACACCAAGTTAATGGTCTAGTTAGTCAAGATGTAGCAAGACGCGATCCAACAAGGTCTATCTTATCAAGTCAGTTAGTCGAAGCAGGTTTTGATCAAGAAATAGCACAGCAGTTGGTATTAGACGTTCCACCCAACAGTTCGCTTGACAATGCTAAGCAGGCGATTGCCAATTCAATATTTAAACGTTTGCTGACCACCAACAATGATGTCATTGAGCAAGGCGGAGTTGTTGCCTTGCTTGGGCCGACTGGTGTCGGCAAAACCACAACCATTGCTAAACTAGCCGCGCGTTATGCGATGGCGTTTGGCAGTGAGCAAGTGGCATTAATTACTACCGACAGTTATCGAATTGGTGCGTTTGAACAACTCAATACCTATGGTAAGATCCTTGGATGTCCGGTTAAAGTCGCCAAAGATGCCCAGCAATTAGCTGATGCACTCTATCAGTTGCGTAACAAAAGATTAGTATTAGTAGATACTGCAGGCATGGGTCAACGCGATCTACGTTTAAGCGAGCAATTATCTACGCTAGTTAATACCAGTCATGTTAATATCCGTAGTTATTTAGTGTTACCGGCAACGGCCCAACGCAAAGTATTGCAAGAAGCGATTGAACAATTTAGAAAAATCCCAATCGCCGGATGTATCATGACTAAAATGGATGAAGCGTTAGGCGCTGGAGAGGTTATTAGTGTGGCTATTGGTAATTCATTACCTATAGGGTATGTTACTAATGGTCAGCGCGTTCCTGAGGATATTGGTGTAGTCGATATCAACGCATTAGTTAACGGCGTTATTGAACAGCTAGGCAAGGATGATAAACATCAAGACATTTCATCGTCGTCAGCACAATTTGTTAGTTTTAACAGGTAGGCAAAATACGTGGATCAAGCAAGTGGTTTAAGAAAAATGAGTCAATCAAAAATGATTAAAGTCATCGCAGTAACAGGCGGTAAAGGAGGGGTTGGTAAAACTAACGTCTCACTTAATATGGCCGTAGCACTCGCTGAGCAAGGTAAAAAAGTCATTGTATTAGATGCCGATCTCGGTCTGGCTAATGTTGATGTGATGCTGGGCCTACGTGCCGAGAGAAACCTGTCTCATGTTTTATCTGGTGAATGTGAGCTCGATGATGTGATTATTCATGGTCCTAAAGGTATCGGTATTATCCCAGCAACTTCTGGCTCACAGAGTATGGTTGAGCTCTCTCCTGCGCAGCATGCTGGTTTAATTCGTGCTTTTAGTGAAATGCGCACTGAATTTGACGTGCTCATTGTCGATACCGCAGCGGGTATTTCAGACATGGTATTGAGCTTTTCACGCGCGGCGCAGGACGTTGTAGCGGTGGTCTGTGATGAACCGGCCTCGATAACAGACGCTTATGCCTTAATAAAGCTGTTAAGTCGAGAACATGGCGTATTTAGAATTAAAGTCGTAGCCAATATGGTGCGTAACTTACGCGAAGGCCAAGAGCTATTTGCTAAATTAACCCGAGTGACCGACCGTTTTCTTGATGTTGCATTAGAGTTATCAGCGATTGTCCCGTTTGACGAAAACGTCAGAAGGTCAGTACGCAAACAAAAACTTGTTATTGAAACCTTCCCGCAATCTCCTGCTAGCTTGGCGTATAAAAAACTTGCCAGTAAAGCACAAACCTGGCCTATTCCGAGTCAACCTGGTGGCCACTTAGAGTTTTTTATTGAACAATTAGTCCAGAATAATCAACCACAGAGAGATGCCTTTGGTGAATAAAGTGGCAGCGGCTTATGCTAATTCATACCGAAATGACGACCAACTCGTCATGACGCATGCTGGTTTAGTAAAAAAAATTGCCCATCACTTAAAAGGTCGCTTACCGGCTAATGTGCAACTCGATGACTTAATCCAATCGGGCATGATTGGGCTATTGGAAGCCGCTAAAAATTTCAATAGCAATAAGGGTGCAAGTTTTGAAACCTTTGCTGGCATTAGGATCCGCGGTGCTATGCTCGACGATATCCGTCGCGGAGACTGGGTGCCACGTTCTGTTCATCGCAATAATAGAACCGTGCTTGCGGCGATAGATAGCCTTGAAAAAGAACTTGGTAGACCAGCCCATGATTATGAAATTTCAGAAAAATTAGGAATAAGTCTAGACGAATATGCTCAAATGCTTAATGATATAGTATCAGGAAAAATCATTGGTATTGAAGATCTAGGTATTTCTGAAGATGTGATTGTCGCCGACGGTGACCAATCACACAATGAATCGTTTAATGTAATGGCATCGGATCGATTTCAATCTGCATTAGCTCAAGCAATAACAGGGCTACCGGAAAAAGAAGCGCTTGTGTTATCGTTATATTATGATGAGGAATTAAACCTAAAGGAAATAGGACAAGTATTAAGTGTAAGTGAGTCAAGGGTGAGTCAGATCCACTCGCAAGCTGTGCTCAGGTTAAAACAACGCCTGCGTGAATGGAATTGATTGCATATGGATGATGCAGTTATAAATTGGAGAATATTTTGGATAAAAAAATGAAAATTCTGGTTGTTGATGATTTTTCAACCATGAGACGTATTATTAAGAACCTACTGCGCGATTTAGGTTTAACAAACACCTATGAAGCTGATGATGGCCAAACTGCATTACCGATGCTAAAAGAAGGTGATTTTGATTTCGTCGTAACGGACTGGAATATGCCTGGTATGCAAGGAATTGATTTGTTAAAGCATATTCGCGCCGATGACAATTTAAAACATTTACCTGTTTTAATGGTTACCGCCGAAGCTAAACGCGAGCAAATCATTGCAGCTGCTCAAGCGGGTGTTAATGGTTATATCGTAAAACCTTTTACAGCAGGCACCTTAAAAGAAAAACTTGATAAAATATTTCAGCGGATTGAGTCTTAACATACATATTAATGGATAAAAATATGGACGATAAACAGCTTTCGCATATTTCGTTAGAGCAAGCAACTCGGTTGGTTACACTACTGGAACAGGGAAATGTCACCAGTGCCAACCAGTTTTTTGAAGAACTCAGCCGAAAAATGCAACAAGAACTTTTTGATGAGATCGGTAAGGTCACACGACAGTTGCATGATTCTGTTGTTGACTTTAGTCTTGATGATAGTTTCTCATCAATGGTCAATTCCTCACTGCCTGATGCCAAAGAGCGTTTGTTATATGTTGTTGATATGACAGCGCAGGCCGCGACACAAACGATGGATGCCGTCGATGAGTGTATCCCCTTGGCGGAAAAGCATCGGGCGCAGGTCACTGAAATACAACCTTCTTGGGAACGGTTAAAAAACTGTAAGATTAAGGTTGGTGAATTTCGTGAACTAAGAGAGAAACTCGATCACTATTTCACTGAGTCAGTGACTGATGCCGAAACCTTAAATAGTAAGCTAAACGAAATTTTAATGGCGCAGGGCTTCCAGGATCTTACCGGCCAAGTGTTGTATAAAATTTCAGACTTAGTTAAAGAAGTTGAAGAAAATCTCATTAATTTGCTTAAAGTATTTGGTCAGCATCAGGACAACAACGTAGTTGAACGTATTGACAATTGCATAGCACCAGATGGGCCTGTTGTGCCGGGTGCTAAGCAACACGATGTTGTTTCTGGGCAGGATGAAGTCGATGATCTGCTTTCTAGCCTTGGTTTTTAAAAGGACACTAACCTATGTCGTTTGATGTCGATGAAGATATACTCCAGGACTTCTTAATTGAAGCTGGTGAAATATTAGAATTATTGCAAGAGCAGTTGGTTGAATTAGAAAATAATCCGCATGATTCTGAATTGCTTAATGCTATTTTCCGTGGCTTCCACACCATTAAAGGTGGTGCTGGCTTCATGGGGTTAAAAGACCTCGTTGATGTCTGTCACGGTGCTGAAAATATATTTGATTTATTACGGACTAATCAACGTAGTGTCTCTGCTGAACTCATGGATGTGATCCTCGAGGGACTTGATAGCATCAATGACATGTTTACTTTAGTTCAGGCAAGAGAGCCTCTTTCGCCAGCCCAGCCACAGTTATTGGCAGAGTTGGCTAGATTAAGTCATCCAGAAGGCAGTGCTGAGGCCGAAGTGGCGCAAGCCGAGCCTGAACCCGAGCCAGAAGTAAAAAGTGCCGGCAGTGCTGAAGAAGAAATCAGTGATGAAGAGTTTGAATCCTTACTTGACGAACTTCACCATGCTAAAGATGCACCCGCTGCTACCGTACCTGTAGCAAGCTCTGAAGACGAAATTTCTGATGATGAATTTGAAGCGTTGTTAGATGAACTTCATGGTAAAAAGCAGCCGAGTCCTCAAATTACCCCGCCGGCGGGTGATGATATTTCTGACGAAGAATTTGAAGCATTTCTTGATCAGTTACACGGTGCTAAACAATCGTCAACTTCGGTAAACTCGGTAGTTGAGAAAGTTAGTAGCCCAGTTAAATCTGCTGGAGATAACGATATCTCCGACGCAGAATTCGAAGCGATGCTGGACGAAATCGAAGAAAAAAAGCAAGCTCAATCTTCGAACAAAACTAGTCCAATTAAGGCTAAAGCTTCTGTTGCTAAAGCACCAGCGCCAAAAGCTGCAGCTCCAGCGTCTAAAGCTGCTGCACCTAAAGCTCCTGCCCCAAAAGCAGAAGCCGCTGATAAGAAGTCAGGTGGTGCAACCACACCTAAACCAGAAACCACGGTTCGTGTTGATACCGCTAGACTCGACGAAATTATGAACATGGTTGGTGAGTTAGTATTAGTTCGTAATCGGTTAGTAAGTTTAGGCTTGTCTGCCGGGGACGAAGAAATGTCTAAAGCTGTTGCCAATTTAGATATGGTAACTGCCGACCTGCAAGGTTCGGTCATGAAAACCCGAATGCAGCCTATTAAGAAAGTATTTGGGCGTTTTCCTCGGGTTGTACGTGATATGGCTCGAAAACTGGAAAAAGACATCACCTTAAATATGGTCGGTGAAGATACTGATTTAGATAAGAACCTGGTTGAAGCACTAGCCGATCCCTTGGTTCACTTAGTGCGAAATTCAGTTGACCACGGTATCGAAATGCCAGATGACCGCGAAGCTTCGGGTAAGTCACGCAATGGTACTATTGTACTTTCTGCCTCACAAGAGGGCGATCATATTCGACTGTCAATTGTTGATGATGGCGCAGGCATGGATCCAGAAAAATTAAAATCAATTGCGATTACCCGCGGTGTGCTCGATGAGGAATCAGCTTCAAGACTGTCGGACGAAGAAGCCTTTAATTTAATCTTTGCCCCAGGTTTTTCAACCAAAACTGAGATTTCTGATATCTCTGGACGTGGTGTTGGCATGGACGTTGTTAAGACGAAAATTAGTCAACTCAACGGTACAGTAAAAATTACTTCTGAGAAGGGCGTAGGCACGACTCTAGAAATAACGGTGCCATTAACCTTGGCGATCATGCCTACCTTAATGGTTACTATCGGCAAGCAGCCTTTTGCTTTGCCATTAGCTGCAGTTAACGAAATATTTAACTTAGATTTATCTAAAACAAATATGGTTGATGGACGTCAAACAGTGGTGGTACGTGGTAAAGCGATTCCGTTGTTTTATCTAAGTCAGTGGTTAGGAAAAAATGGTCGTAGCGATGACAACGAAACCGGTCATGTCGTTATAGTACAAATTGGTCCACAACATGTTGGTTTTGTCGTTGATGGTTTGGTGGGTCAAGAAGAAGTAGTAATCAAACCGTTAGGTGCGTTGCTACACGGTACACCTGGCATCTCGGGCGCAACTATTACCAGTGACGGCAGCATCGCACTTATTATCGATATTGGCAATTTATTGAATCAATATGCTTAACGCATCCTCATCTTGGTAACTTTGGCGTTATTTGCGTCAAAGATACCAGCAGAGGGTGGTAAGGCAATTGTTTTTGTACTAACAGCCGAGCGTGTTATTAAACTAATTGGTCGGAGGGTGACCTATTAATGAGTATTAAGGTTCTGATAGTCGATGACTCTCATTTTTTTCGTCGTCGAATTGGTGAAATTATTGAATCGACGACTGATATGGAAGTCATCGATTTTGCAAAAAATGGCAGAGAAGGTGTTGATAAAGCATTAAAGCTACTGCCTGATGTGGTGATGATGGATATTGAAATGCCAGTATTAGATGGTATTTCAGCTGTTCGAGAAATAATGAGCAAGCACGCGATGCCTGTTTTAATGTTTTCATCCATGACTCACGATGGTGCAAAAGCGACGCTTGATGCACTTGATGCTGGTGCTGCTGATTTTTTACCGAAAAAATTCGAAGAAATCGCAGGAACTGGCAAAGTAGCCGCTGAATTAATTACCAATCGAATTCGTGCCATTGTCGGTAATCGCCGTCAACGTTTAACGCCACGACCGTTAGCCCGAGTCGCCCGTTCACGTGTCGCAGAACCTACTACGCCAGCCGCGCGTGCACGTAGTGTTGCTCCTGTGGCTGAGCGTCCTGTGGCTAAAAGACATGACATAAGCAACTTTAAACCAAGTGGGAAACGCTATTCCATGTTGGCGATAGCCTCATCAACAGGTGGACCTGTCGCATTGCAGGAGCTGCTGTTAAAACTGCCGGCAAATTTTCCGTTTCCGATTGTCTTGATTCAGCATATGCCAGCAGCCTTCACGGGGGCCTTTGCAGAGCGTCTTAATCGTTTATGTAAAATCTCGGTCAAAGAAGCTCAAGATGGCGACATCTTAAAGCCAGGCTGGGCCTATCTAGCCCCAGGTGGTCAGCAAATGTTATTAGAGCGCAGTCGTCGACTTAAAGTAACGCCGGGACCCGATCATCTCAACTATAAACCCAGTGCTGATGTTGCCTTCGCTTCTATTGCGAAAAATAACGAAGGCAAGGTGCTTACGGTTGTGCTCACGGGAATGGGATCTGATGGTTGTGATGGTGCACGTTTATTGGTTAATAAAGGGGCCTCTGTGTGGGCTCAAGATGAAGCAAGCTGCGTTGTTTATGGTATGCCTCAAGCCGTGGCCAAAGCTGGCTTAACCGATAAAGTATTTGCTATTTCTGATATTGGTGCGGCAATCGTAAAAGAGATGACTAGTGGATAGGCTTAGTGTTGTCGGCCTACTGCTTGCTTTTTTTGCTGTTGTCGGTGGACATATGTTGGAAGGCGGCGCTTTAGCTGCCCTTTATAACCTTCCCGCGTTATTAATAGTCGTTATTGGCACAGTAGCAGCTGTGATGATCCAAACACCGTGGCATCAATTTAAACGCAGTTTTGTGATGCTAAAATGGATTATTTGGCCACCTAAATTAGAAATTGAAGAAAGAATAACTACCATGACGCGGTGGTCACACATTGCCCGCAGTGATGGTTTTCTAGTGCTTGAAAATGAACTTGAAGCAGAAAATGATCCGGTGGTACGCGAGAGCCTGATGTTGTTAATTGATGGCACGGATCAAGAGCATATTCGCCAAACTTTGGAAACCCGAATTTTTTTCAAGCGTGATGAACTTGGCCACAGCGCGAAAGTGTTTGAAGCGATGGGTGGTTATAGTCCAACGCTGGGGATTTTGGGTGCGGTACTTGGGCTTATCCAGTCAATGCAATATTTAGATCAACCTGAAGCGCTTGGTGGTGGTATTGCTACAGCGTTTGTCGCAACGATTTACGGCGTTGGTTTTGCCAATCTTTTATATTTACCTATTCACCATAAATTACGCAATATTGTCTTCCAACAAGCCCTTTATTATGAAATGGTACTTGAAGGCGTCTTGTTAATTAATGTTGGTGAAAACCCTATGGTCATGAAACGCCGTCTCGATGCATATCGGGTAAATTATGGTACTTAACAACCGCCGCCGCAGTTCAATACAAGACGATGCGCATACTGAACGGTGGTTAATTTCGTACGCCGATTATATGACCCTCTTGTTTGCGGTCTTTGTTGTGCTTTATGCCTTTGCGATTGTTAAAGAAGAAAATTATGCGATTCTTTCGCAATCATTTGGCACAATTTTTCACCTTGAAGGCCAAGAAAAGCAAGGGGCACAGGGTAATGACCTTACTCATGTCAGTGATTCGTTGCTAGATTCTGGCGACAAACTATTAGAAGTAGAATTATTTAACAAAGGTTTACTCGATGAAGCGGGTAACCAACCCGTTGAAGGTGATAGTCAACTGATAAACTTGGATAAAAAACTGCAAGGCACGCCTTTTTCATCAATGGTTGAAAAGCTGCAAACCGACTTACTTGAAGTTCTCGAGCAAGGGTATGCAAAAATAGAGCAAGATGATAATTGGTTAACTATTGAATTTAGTGGTGGTCTGTTATTTGGTAGCGCCAGTGCAGCGGCCCGGCCTGCGACTATCGACTTGCTTAAAAAGGTTGTTCATACTATTGCGCCTGCTAATAATTATGTGCATGTACGAGGCTATACCGACGACCAACCAATCAATAATGAACAATTTAAGTCCAACTGGCAGCTGTCATCTGCACGCGCCAGTGCCATCGTCGAATTGCTGCAAAAGTTAGATATTGCACCCCAGCGACTAGCAATTGAAGCCTATGGTCAATACCAGCCTAAGGTCGCTAATACTGATTCGACGGCGCGGTCAAGAAACCGTCGAGTAGTCATCGCAATTAGCCGTTTCGCGTGGCAACCACCGGTCAAACAATTATTGGTTGCACCTGCAATCACTGCCAAGACGGCAACCGCTGATATAAAGTCTGCCGTAGATAATGAAGTTAAAGTCATTGAGTTGCCCCATGGCGGCTTGCGAATTACAACAAGGGATGAGGAATAGCCGGGTGAAAATCTGGACAGTTGCCAATCAAAAAGGTGGAGTTGGTAAGACAACAACTGCACTTACCTTAGCCGGTTTAATGGCCAAGCGTGGAAAAAAAGTATTGTTGGTCGATATCGATCCTCATTCGTCGATGGGATTCTCACTCGGATTTGATTGCGATGAGTTGCCTTATACTTTATATGATTTATTTACCTGCCCACCTAAATTCACCAGTCGTTTTCTTGACCGGGTGATATTGCCTACCCAAGTAGAAAACCTTGATTTAATCCCGTCATCTATGGCGTTGGCGACTTTGGATCGTGAATTGGGTCATCAAGAGGGGATGGGACTAATTTTAAAGCGTATTTTATCATCGGTAGAATCACAGTATGATTACGCGATTGTTGATTGTTCACCAGTGCTGGGGGTGTTGATGGTTAATGCCTTAGCGGCTAGCAGCAGAATATTGGTTCCGGTACAAACGGAATACCTTGCTTATAAAGGCCTTGAACGCATGATTAAAACCTTGCTGATAATGCAGCGTTCTAAAAATAACGATTACAGTTATACCATTGTACCAACCATGTATGACAGACGAACCAAGGCCGCGCCAGAATCGTTAGCCAAAATGCGCGAAGAGTTTGGTGATAAAGTTTGGGATCTAGTGATCCCAGTTGACACTCAGTTTCGTGATGCCAGTGAGCGACATCTGCCGCTGCCACAGTTTAAACCAAGAAGTCGTGGAGTGGTTGCTTATGGTCAACTATTAAATTATTTGGTCGGTCTTGATAAGGCCTCAATTGGTCAACTGGTCAGGTAATTAACAATGGATACCCGATCAACAAAAGTTATTTCAGATTTTTTTTCGACGTTACTTGACGATAGCCAGCCGACCCGCCCGTTAGAGCAAAAACCGTTAGCCGATCTGCTCGCAGTAGTGAGTGAAGCAGCGCCCGAAGTTGTGGTAAGTACGGAACTGGCCGCCACAACACCTGTAATACCGGAACAGCCGAATATTAGCGAGCAAGTTTTTTTCGAGCCAGATGTTGTCGAGACAGACTTTACCGAGCCAGATTTTAACAAGACAGTGCTGTCAACTGAGTTTGTCGACTCCTGCGAACTTGCACAAGTGATACTATCGCCGTTACGACACAACACGTTGAAAACGGAAATGCTCGAGCCATTCCCTGTATTATATTTTAAAGTTGCCGATGTGACGATGGCGGTGCCTTTAATAAAATTAAAGGGTATTTATCCCATAGGTGATGTGACAAAGTTAATTGGAAAACCTAATTGGTTTCATGGTGTGCAAGTCGAACGTGGCGAAAATATCAGCGTGATTAACACCGCAAAGTATATATTCGGTGAAAAAGACCAATCTGAGCTAGAACAATCGTTAAATTATAAGTATATTATTGTATTAGGGGATAGTAATTGGGGGCTTTTGTGTGAGGAGCTGATCGATAGCTGTGTCTTAAATCATCAAGATATAAAATGGCGAACTGGTGTTATTAAGAGTCCATGGTTGGCCGGAACAGTAAAACAACGGATGTGTGGCTTATTAGCCGTAGATGCATTAGTCGAATTGTTAAGTACTAACACAAACGATTAATGTCTCGTATGCAATCAGAGGAACGTTCAAATGAGTATAGAAAAAGATATCGCAGGAAATAAAGTGGATAACGATGAAGTATTGCAATGGGTAACGTTTCGTTTAGAAAATGAAACGTACGGTGTTAACGTAATGCAGGTTCAAGAAGTGTTGCGTTACTCCGAAATTGCACCAGTACCTGGTGCCCCGAGTTATGTTCTAGGTATTATTAATCTTCGTGGTAATGTTGTTACTGTCATTGATACTCGCTCGCGTTTCGGGCTGATGCCTGACGAAGTTACTGACAATACACGAGTGGTAATTATAGAATCAAATAAGCAAGTGATTGGTATTTTAGTCGACAGTGTTGCCGAAGTAGTCTACATGAAGGCTTCTGAAATTGAGCCTGCACCAAACGTAGGAACAGATGACAGCGCCAAGTTCATCCGTGGTGTTTGCAACAGAGATAGCGAGTTGTTGATTTTGGTTGATCTAGACAAGTTGTTATGTGATGAAGAATGGGATGAAATGTCATCGTTCTAATCGTGGGTTTGCTTTGATTATGAGTAAGTAATATGTCTGACATTATTATTGGATCAGCCGGCTTACTCATGGTATTGCTCGGTGGCGTCACTTGGTGGAGCCACCGCCGTTTTAAACGGCAAGTGGCCGCGCTCAAATTATTATTTAAAGAGCAGCAACGTCAGATAGCCAGTCTAAAAACAGAACTGCATGAAATTCGATGTGGCTCACTTGGGGTCGGCACTCGAGTGCAGGAAGTTGAAGGGAAGTTAGCACAAGCAATTGAGCGCCAAGATGAAATTCAGTCGCAGTCTCAATACCATGATCCACAATCACGATTATACAGTCATGCGATGAAATTAGTTGAACGCGGTGCAGACGTTGAAGAGATAGTACGTGAATGTGAATTACCACGCGCAGAAGCCGAGTTATTAGTCTCACTACACAGTCGTTAATTCTGCTAAGGCATTACAGTGCTGCATGTGGCAGTTGTTCCCCCCTATTATTTTCTGGTTACTTTTCGTCTTACCTAAAACCCCACCATTGATTAACACAGCATCGAGCATTATGGCTAGGCCTAGCAAACCCCGAATAATTGCCCGTATTACTTGCTATATGGCAGTGTCGATAATAGACTAGCCCCGCTATATTACTGTGATTGACTATATTGATGAAAGTTTCGAATTTTTCCTACGACCTACCTGATGAATTAATTGCCCGTTATCCGCAACCTGAGCGCTGCGCTAGTCGCCTTTTAAGCCTTAATGGCAATAATGGCAATTTAGTAGATGGTCAATTTCCTGATTTAATCTCGCACCTCAATGCCGGCGATCTAATGATCTTTAATGATACTCGGGTGATCCCAGCTCGGATCTTTGGCAAAAAAGCCAGCGGTGGCAAATTAGAAGTGCTGATTGAACGTATTATTGACGAGCATACCGTTTTAGCGCATGTCAGATGCAGTAAATCGCCAAAACCTGATAGCAAAATTTTGCTTGATGGTGGTGTTGAGGTCACCATGATTGCGCGGCACGACGCGCTGTTTGAATTGCGCTTTGATGATCCACGTTCGGTGCTTGAAATTTTGGAACAGGTTGGCCATATGCCATTACCGCCATATATTGATCGCCCCGATGAAGATAGCGATAAAGAACGTTATCAGACGGTTTACAATAAAAACCCAGGTGCAGTTGCTGCGCCAACCGCCGGTTTGCATTTTGATCAAGCATTATTAGAACAACTTGCGAGTAAAGGAGTTGAGGTTGCTTTTGTCACATTGCATGTTGGTGCTGGCACATTTCAACCAGTCAAAGTTGATTCCATTTTAGATCACAAAATGCATAAAGAGTATATTGAGGTTTCGCCGCAGACTATTGCACAAATTAATGCTGCTAAAGCGCGTGGTGGTCGGGTGATTGCCGTGGGCACAACATCGGTACGCTCAATTGAAAGTGCGGCGCTTAAGGCTACAGAGCAAGGTTTACCACTGGCACCATTTTATGGCGATAGTGACATATTCATCTATCCAGGTTATGAATTTAAGGTCATAGATGCGATGGTGACTAATTTCCATTTACCTGAATCAACCTTAATTATGCTAATTAGTGCTTTTGCGGGCTTTGAGCACGTGATGGCTGCGTATCAGCATGCTATCGCGCAAAAATATCGATTTTTTAGTTATGGCGATGCAATGTTCATTACTAAACAAACGAAACAACAAAGTAATCAAGAAAGTAATCAACAAGCGAATCAATAAATTAATACTTGGACGCCCTTGAATTAACAGCGTGGTGTCCATATCTCAATACTAGAACAAGCGTCAGACTGTTTTTCTGACTAGGTGAATTATGAAATTTAAATTATACAATACAGATGGCCGCGCACGTCGTGGTCAGATGCAATTTGAACGTGGCACAATTGAAACGCCAGCATTTATGCCAGTAGGTACTTACGGTACGGTTAAAGGCATGACACCAGAAGAAGTGACTGACAGTGGCGCCGAGGTTTTACTGGGCAATACTTTTCATTTGTGGTTACGCCCTGGCATGGAAGTGATGCGCGCCCATGGCGGTCTGCACGGTTTTATGAACTGGCAGGGGCCAATTCTAACTGACTCTGGCGGTTTTCAGGTATTTAGCTTAGGTGCCATGCGCAAAATTACTGAAGAGGGTGTCCATTTCCGCTCGCCAATTAATGGCGAAAAAGTCTTTATGGACGCCGAAGTATCAATGAGCATTCAGCATGATCTTGGTTCTGATATCGCAATGATTTTTGACGAATGCACGCCTTACCCTGCAACTTGGGATGAAGCTAAGCAATCGATGGAAATGTCGTTACGCTGGGCGCAACGTTCACGCAATGAATTTGACCGACTAGAAAACCCTAATGCTTTATTTGGCATTATCCAGGGCGGTGTATATGAAGATTTACGTGATGTTTCGCTAAAAGGGTTAACCGATATTGGTTTTGATGGTTATGCCGTTGGTGGCCTAGCTGTTGGTGAACCTAAAGAAGACATGCATCGTATTTTGCGTCATGTTTTACCTAAATTACCGCAAGACAAGCCGCGCTATTTAATGGGCGTTGGCAAGCCAGAAGATTTGGTTGAAGGGGTCAGACGCGGCGTTGATATGTTTGATTGTGTAATGCCAACACGAAATGCCCGTAATGGTCACCTGTTTACGACGACCGAAATCGTTAAGATCCGTAACGCAAAACACAAAACAGATACGTCGCCGCTTGATAGTGAATGTGACTGTTATACCTGTAAAAACTACACCCGAGGTTATTTACACCACCTTGATAAGTGTAATGAAATCTTAGGTGCGCGACTTAATACCATCCATAATTTACGTTTTTACCAGCGTATTATGTCTGAGTTACGTAGTGCTATCGAAGAAAATAAACTGGAAGACTATGTTCAACAGTTTTACGCTCGACAGGGCAAAGATGTTCCAGAGTTAGATTTTTAACCTCAATGCTGAGGTAGATGCTCGAACCTAAGGGTAAGAGCCGTATTGTTTATTTAATTTTAATTATAAAGAGAAAGGGGAAGTTATGTTTATTTCAAATGCAATGGCCGCAGAAGGCGCAGCATCAGCACCAGGTGGCGAGTATGCAAGCCTAATCATGATTGCGGTATTTGGTCTTATTTTTTATTTTATGATTTACCGCCCACAGTCTAAGCGTGTTAAAGAGCATAAGAGCCTAATGTCATCAATGACTAAAGGTGATGAAGTGCTAACTAATGGTGGACTGATTGGTAAAATCAGCAAAATCACTGAAGAAAATGATTACGTGAAGATTGATATTAGCACCGATTTAACAGTGACTATTAAGAAAGACTACATTTCAGCTGTACTGCCAAAAGGCACAATGAAGTCTCTATAACTCAGGGAGTTGAGATGCTAAATAAATACCCATTATGGAAGAGTTTGCTAGTTGCTTTGACGGTATTAGTTGGATTGGTCTACGCGACGCCTAACTTATACGAGCCAGATCATGCATTGCAGATATCTGGGATCCGTGGTGCTGATGTTAATGTATCGACTTTCGAGCGGGTACAATCGACACTTACGCGTCAATTTGATGTTAAATCTGCGGTACTTGAAAATGGTCAGGTTCTGATCCGTTTTAATGCGCTTAACGATCAACTTAAAGCGCGTGAAGCTGCAATAGCATTACTTGGCGATAAATACACTGTTGCGCTTAATATGGCACAAACTACGCCCGGTTGGCTTGATGCCATTGGCGCTTCGCCACTTAATTTAGGTTTAGATTTGCGTGGTGGTATTTACTTCCTGATGGAAGTAGATATGAAAGATTTACTAAAAACCAGCCGTGAACAAATGGTACTGGATTTTAAATCTGACTTGCGCAAGGACAAAATTCGTTATAAGTCTATTCGACTTAAAACAAATGGTGTTGAACTTAAGTTCCGCGACGAAACGACGTTAGAGAAAGCATTTGAACTGCTTAAGACTAATTACCGTGCGACAGTATTTCATCAACCAAGCACTGAAGCTTTGACTATTCGTGCACGCATGAGCGATCAGCTATTGCGTGAAACTAAGTTAGCTGCGGTTGAGCAAAATATCACGATTATTCGTAGTCGTGTTAATGAGCTTGGTGTTGCTGAACCTGACGTACAGCGTCAAGGCGAAGATCGCATCGTTGTTCAACTGCCTGGTATTCAAGATACTGCCCGCGCCAAAGAATTGCTAGGTGCGACCGCAACGCTTGAGTTCCATATGGTTGACGAACGTGCTCAAAGCAATGGTAGTGTTCCTGCTGGCTCGAAGCTTTATCAACGTCGTGATGGCGGATCTGTGGTATTGAAAAAGGCGATTTTACTGCGCGGTACTCATATTACTGGCGCACAATCTGGCTTTAGTCAATCATCACAACCGGAAGTGAGTATTAAACTCGATGCCAAGGGCGGCAATAAAATGTCCGAAGGCACCAAGAATAATATTGGCAAACCGATGGCTACGGTATTTATTGAGTATAAACCAACGGGTAAAACGGACAAAAACGGTAAGAAAATCCTTAAGAAAATCGAGGAAGTTATTAGTGTTGCGACGATCAACGATCGTTTAGGACGTAATTTCGTGATTACCGGTTTAGATAGTCCAGCTGAAGCGCGCTCGTTGTCGTTATTACTTCGTGCTGGTGCGTTACGTGCGCCGATTCAAATTATTGAAGAGCGCACAGTTGGGCCAAGTCTAGGTCAAGAAAATATTGAGCTTGGTGCCTCAGCGATTGGTTATGGTCTGCTGGCGGTATTGTTGTTTATGTTGGTTTACTATCGCGGTTTTGGCGTAGTAGCAAATGTTGCATTAGCAGCTAATGTTTTGCTTATCATTGGTGTTATGTCAATGATCCCTGGTGCGACGCTAACTTTGCCTGGCATGGCTGGTATCGTATTAACTGTCGGTATGGCCGTTGATGCTAACGTACTTATCTTTGAACGAATAAGAGAAGAGTTAGCCGCTGGACGTTCACCTCAGCAAGCGATACACCACGGTTATGAAGCAGCGATTTCAACTATTTTCGATGCCAACATTACCACCTTGATCGCGGCAATTATTTTGTTCTCTTTTGGTGCCGGACCTATTAAAGGTTTTGCCGTTACTTTGTCAATTGGCATCGTGACTTCGGTATTCACTGCGGTTGTAGTGACGCGAACCATCGTTAACTTGTATGTCAGCGGTAAACGCATTGACAAGTTGTCAATCTAGGAGATTGTGATGTTCCAAATCTTTAAAGTAAAAGATACGCTGGCCTTTATGAAATGGCGCAAAGTCGCGATGGCACTTTCAGTGCTATTGATACTGGGCAGCATGGTGAGTTTAGCAACCAATAAGCTTAATCTTGGCTTAGATTTTACGGGTGGCACTGTCATTGAAGTCGGCTTTACGCAGGATGCTGATTTGAAAAAAATCAGAATCATATTAGCCGATTCTGGTTTCTCTGATGCGATAGTACAAAACTTCGGTAGTTCACGAGATGTGTTAGTACGATTGGCGCCACGAGCCGACGTTAACAATGAAACCATTGGCAGTGATGTGCTTAATGCATTGAAACTGGGTACTGGTGATAACGTTGACATGCGCCGGATTGAGTTTGTTGGTCCTAAGGTTGGCGGCGAGCTAACTGAAAAAGGCGGCTTGGCGATGCTTACGGCATTAATCTGTATCATGATTTATGTCTCACTGCGTTTTGAGTGGCGTTTTGCATTGGGGGCTGTAGCAGCCTTAGCGCACGATGTTCTCATTACGCTGGGCATATTCTCGGTATTACAGTTAGAGTTTGATTTAACGGTGCTAGCGGCGATATTGGCGGTGATTGGTTATTCGCTCAATGATACTATTGTTGTGTCGGATCGAATTCGTGAGAACTTTAGAAAGTTACGTACAGGTACGCCAAGTGAAGTGATTGATATTTCATTGACGCAAACCCTTAGCCGAACCTTTATTACCTCACTAACGACAATATTTGTATTGTTGGCCTTGTTTTTTCAAGGTGGTGCATTAATTCACGGTTTTGCAACGGCGTTGTTATTTGGTGTCTTTATTGGTACCTACTCTTCAATTTACGTGGCTTCTTCTGTTGCGCTTGGATTAGGTATTACCAAAGAAGACCTTATCCCTGTTGAAGTAGAAAAAGAAGGCGAAGAACAAGAGGTTTTGATGCCTTAATTAGTCGCCTCAACAAAATACCGACTCAGTGATGGGTCGGTATTTTATTCTACTTATCACCTTCCAATTGCACTCAAATGCACCATAAAATCCACTAATTCAGCTCGACATTATCAAGTTATACCAATCTAGGTAAGTAAGTGATCTACTTTTTTACAAGAATAAATTGATCAGACCATGACATTTATCAGTGTGCTTAGTTATTCTAAGCAAATAATAAATAACGCAGGTATCATTAATTTAGGCAGTAAAAAATTAATAGATATTTTCCTACGTTGGTATTACACCTTTAAACCGCTAAATATTGGTGTTGTCATGCAAACTCCTTGAATCACAAGTAAAGATTAGTTTACACTGTCTATCGCTGTATATCTTGAGGAACCATTGTGCGCTTAGAAGTTATTTGTGAAAACCGTTTGGGACTTGCGCGTGAAGTTTTAGCGTTGTTAGCCAGTTTTGATCTCAATCTTCGGGCTATCGATGCCGACCAAACCGGGCGGATCTACGTTCATTTCCCTAAACTTGAATTTAGTGACTTTCAATCATTGATGGTAAGTATTCGCCAAATCGATGGGGTCAATGATGTTAGGCGTGTACCACACTTACCCTCTGAGCAAGAGCATTATGGCTTGTTAACCCTGCTTAAAACTATTCCGGATCCAATTTTTTCGATTGATGTTAAGGGCCAAATAACGCGTGCCAATGATGCTGGAATGAGTTTATTACAATGCGACGAACAAGCATTAACAGCCAGCTCGTTGCAACAATGGATCAGTGGTTTCTCTTTTAGCAAATGGTTAGCCAGTGATGATGTCAGCCCACAAGTTTGTAAAGTGACTGTCGCGGCGATTGAGTATTTGGCAGAAATAATGCCCGTTTACTTTTCAGATGAAGATGATGCCGACATTTTAACCGGCGCCGTGGTTATTCTAAAATCATCGGTTAGAATTGGTCATCAATATAATGCACTTAAGCAAAGCAGCACCACTGAAATTAGCGGTGATAGCTTTTCGACTATGTTAGCGCAGTCGCCCCCGATGCAAGCCTTAATCAAGCAGGCCACAAGATATGCGAGCTTAGACGCACCCATTTTAATTACAGGCGCTACGGGTAGTGGAAAACACATGTTGGCTCGGGCATGCCATGAGGCCAGTTCACGTCACGACAAGCCATTTGTCGTGGTTAATTGTGCAACATTGTCTGAGCAAAACACCGAGCTGGAATTATTTGGCCAATTCGGTGTTAGTTCCCCCGAAAGCTTGCAGCAGGATTTTGCGCAGGGGTTGGTAGAAAAAAGTCGAGGTGGCACGATTTTTTTCGATCAAATTTCGCATTTATCGATTGCCCAGCAGCTCATTGTACTACGTATTATTGAAACTGGTTGTTACCGTTCTGTTGGCAGTAGTGTACAAACACCAGCCGACATACGGATTATTTGTTCATCGCAACTTGATTTAGCGCTTGGTTGTCAAGCGGGTGATTTCAGAGAGGATCTGTATTTCCGAATCAATGTATTGCCACTTCAGCTATTACCCCTTTGCGAGCGCCGTAAGGACATACTGCCGTTGGCTGAGCTGTTTCTTGAACGCTATAGTCAGCAGTTGTCGAGTACCGTGGTAAGGCTATCACAGGCGTGCCGTGCTCAATTACTCGATTATGGGTGGCCCGGCAATGTCAGACAGCTTAAAAATGCCGTATATCAAGCGATATCAGCGGCTGGTAATGCTATTGAGCTTAATGTTGATCACTTGAATTTACCATCTTACAATCCGGGTTACGGTTATTTTGACGACGACTTCGAGGGCACATTAGATCAAGCAACTAAAGAATTTGAAGCTGATATTCTACGTCGTTTGTATCCAGCTTACCCAAGCACCAGATTACTCGCCCAACGTCTGGGTATATCACATACCGCAATTGCCAATAAATTACGTGAATATGGTATTTCAAAAAAACGCCGATTGCCAACTAAGTAATACCAATTATATTAAATGTATGATCTTGTTATGCGTGGAGAGAAATAATTTAGACAATGCGCTCGATTGAGCAATAGCTAGCTATTAGGAATGAGAGCAACACAGGCTAAATGGTTTGTATCAAGCACAAGTGATCACTTAATTAATGGGATTGGTACAAGAGGCAACCCTCTGTTTTTGTATTGATTAAGTTATCTTGCACCGTATTGATTAAGGCGCATATGCCCAAGCCAGTAAACGAGAGTTGATTGGCATAGTACTTAATGGATGAACAAACGGCAGCGATCGCTGCGTTTGTTCATTTTTGAATTATTAACTTAGAGCTTTGATCCGTTGCTCAAGCGGTGGGTGACTCATAAACCATTGTGAAAAGCCTTTCTTACCATTGATGCCAAGTGCCATCATGGTAGATTCCATTTGACTTTCACTGCCACGGTTTAGCCGTTCTAGGGCTGCGCGCATCTTATGCTTAGATGTTAGCTCGGCTGCGCCACTGTCTGCTTTAAATTCACGTTGGCGGGAGAAGTATGCAACGACTACGCTTGCTAATATGCCAAAGACCATCTCTAACGCAATGACTACGCCAAAATAAGCGAAGCCACCGAGGCCACCTTCGCCGTCTTCATCTTTGGTGGCACTGTCGATTGCACCGGCAATTAATCGCGCCGCGAAGATGACGAACGTATTTACCACGCCTTGAATTAAAGCAAGCGTAATCATGTCACCATTGGCGACATGACTTATTTCGTGAGCCAATACCGCTTCGACTTCGTCTTGGCTCATTTGCTGTAGTAAACCACTACTAACAGCAACCAAGGCTTTATTTCTGCTAGCGCCAGTGGCGAATGCATTCATATCGTCACTTGGGTAAATTGCCACTTCTGGCATCGCAATACCAGCTTTTTTTGCTTGGGTCGCAACGGTTTCAAGTAACCAGAATTCGGTGGCATTAGCTGCTTGATCGATAACTTGAGCACCAGTGGTGCGCTTGGCCATCCATTTAGACATCAGCAACGAAATAATCGAGCCACCAAAGCCAAATACGCCAGCCAAGACCAGTAAGCCAGTTAAACTTGACCGGTCAAGACCAAAGACACTAAATATAATACTAAGAACAATACTCAATACCACCATTACAGCAATGTTGGTGAGTAGAAAAAGGGCAATACGTTTCATCACAATTCCAATTAAAATTTACTGCGGACATAATATGTCATTGACAGTAAATTTCAAGTGCTTTCACAGCTTTGCCCAACACTTGATATCACGAAGGTTGCTGTTGTGTTGGTTTTGCTTGTGGCGCAAGGGCTAGCAAGTTATTTATTGGTACAGCTTTGCTGTGCGAATGTCCTTGAATACCATCGACTAATAATTGCTTTAAAATTGGGATAAGCTTGGGATCTTCGACTTTTTTTGCCGTCGTCTCGATGCCCATAACTTGTGCCATTGCAGCGATTGACTTTACTTGAACCTTAGATACTTCGCAGGTCGAGATACTGTTAATTAGCCGGCCATCGATATTTAGTCTGCTAATTGGTATTTCCCTCATTTGGGCAAAAGACAAGTTGCCATTACCAAAATTATCTAGCGCAAAATTAACCCCATAATGGTTTAATGATTTAATGAAATGGTAGGCTTTTGACAAGCTCGACAGTGCAGTATATTCGGTAATTTCAAAGACTAAATATTGTGCTAACTCTTTGTATTTTTCGATAATATTTATTATTTTAATTAACTGTGCATCATCACCAAAAGAGGCCGAACTTAAATTAATTGAGATGACTTTTATATTGTGTAGAACTTGTTCATTGTTTGCAAACCAATCTAGGGTATGTGCGATCACCCACAAGTCTAATTCAGGGGCAAGATCGTAACGCAATGCAGCAGGTAAAAACATTTGCGGCAGCACCAAACTGTTACGGTCTTGCAATCGTACTAATATTTCAATACCAGTGATGGCTGCTGGCGTATGCAACGACAGAGTTGTTTGCATATATAAGGTAAAATGATTGTGTTTTAATCCTGTCCTGATTTTTTTAGCCCAATATGCGTCACCAAAAAGAGTCACTGACTGTTCATCTGCAAGCTGATAAATTTTGGTTTGATTTCCGCCGTCTGATTTCGCCTGATAACAAGCTAAGTCGGCTTGCTCCATGAGTTGTTCGTAGTGATTACTATTTTTGTCAACGCAGGTAACGCCAGCGCGGCCGGTAATAGATAAGCTCATTGCTTGCCAAACAAATTGGTGCTCGCTTAGCAAGTTTAATAATTCATTGCAGCAACGGCGGGCAGATTCAAGTGAACAGTCTTTCATTAATATCGCAAATTGATCTGCATTGAGTCGCGCTAAGGTATCTCTTTGGCGCAGATGATTTCTGAAAATAGCGGCAATTTGACGTAATAACTCATCTCCAGCCGCTTGACTACACCGCTGGTTAATTTCTTTAAAGTTATCTAAGTCAATGACACAGATAGCATATTCATTCAGATCTGTTTTTGCCGATTCAATGGCGCGGCGTACATTTTTATTAAAGCAGTGAATGTTAATTAAGCCCGTTAACATGTCGTGATTCTGCTGATAATCAAACTGAACAGATTGATGGCGATTTTCGGTGATGTCTTCTTGCACGATCACAAATTTAGTAACAATTCCGTCATCATTCTTAATCGGCGAAACATGATCGTAGGCCCAATAGGCATCGCCATTTCTTTTAAGACTCTTGATTTCACCACGCCATTCCTTGCCCTTAGTTGCGCATTGCCAAACCTCTTGATATAAGGCTCGATTGTCCTTTGATGCGGTTAGCATATTATGTGGCTGACCGACTAGTTCAGTTGCTTTAAATCCTGTTATGGCACAAAACTTGGGGTTGACGTATTCAATCTTTAAACTGCGATCAACAATTATTAAGCTATTTGGGCTGTGTTGCACCGCTAATGATATTTTTCGCAGTCTTTGACTGTCCCGATGGCGTTCAATGGTTAACGCCGTTAATGTTGCGGCTTCTCTGAGCGCCAAAATCAAAGTCGGTGACGCGGGATTAATGCGATTGGAATAGATATCAACACAACCTAATAACTCACCGCTAGCACTGTGGATTGGGTGCGACCAAGACGAACGGACATTTGTTTTCCATGCCAGGTGTTTAAACTCTATCCAGTAAGGGTGTGTTTGCACGTCTTCAACAATGATCATTTTATTAAGGTGAATCGCGCTACCGCACGATAATACGCGATCGCCAACGGTCAGATTACCCAGCGTACCGATCAACGCATCGGGTAATTGGGGACCAATAATGTCACTAAATTGTGTCTTGTTATTATCAAGTAACAAGACTGAACCGATGATATTGTCGAAGTTAGCTTCAATTTCATTAATAATATGTTCAAAAATACTATTGATTGGTTTTTCGTGGGCCAACATATCTAAAATAATATTGCGGCTGTTATGGGCATTATTTGCTTGTTTTATTTGGGTGATATCTTGAATAAACAGTACTGCACCATTTATTTTTTTATGATCAACATTGATTAACCTACTTTGCATCTTCAAGCTCACTGGTAGCTTGGTTGGCACCTCGATGCAGGTTTCTATTTGATTCTCTTCACCGTGATAGAGTGCTTTATGAAAAAGTCCCTCAGCCGAGGGCGTCGCTTCACCAATAAGCGAGTCATCGGCCCTGAAATAACTCGCATTAATATCTAATTTTTGGCCAGGTTTGATACCGTAGATGTGTTCAGCTGATTGATTATACAAATATATCTCACCGTTGTGATCACAAGCAAGCACCCCCTCATTCATATTGTCTAATACACAGTTGAGCAATTGAGTATTACTGCTTAGGCTGGCCTTAGTCCGTAACAACTGTCGTCGTAACCGTCTGGGTTCAAGTAATGCCCAATAGATCACCAATGTAATGGCAGATGTCAGCAATAACCTGAAAATTAGACCAACATTAAATTGAGAAATAAAATTTTCGTTGGTAAAGCTAATTTCTAATAACCAGTTGTTTTCTGGAACTTTAACTGGTGCGCTATACACTAAATGGTCAAGGCTTTTTGCAGAGCTCGCCAGTACGGTTACTTTATTGTGTTTACCAATATACGATAGCTGATACTGGTAGCGGTTATTGTTGCTGGCGCTAAATTTTGATAACTGTAATTGGTTTATAATTTTATCTATGTTTAATTGATAAGAAATATAGCCCCAAAATTGCCCGTTGATGTTAAGTGGTTTATTGACGACAAATAACATTTGTTGATCGTCTGTTTTTATCGGTGTCGAATAAAATGTCCGTAGAGTATCTTGACCGCCATTGGTATTAGAAAGCGGCGGCCTAACAATGTGACCAAGTAACTGTGGTTCATCTGCGCGAGGGAAAACGGCTAAGGTCTCATGATTAGGAGCAAAAGATACTCGCATAATCTCAGGTTGGTGCATCATTATTGTGGTCACCAATTGGCTTATATTTTTAAGCGTGCCGTCTTGAGCAATGATGTGATGTTTAATTTGCTGGTGTGAAGATAAAATATGGTCTATTTTTTTTTCTATCTCGATAGCGTATGTGACGGTTTGTTCATTGAGTAACTGACGTTGCTCTTGTTGCCATACCTTGTCAGAAATATTGGCCCAGTAACTGACAGCAAAAAATATCAGGAGGAAACAGCATATCGGTAATAGTAAATTAAATTTTGTTGTCTGAATATTCAGATCACCATACTTCATCTTTGACCCTTTGGCCTATGTGGTTGGTAACCATTCTAGCTATATTTAACTGATTATCAACCCTTTTGTATTAGGTTGAGATGTGGAGATTTATGCTTTGATGAGGGCGGAGCAGTTGTAGGGGCTTTAGCGATGTCAGGGGAATTTGAGCACTATTAAATTCAAATAAATTGAAATTCAAAAGCGAGCCAACAGGCTCACTTTTGAAACTAGCGGTTTACAGTGCTAGGAATAAACCAGCAATTGTCGCACTCATTAAGTTTGACAAGGTACCAGCTAATACTGCTTTCATACCAAGCTGTGCTAGCTCAGTACGACGCGTTGGAGCCATAGCACCTAAGCCGCCAAGCAAGATTGCAATAGAAGACAAGTTAGCAAAACCACACAAGGCAAAGGTAACAATGGCTTGAGTGTGCTCTGACAGTGAATCTTTAACAGCCATAAAATCAATATAGGCGACAAATTCATTAACAATTAGTTTTTGACCAATAAAGCTACCAGCTTGAATAGCTTCGCTCCATGGCACACCAATTAAGAATGCAAGTGGTGCAAACGCATAACCTAATAACTGTTGAATAGTTACGCCGTCAAAGCCGACTAAGGCTGCTACCCAGCCAACCATGCCATTTAGTAATGCGATAAGACCAATGAATGCTAATAACATAGCACCAACATTAAGGGCTAGTTGCATACCAGAAGCGGCGCCAGAGGCTGCAGCATCAATAACGTTAGCTGGTTTTTTATCTGCGTCTGTACCGTCTAGTTTTTCGGTTGGCGTTTTAGTTTCTGGCACGATCAACTTTGCCATTAACAAACCACCCGGTGCCGCCATAAATGAAGCAGCAACTAGATATTTTAGTTCAATACCCAAGCTGGCGTAACCAGCAAGTACAGAACCTGCAACTGACGCTAGGCCACCAACCATTACAGCAAATAACTCAGAGCGAGTCATATTGGCAATATAAGGACGAACCACAAGTGGCGCTTCGGTTTGACCAACAAAGACATTAGCAGTAGCCGAAAGTGATTCTGTCCGGCTGATTTTTAATGCGCGTTGTAATGCACCACCGAGAACTCGAATGATAAATTGCATAATGCCCAGATAATAAAGCACTGAGATTAACGCTGAGAAGAAGATGATGATTGGCAAAACGCGCAAGGCAAATATAAAACCACCGCCGCCAAATACTTCAAACATTTTGTTACTGACCAGACCGCCAAACATAAAGTTTAGACCGGCTTGAGCGCTATCGATGACACCCTGTACGGCGCCGGCTATAGCCGAAAGAATCGATTGTCCTGCTGGTACATATAATACAAATGCACCTAAGCTAGCTTGAATAATAAAAGCTAAAACAACAGTTCTTAGATTAATTGCATTACGATTTTCAGAAAAGGCTAGCGCGATAAGTATTAACGTAATAATACCAACTACACCCATAATTATATTCATTTTGGTTCCCCAAGTTTTAGTTTTACTTGATATTTTTTAGGTCATACCAATTTGATTAATTAAGTGAACAATTTTGTAGCGAAGGAAAACGGATTAGAACTCAGGTTCATCATTGCAGACTGAATCTAAGCTCCTACATCCGTGTAGGCGAGAAATTTATTTTTATATATAGTTATTGTACATATAAAATAAATAACGCAGTTATTATTCGTTTTAACCGTGAAAAATCATCATCTATTTAATGGAATTGGTAATACGTGGGCGGGCTTAGCTCGCTACCGACGATGCCATTTTAGCTGGTGACAGCGTCAATGTACCCTACATAGTAGACAAAAAACTGTAATCGTGAGGCGTGTCTCAAATGTTAAATGCTTAGTGTGTGGTGGTTGACTTTTGTTAAGGTGCTGTTTATTGTGGTTATTAAATGGTTTTTTGTAGGTGTCGACTAATTTTTAGTATTATTGTTATACGATTGCTTTTGGCGGCCATGTGCCTTAACCGAACAAATATTATTCTCAATCAACTGCAATCGCATTTTTTGATCGTTTATATTAGAAAAAACTGACATTTTATATGGAACTAAACGGCATTTTTTTGGTTTTGATCACGGAAATATTCCACAGCTGTGATAATTTAGATAGTCTAGGCAGACCACATATAGACGATAACGCTTAAAATAAACTAGCGTTATAGACGCTTGATTATTGGCCTGCCAAGCTGTTCTTGTTGGAGGTTAGTCTATGTATTTAGAATTCCATCACCGAGATTGGATGGCATTAGCGACAATGGTATTAAAGTCGAGCGGCCATCAACGAATTCATCTCAAGAATGTACTCGCTGTAGAATCAACGCATGTTATTTTTGTCACCACGAAAGCGGCCCACATCGTAGCACCGACCTTCACGACTGTTCATGGACATGGCATTGGATTTTTGTCGCTACTGCGCATTCCCCACCATGACGAGCCGATAGCATGGCACCTTGGTTCAGGTGAGCCCAAACATAATACTAAGCTTATTGTATTGAACCACCATAACTTTACCCCTGTATTATACCCGTCGTTACAGCAACTTAAACATTGGTTGTTTCGCCAATATCAGCACGAAGCTCACTTGTATATTGAACCATTTAATGGCGACATTAACGCCGGTCTTATCGGTGAATATCCAGTGGTAGTCGATATGCAGCGTCAGTTAAGTTACCCAGTTATATAATTGTTGCCCAGGTTGGCGAGATATCTTGGTGAGATAGTTTAGCTAAATAGCATGGAGGATAGCCTAATGAGTTTTCGTCAATTACTTATTAGTGTCACGGTAGTTTTATTCACCGGTTGTACTAATACTGCAGCATTGATTATGATTAAGCGGTTAATTTCTGTCAGGTCAAAACTTATGCTTGGTGTGATAAGTCACAAGCTACTCGTTGAGCAGACACTTTTTATTTAAGTCAGCTATTCCATCGCCCAATGGTTTATGCGATTGATAATCAACTGATCAATAATGGTCTTACAAAGGTTGAGCCTGAAAAGGCGGATGTGATGGTTAGTTATCATGCGACCGTGGTAAAGCAATTGGTGATGGAACCTATCCCTCGTATTCATTAGGGGCTAGCAATCACGCTCACTGGAATCATTTTGGTTTGCATTACCAAAATCCACCGATGTATCGAACGTATGATCAAAGCACTCTGGTGCTTGATATTTGCGGAAAAAACCAACAATTGATTTGGCGTGGTGTTTTAAAATCTCCCTTGGCAGATGGTCAAACACCAACGCAACGCGTCAAAGCAGCAAATCGTACAGTGGTAAAAATTCTAGCTAACTTCCCACCAAAATCCTTAACTGAACTGCCGCCAAAATAACGGCGGCGAGTCAGGGACAAGTCGCGTTATTTTTTTATTGTGCTAACGGGGTAGCAAACTCATCGCTAAGTTTGTAATCGCCACTGGCGTTAACTAATTTGTTGTCTTTAAAAATTAGAACCAGTTCTTTAGAGGTAACTTTAGCATTTTGGCCGGATTTAAAGCGATAAACATAACGCCAGCTATCACCACCAAATGAATCGTCCAGCACAGGACGACCAATCAAGAACGCCACTTGCTGCTTGCTCATTTCTATTCTGAGCTTATGTACATCTTTTTGTTCAATAAAATTACCCTGTGGTTTATCTTGCTTATAAACCAGCCAATCGACAAAAGCACAGGATGGCAAGGTTACGGTAATAGTGGCAACTAGTAGCCATTTTGAAAGTGATTTAAAGGTCATTATTTCTCAGTATGTTGTGCTTGATGATTGCTAGGACGGAATAATAGCCAAGGGGTTCCCTAAAGTAAATTATATTTATCGTTAGTCGTCGTTACTTTGTTCGATAAATGGCTGATTTGCTAGGGTGAACCCCTGTGGAGTAACGGTTAACACGCTGCCTTGGGTATACCAATCGCCCAGTACTATTCTAGTGGCTGATTGTCTAGTGGCTGATTGTGATTTTATATTAAAGGTGTGTGTGTCAGGGCGATGAGTATGGCCGTGGATCAACAAATCGACCTTAGCTTGAGTCATTTGCTTGACCACTTCATCAAAAGTTACATCCATGATAGTCATCGATTTGGTTGCATTGACACAAGCAGAACGTGCGCGAGCGCGGCTGGCAATAGTTCTACGCAGTACTAGAGGCAACGATAACATCATTAATTGCCACCAACGGCGGCGGCTTTTCGTGCGAAATTTTTGATACTCAATGTCTAACGTACACAAGCTATCACCATGCATAATTAAGGTCTGTTGTCCATAAAGGTCAATGGTCTGTAATTGGGGCAATAAGATCATGCCAGCTTGAGCCGCATATTTTTTACCGAGTAAAAAATCACGATTGCCGTGAATAAAATAAACCTGGGTGCCATTGTCACTGAGCTGCTTCAGCTCGGCCGCGACTTGGCTTGTTAGTGAAGTGACATTATCGTCACCAATCCATACCTCAAACAAATCGCCCAAAATATATAACGCTTGCGCTTGGGCTGCCTCGGTCTGCAAGAAATGGAAAAAAAGTGCAGTAATGTCCGTACGTTCTTCACTTAGGTGTAAATCTGCAATAAAAAGAGTTTTAGTCATATATACCCGTGCTACCTGGAAATTCGTGATTTGTGCAAGTCGAGAAGCGTGCCAAATGTTAGGCATAATATGTGCAGTTTAGTCATTCTAAATTAATATATTATAACAACGCAGTTGGTCGATTATCGCCTTGCCCTTTGGGAGGTTGGGTAGAAAACGATTACTGCGTTATGATTCATAATCAGGTTCTCACATGGATGTGAGGCATTAGGGCAATGCATGGAGCATATTGCCGGAATAACCATGAATTAAAAATCATGCCTTGTACTCGCATCCTACCCAAGCTCACAAACCTGCATTTTCAAGTGGCACGGGTATATAAAGAAGGCACTGGTTATACAGTGCCTTTATCGTTAATGCTTGATGGAGCAAGGCTTAGCCTTACTTAACCTAGCTTAGTTCAGCTTTTTCGATGATAACTTCATCTAGTGGTACATCTTGGTGATGACCACGGTTGCCGGTATCAACAGCTTTAATTTTTTCAACAATATCCATACCTTCAACTACTTGGGCAAATACACAGTAGCCCCAGCCTTGAGTAGTTTCGCTGCTGAAGTTTAAGAAGTCGTTATCAGAGATATTGATAAAGAACTGAGCGCTGGCCGAATGCGGATCTTGTGTACGCGCCATTGCTAACGTGCCTTTTTTATTCTTAAGGCCGTTGTTTGCTTCGTTATCGATAGCAGCAACAGTGTCTTTTTCTTCCATGCCAGATGCGAAACCGCCACCTTGAATCATGAAACCGTCAATGACACGGTGAAAAATGGTGCCGTCATAGAAACCATCTTTAACATACTGTTCGAAGTTCGCAACGGTTGCAGGTGCTTTTTCAGCAAAAGTTTCAATCTTGATCTCACCGAAGTTAGTGAACAATGTAATCATTTTAAATTAGCCTTTCATTTTAGTAAATTCCGGCAAATTTTACCCTGTTTATCTTAAATCGCAAAGAATATGACAAAAAAATCCTAATTTTGAGTAAAATAATTGAGGCGTGATCTGCCAGCTGGTAAACTTCGTCTTTTATATCTACGCGATTCATAGGAATTTTTACGCATGTTATCGATTTACAATACACTCACGCGCCAAAAAGAAGTTTTTAAGCCGATAGAACCTGGCAAAGTCGGCATGTATGTGTGTGGTGTTACCACCTATGATCATTGTCATATCGGTCATGGCAGAACCTATGTCTTTTTCGACACTATTGTACGTTATTTACGTTTTAGCGGTTACAGCGTTAAATATGTCCGTAATATCACCGATGTCGATGACAAAATTATTGCCCGTGCCAACAAAAATGGTGAAGACTTTTTGGCGCTAACCGAGCGCTTTACAGCGATTATGCATGACAACTTTAAATCGCTTAACATGGTTGCCCCTGACGTTGAGCCAAAGGTATCAACTCATATTCCTGAAATTATTGACTTAATTGAGCGATTAATTGCCCGTAAGCATGCTTACGTTGCGATCAACGGTGATGTGTTATTCTCGGTACCAAGTTATGGCGATTATGGCCAATTAAGCCGCCAAGATCTCGATATGTTGCAAGCTGGTTCGCGCGTTGATGTTGTCCAAGAAAAGCAAAACCCAATGGATTTTGTGCTTTGGAAAATGGCGAAACCACAAGAACCAAGTTGGTCATCACCTTGGGGCGAAGGTCGCCCAGGTTGGCATATCGAATGTTCGGCAATGAATGCTAAACATCTTGGATTGAAATTTGATATTCATGGTGGCGGTTCAGATTTAACCTTCCCACACCATGAAAACGAAATTGCCCAGTCATGTTGCGCCTACGATACTAATTATGTAAATACTTGGGTTCACTCGGGCATGGTGCAAGTCGATAAAGAAAAAATGTCAAAATCATTAGGAAACTTCTTTACCATTGCTGATGTACTTAAAGTTTTTGACGGCGAAACTATCCGGTTCTTTTTGCTTAATGGTCATTACCGCAGTCAGCTTAACTACAGTGAAGACAATCTGCACCAGGGGCGTTCAGCCTTAGAGCGCTTATATACCGCGTTACGTGGTATTACTCTTGCCGCTGATGTTGACATGGACAATGAGTACGTTAAGCGCTTTAAAATAGCGATGAACGATGACTTTAATACCCCTGAAGCGTTGCCGGTATTGTTTGAGTTGGCCAAAGAAATTAATCGTTGTAAAGACAATGATCCTGTTAAAGCGAGTGAGCTAGCAGCGATATTAGTTAACTTGGGCGCCATCTTGGGCGTACTTCAATCAAGCCCTGAAAGTTTTTTACAAGGGGACAGTGATGATGAGAGTGTTGCTATTGAGGCGTTAATCGTTAAACGTAACGATGCACGCGCTAATAAAGATTGGGCTGCTGCTGATGCCGCGCGCGATGAATTGACCGCGATGGGCATTGTGCTTGAAGACAGTGCTGGTGTTACCAGTTGGCGTCGGCTATAAACTGATAACTGTTGTGCGATAGAATAGGCGGCAATTGTCGCCTTTTTCTGTCTGTTTAACAAAATTCCCACCTAAGTCACGTTGTTAAAATTGATTTGGATGGTCATAGAACGATGGCACATCCCTCTACCAAAAGAAGAACCAATAGATGAAGCTAGCTCAATATTATTCGCAAAATGACGATAAATTTTCTTTTAGCCGCCAACAGGCTAGTGAGTTTGCTAAGCAAATTGCTGGTGATTTTAATCCGCTGCATGACATTGAAACCAAAAAGTTTTGCGTACCGGGTGATTTGTTATTTACTTTAGCGCTCGATAAATTGGGTGTTAGCAAGCAGATGAACTTCACCTTTTGTGGCATGGTCAGTGACAATCTTGAACTGGGTTATAGCGATTTAACAGCGCCAGCACTTAGTGTTATTGACAATAATGACAAAGAATATCTTAAGATTGAACGTCGTGGTGAGCAGTCAACCGATCGCAGTTTAGCCAATTCTTTAGCGCAGCGTTATGTTGAATTCTCAGGTCATACATTTCCGCATATTTTGGTGCCATTAATGGAACAAAATAACGTAATGATTAACCCGGCTCGACCATTGGTTATCTACGAAAGCATGTCGATAAACCTTAGTCGTTTAGATTTTGTTAACCCGTCCCTAGAGATTACCCACACCGAACTTGAAGTGAACGGAAAACGCGGTCGTGCAATTTTACAATTTTGTTTTAAAGTTGAAGATGAAATTGTCGGTCAAGGCGAAAAACGTATGGCATTAAGTGGACTGCGTGAGTTTGACGCAGCTATTATTGGCGAAGTAATCGCAGACTATCAAGCACGTAAAGCTAATTACGAGCAATAATGCAAGCTAAGCAAGTGATGTCCATATCACTTGCTTACCCTAATTCTTTCGGTATTAATAAACCATTGCCCGCAATTTACGCCCAATCCATAAGGAAAATAAGCCAAAACACCAAGCGCCTAAACTACCACCACTTTGGTCGACATCAACGACAATAGTGCCATCATTGACATTGCTGGCAGACTCTAAGGCTAAATCTTGAAACACGACCCAATCTAGTGCTTTTATATGGTGACGATGCGCTAAGGTTACGGCATCAAGAATATGAATATCTAGATCATAAATCCCGCGTACCAAGCCTTGCTTGATATCAATATCGAAATACTGCTCGTCACTTACTCTCATATCCGTGATTGTGAAAGCACTACTGGTGAATAGTAGTTGTTCATTTAAGTAAAACTGAGCAACAAGTTGCGCCGCACTATCTGGAGTATCAATATCGATGTCGACAGCAATATGTTGATAATAACCATTGCCATTACGATCGTTACTCAATTCAATATCTGCAGAGTAGATACTGATTTTTTGTTGTTGATCCCAGTGCTGCCCCTCGATAGCAAGATCCTGTAATTGCTGGTCAACAAATTGATCAACTGTGAATATAGTTAAAGCGCTAGCTTGGTCGATAACGATAAATTCAAGCTGGTAATATCCGGAACTTAACTTATCGACAAACTGTATATCAATCTGTTGACTGTCTAATGTTGAATCACCATTTAGCTCAAAGTGTTGACCCGTATAGATGTGCTGCCGTTGTCCATCAGAGCCTGTTAACCACAGCTGAACATTGACATCGTGATTGTTATATAGGCTGTCGAGGTCAAAAATTAATTTAAGGTTTTGATGATACCCATCATTATCAAGATCTTGATAAAGATTTAGATTAAAACTCGCCAACCATACATCATATATTTGGTGACTCGCTTGTTTTTGTATATTGGTGTTTTGGGGGGCAGGGGATTGTTGTGTTTTTACCGTGGCGTTGCCCACTGCCGATACGAGCAGTAGTAGACCTATTAAGATTTTTTTCATTGTCGGCTCCTGTATTACATCTGGGTCCATTAAATGATTCTAATGCTTAATGCGTGCTTAATAATTACTTTAGATCCTTTAGGTGTATTTTAAACTGTGCGGGCGATCATAATTATAAGCGGCAGGGCTAACGAAATAATCCGAAACATAATAATGGTCTGCTGGGTAATACCAATGAAGTACACAGATGTACATTTTAGGCGAGCAAGCTGATAACAAAACCCAATTAAATGGGCGCGATAACACATAATTTGACCAAATATTGGTGATTGTTAGAAATGTTGGCAACTTATCTCGTGATTGTTGGCACTTAGTCAAAATTTCTCGTATAATCCGCGCAAATTTTTTATAACATTATTGGAGAGCTTATCATGGCTATCGAACGTACTTTTTCTATCGTAAAACCTGACGCAGTTGCTAAAAACTTTATCGGTCAAATCTACGGCCGTTTCGAAACTGCTGGTCTTAAGATCGTTGCTTCTAAAATGGTTCACCTTTCTCAAGAGAAAGCTGAAGGTTTCTACGCTGAGCACAGCGAACGTCCTTTCTTTGGTGCACTAGTATCTTTCATGACATCTGGCCCAGTGATGGTTCAGGTTTTAGAAGGCGAAAACGCTGTACTTAAAAACC
>Ga0105359_10000442_pt1 | contig 34145 bp, 33 predicted proteins | sample GOMGulsemesocosm_6_FD_83659 | JGI IMG/M metagenome (GOLD analysis project Ga0105359, IMG submission 83659) | Methane-oxidizing microbial communities from mesocosms in the Gulf of Mexico - GOM8C Gulf of Mexico | ecosystem: Environmental > Aquatic > Marine > Cold seeps | place: Gulf of Mexico...
ACCCCCCCATTGTATGCCCTAGGATATTGATCCACAAATGAAGTTACTCATTGATTTTCTCCCAATCGTCATCTTTTTTATCGTTTATAAAATGGCGCCACAGTGCATTGAAACGATCAGCCCACTATTAAGTGCTGATCAGATTCAATATCTCACCGACATGCCAGCGATCATATTAGCGACCGCAGTATTAATTCCAGCAACCATGCTGCAAATTTTATACACCAAAATATCCACTGGCAAAGTCGAAACCATGCATCTAGTAACACTGGCACTTGTCGTGACAATGGGCGGTGCAACCGTGATATTTCAAGACAAAACCTTTATCCAGTGGAAACCGACCGTCGTAAACTGGTTGTTTGCAGCCGCTTTCTTAGGCAGTCGCTTCATTGGTGAAAAAACCATACTTGAACGCATGATGGGCCAGAATTTAACGCTACCGACAGAAGCATGGAAGAATCTAACCTATGCATGGGTCGCATTTTTCACCTTTAGTGGTACCGCAAACCTCTATGTTGCTTATAATTTCTCCGAAGATATTTGGGTGAATTTCAAGCTATTCGGTTTATTAGGCCTCACCATCGTCTTTATTGTTGCTCAATCATTTTATCTTTACCGCTTCATGAACCCAGAAGGCGAGGAAAAATAGCATGTGGTACGCCATTATTAGTCAAGATGTAGAAAACAGTTTAGAAAAGCGCCTATCAGCTCGTCCTGCACACCTTGAGCGCCTACAAGCTCTCAAGGCAGAGGGACGTTTATTAATAGCTGGCCCACACCCTGCTATTGATAGCGAAGATCCTGGATCTGAAGGTTTTACTGGCAGTTTAGTCGTTGCGGAGTTTGATTCGTTAATCGCTGCACAAGCTTGGGCCGATGAAGATCCTTATGTTGAAGCAGGTGTTTATCTACACGTTGTCGTTAAACCTTTTAAGAAAGTGCTGCCTTAACATTTAACGTATAAACAACTAATATCAACCAACAACTAAAAATATAACGATACACGTTAAAAGGTGACACGATTGAAACAGTTATTTTGCATGATTCTATTAACCTTAGTAACCATTACAAGCTACGCAGCCGTTGAAAAACGCTACGTCAGCGACAAGCTGTGGCTTCAATTACGCAGTGGTCCAGGTAATGACTTTCGAATTTTAAAAGCATTAGCCAGTGGTTCGCACTTAATTTATATGGAAGAAACTGAAGATAAAAATTACACCAAAGTAACAACCGATAAAGGGGTCGAAGGCTGGGTACTTACGCGCTTCCTAGAAAACGAACCTGTCGCAAAAGAGAAACTGATTTTTGCTCAACGCAAGTTGGTTAAAGTTCAAGCTGAGCTCGATACACTGGTAAAGAAAAGCAATGTATTAAGCCAAGAAAAATCATCACTTTCAGGTGATCGCTCTAGCTTAACCCGAGACAAAAAGAACCTAGAAAAAGAGCTTAAGCGCATTAAAGCAATTTCTGCCAATGCACTGCAACTCGACAGTAAAAATACTAAACTAACTAAGCGCAACCAAGAGCTTGAGATTCAGTTAGAAACGTTGACCGCTGACAATACTCGCCTTAAAGACAATAAAGAGCGCACCTTTATGATTATTGGTGGCGGCTTAATTATCTTTGGTATTGTTCTTGGTTTAGCCATTCCTGCCATGCGCGGTGGCCGTAAATCAGCTGGCTGGTCTTAATTCAAGCTCTGCCTAAATTGTAGTAGCGTATAATTTTACGCTACTACAATTTGAATAATTGTTGAGCTCGATCAATACTGGCACTTTCGTTGCTAGATATGATTTATCTATTTGATCGAGTTATTCTAAATGCCCACAATAAATATATCCTACAAACTTATTATCAAGTTTTGTTTTTGCTTTGCAATCGCACTCTCTTTCTCTTCTCAAGCGAGTACAACTAACCAAACCTCAGAAACATCAAGCTCAGCAACACTCATTTCTTACCTATCCGATGGAACAGCAATCAACAAAGCAGGCCGCCAGCGCATGTTAAGTGAGCGAGTGGTTAAAGCGTATATACAGCTAAGCATGGAAGTTGACATGCAAAAAGCACAGCAGCAATTCACTGAAGCCCAACGACTATTTAATCAACAGCTACAAGAACTGAAAAATTACGCACCGACAAATAACATCGCGCACAATATTGATGCCGTAGATAAACAGTGGCTCAAAGTTAATGACATAATAAAGGACATACCCACAGCGGAAATGATTCCTGAACTTATTCTTCTCGGAGAAGATTTGGTAGCTCGCTGCCACCAAGTTGTCGTAGATATCGAACGTTTCTCAGGAAGCTCCAGCGCAGCATTAGTCAATACATCAGGCCGTCAGCGAATGCTTAGCCAGAGAATCGCTAAATATTACTTTGCTCACCTATCAGGCCAGAGACAAAGCAATACAATTGAGCGCTTCGAAACAAGCCTGCTTGAATTCGAGCAAGGATTACAAAAACTAAGTGATACTCCTGAAAATTCAGCTTCAATCAGCAAAGCACTGAATAAAGTAAAAGCTCAATTGAAGTTCTCAAAATCTGCTTTTAAAGGTTTAAAAGATGGCTCTTATGCGCCTCATGTCATATCTCGTACCACAGAAAGTATGCTAAAACGAATGGAGATTATTACTCAACAATACGAAAACTTGCATAACGAATTGAATAATCAATAACCGTCTAGCTAACCTGATTTTTTGAGTTCTTTGAATTTTATTACACGATTAGCCACGACTAGACAGTGCACTCAATTCATATCTCTATTATGATGTTTGCCAATTTATTAAAACCAAAACTCATCGTTGGAGATCTGAACAATGCGCTTTATCACTCTGGCTCTTAGCCTTCTATTATCACTATCCTTTTCTACTCAAGCTGAAACAACAGCAACGCCGATTGCCGATAAACAGACAGCCATATCAGAAGCGGCAAAAACTATCGATCTCATTATTGAAACTAGCATGGGTAAAATCGAAGTAGAACTGAACGCCGAGTTAGCGCCTATCTCCGTTGCGAACTTCATGCAGTACGTAGAAAGCGGCTTTTATGATGACACCATTTTTCACCGTGTTATCAATAATTTCATGGTACAAGGCGGCGGCTTCAATAAGTACATGCAGAAAAAGCCAACACAGCCGATGATTAAGAATGAAGCTAAAAATGGCTTGAAAAATGATCGTGGTACCTTATCTATGGCACGTACAGGTGTTGTTGATAGCGCCAGCAGCCAGTTCTTCATCAACCATAAAGATAATGACTTCTTAAACCATGGTGGTCGTGATTATGGCTACGCTGTTTTTGGTAAGGTAACAAAGGGAATGGACGTTGTTGACGCTATTGCCCGTGTTCAAACTAAATCAGGTGACGTTCCAATCAACCCTGTTGCTATCAAAAAGATACGCATAAAAGAAGTGACAGCACCGATTGCATTAAAAGCTCAATAAGTACTCCTTCTAGATATTTGAAAGGCTCTATTGCCCGCTTAACGTACTTTAGTTGAATCAATAGAGCCTTCTTTATAAGCAATTCCTCAATTTCTTGCCGTATCGCATACCACTCAGGTGAAGCTCAGGCTAAAATGATGCTATCTCTTCATTATTTATGAGCTGGTCCGTTGAAAAAATCAAAATCTTCCGCTGGTAATAGCGTCACACAAGCCTCGCTATACCAAGCTAATGTCATTTGGGATGAGCAAGGGCAGCCGAAATCTGAAGAGTTTGACGATTTTTATTTTAATACCGACAGTGGTATTGAGGAAAGTCGCCATGTCTATATCAATCCCAATAAACTGCAGCAAAGATGGCAAAAACATAATGGTAGTTTTACCGTATTAGAGACGGGATTCGGCACAGGGCTTAATTTTATTTTAACCTGGCTTGAATGGGTTGCGTTTCAAGAGAATAAGATCAAGAACAGCTCTATTACTGATGATAACGCTCAAGTAAGTAGCCACTTACATTTTATCAGCATCGAAAAATATCCTTTAGATAAAGAAGAAATAGTCAAAGCATTAAAGCTATTCCCCCAACTAAACACCTTAACTGACCAACTGATTGCTGAGTACCCGCTATTGATCAAAGGCTTTCATAGCCTGCAGTTTAAAGATCAGAGCATCACTCTAACGTTAATCTTTGATGATGTTAACTCAGCCCTACCTCAGATAAATGGACCTATTGATGCTTGGTATTTAGATGGTTTTTCACCATCTAAAAATCCTGATATGTGGACAGATGCGCTCTATTCCTCCATGGAACGATTAAGTCGAGCAGGCACCAGCATCTCAACATTCACCGCTGCATGTGACGTGCGCCGTGGACTAAGTGCCTCAGGTTTTGAACTGACAAAACCCCCTGGCTTTGGTCAGAAAAGAGAAATGATTCAGGGGGAGTTTATGCAAAGCCAAGGACCTCTCGCAAATCCATTAGATCAAATAAAACCTTGGTTAAAGCCTCAAATTAAGGCTATCAAACATATTGCTATCATAGGTGCAGGTATTGCAGGCTGTACAACCGCCTACGCCTTGGCCCGCCGCGGAATTAAAGTCACAATAATAGATGAGCACGGCATTGCAACTGAAGCTTCTGGTAACCCACAAGGGGCCATGTACGCAAAATTAGCTGCAGGTGAAGCGACTCATAGCGATATTTATATACAGGGTTATTTGCAATCACTACGTTGGCTGCATCAACACTTAGAACCTGGAGATGGTTGGGATAACTGCGGCCTGATTCAGTTAGCAAGTACTGAAAAAGAAATTAAGCGTCAACAAAAATTCATTGAAAATACCCACTATCCAAAACAACTGCTGCATAGCTTAACGACTGAAGAAGCATCAGAAATTAGTGGTCTAACCATGAATAGCGGTGGTCTATTTTTCCCACAAGCAGGCTGGGTAAGTCCGCTGCGGTTATGCCAACAACTCGTTAAGCACCCCCTTATTCAATTGAAGAAAATGGCCATCACTGAAATCGTGAATAACAAGGACGAGTGGCAATTACAGAGCCCTAATAATTCCAACAAATCCGACAATACCTTTAGTCATGTGGTCATTGCTTGCGCCAATAAAAGTCAAACGCTATTACCTAATTGCTATTTACCGACGAAATCGATTCGTGGACAACTTACTTATTTAGATAAAAGCGATACTCAAAGCGAAGTCAGTCAGAAAGAGATCAATCTAAAAACAGTATTATGTGGCAAGGGCTATATCGCGCCCGCTAATAATGGCAGCTTTTGCCTAGGCGCTAGCTACAACATCAAAGATGATGAAACTCAATTACGCCTGAGTGATCAGCAAAAGAATTTTGATTACCTCGATGATTTTGGGAAAGAGTTTCAGAACTTACATCAGCAGCTTAACAAGCATGACCAAACGTTATTACCTGGGCGCATAGGATTTCGCTGCACGACACCAGACTACTTACCCATGACTGGACCATTAATCGACGAAACTGCCTTTGATAGTGACTTCACAGCCATTAGAAAGAACCTTGCACGCTATCCGAGACAAGCGGCTAAATTTCATTCAGGCTTATATTTAAACATTGGTCATGGTTCTCGAGGGTTAACCTCTGCACCACTCTGTGCAGAACTAATTGCTGCATATATTTGCGGAGAGAATTTTCCATTAGCAAAAGATCATGCGGAAGCCTTGTTGCCTGCTCGTTTTTTCATTAGAGAAATGGTTCGCAATAAACGATAGCGGCACCAAAGAACCGAAGCTAAGCGCTGCCTTTATCCTGGTATTGATCAGCACTTGAGTTTGTATTGGTTACTGAATGGATACTACTGCGCTTGGAATTCACCCTAATTGCTCGCATTTCTTCTTGCAATAATTGACACTGAGCACGCACAATCGCGAGATCGGACTTCATTTCATCAATGTTTAGTAAGGCCGAAGCAAGTGTGCGCTTCAAACGCTGGCGGGAAATATCATTCATACAGCCCCCTACTCACAATAAGAATATCAACTCTAATTAGACGCTAGATTTCCAGTCTCTACTATTAACAATTTGGCAGCTTTGACTGACGGGGTCAAATAGAAGGGTTAAATGACCCGTTTTTAATTGCTCTTCAACCTGAGTTATTTTATCCGCTAGAGTGCATTCAAACTCGCCATAATCGGTACCATCTCGGCTCGCAAACTCTTGCACTATGCCGGCTAGGGCATCTGCAGATAGGGTCTTATAGGGAATTTCTATGACGCCTGCTTCATCGTCATCATAATCAGGAGGGCCGTCGTTCACAGTAGACATAGGGTACCTATAATAGAGAAATTAAAGATCAGAAAAACTAAGTTCGAGATCCAGGATTGAAAGCCGATTCACGCTCCCACTCACATACCATCTTCAACTCGCTATCACTCGGATTATGACCTGTACCAGCACTCTCCCAAGTAAACGTATGCTTACCAGACAGCTCAGTTTCAAGATGTACTGTCGCACTAGTCCAATACATTGACCGTAGCATGGCTTCAAAGCGACTAATCCAGCGCTCCCACTCATATTCAATGGAATTATAAGATGCGGCAAAATGTATCAACTGAGTATGAAAAGTCCCTGAATAGACATCGGGTCCCGGCATGGCAAACATCTCACGCGAAAGAAACGGCCAATCGTCATCAAGACTGGAGGGTAATTCTTGAATAGCCGCCCAATTAGTTCGGCGACGGCGATACGCTTCGAGCTCTCCTCCCGTAGGGATATCTCGAATGACACCATAGACTATCGATTCTTGATCAAAAGATGACACAGTTAGAGAACCACCTAAAATATGAAACTAATATATAGAGGAAATATATAAAGGGAATATATGTGAATCAGCATGATAAGTTATTTTCATAGAATAAAAAATGCCGACCGATTAAATAATATTACTAAATATTATAATGAGTCGGAAAATAGGTCTATCTGACCATATTTCGTACGCGTAATTTCAATTCTAACAATGCGACTGAGCTTCGCTCATTTTGTTTTCCCGCGGCAAGCCATAATACGCTATAACTGCCGCGATTAAGGCAATCGCTGCTGCTGCTACAAAAACCCAAACAGGGCCATAAGCTGCCCAAGAAAGCCCTGCAAAATAAGCACCCAGTGCCCCGCCTAAGCCAAAACCCAATCCACTGTACAATGCTTGCCCGTGCAATTGCTGCTTACCAGGATAAAAAATGGCGATGTATTTAACAGAAATGACATGCAGTAAACCAAAGCTGAATGCATGCAAGCATTGAGATAAAATCAGTATAACTCCAATCTCAGCAAAATACGCAGTCAATAGCCAACGCACTGCGGTTAATACTAAACACAAGATCACCAGTTCTCGCAGTGACCAGCGTTTAATAAACAGAGCTATTTTCCAGAAAATAATAATTTCCGAAAATACCCCCAAAGACCAAAACAAACCAATCATCCAATGACTGTAATCCAGTTGCTGAAGATTAATACTAAAGAAAACATAATAAGGGCCGTGGGTTATTTGCACTAAAACATTAATCACTAAAAAACTGATTAGGCCCCAGTTAAAATACCCTTTGCTTTGGATAAAGCCAGACACAGATAAGCTTTCGTCTTGCTCTATATTACTTTCGTTCTCGCAATCATAATCGAGTGTCGATTCATTCGGCTTCTGTGGAGGCGCGACCAAGGTAAAACTATTGAGCGCTATACCCACCATCAATACCAACATAATCCCTGGTAAATAATTAAGACTGATCAGGTCAAAAGCCCAACCCAACAGACTAACCACGACAATAAAACCAATTGAGCCCCATAAGCGAATGCTGCTATAAGAATCTAAATCGTTGTTAATGTGGTTTAACGTTAGGGTTTCATACTGAGGTAAAATAGCCGACCAGAAAAAGCCGTAAGCCAGCATAATAATCGCATAATGCCAAAACTCTGTTGCCCAATAAATAGCTGAAAAACACACAATCATCATTACCCCGCCCAAGCGTAATAATTGAATCGGTGAAATAATACTCTCGAGTAAATGACTGATACTTGCCCAAATATTTGGAGCAAAGATTCGAACCGCACTGAACAATGCGAGTAAAATACCAATATCGGAAACATCAAAATCTTGCTGCTGAAGATACAGACCCCAGAAAGGCATAATGCAACCTATCAAAGCAAAATAAAGACCGTAAAAGCCTGACAATCGCCAGTACGGCACCTTCAATGATACGCTCATAGGAGTTCTCTAAGTGGATTGTTCAAGAAGTAATGTTTTCTAGCGAGGGATTTTAAAACAAGACTTTTTATAATAATAAAAGGAAATTCGCTAGACCCATGGACATGGGCCTAGCTCAAAGCAAAATATCAATTTACTCGCGACTTAGTCAACTTGGCCGTTAATAATCGGCGTCGTGCAAACAACATCTGCATTTTGCCCACGATTTCTAAGGAAGTGATCCATCAATACAATGGCCATCATCGCTTCAGCAATCGGCGTTGCACGAATGCCTACACAAGGATCGTGGCGACCCTTAGTAATAACTTCAATTGGTTCGCCCGCACTATTTATAGAACGCCCTGGAATGGCCATACTCGAAGTAGGTTTCAAGGCAATATGCGCAATAATATCTTGCCCTGTACTAATACCACCTACTATACCGCCTGAGTGATTGGCTAAAAAACCTTCAGGGGTCATTTCGTCACGATGCTCTGTGCCTTTTTGAGCAACACAATCAAAACCATCACCAATTTCAACGCCTTTAACCGCATTGATACTCATTAATGCATGCGCTAACTCAGCATCCAATCGATCAAAAATCGGCTCACCTAAACCAGGTTTTAGGCCTGTTGCCGTAACCGTAATTTTGGCGCCAACCGAGTTACACTCTTTACGCAGCGCTTCCATATACGTTTCCATCTCTGGCACTTTAGATGCATCAGGACAGAAAAATGGATTATTACGGACTTCATTCCAATCGAAGTTTTTCTCTTCAATCTTAATTGGCCCTAGTTGAGATAAATAACCTTTAACCTCAATGCCTTTGGCTAATAGAAACTTCTTCGCAACAGCACCGGCTGCTACACGCATCGCCGTTTCGCGCGCAGAAGAACGACCACCACCACGATAATCGCGGAAACCGTATTTATGGGTATACGCATAATCAGCATGAGCTGGGCGGAAAGTATCGGCAATATTAGTATAATCTTTCGAACGCTGATCCGTATTTTCAATGATCATACCAATTGGCGTGCCAGTCGTTTTACCTTCAAACACACCGGATAATATTTTTACCTGATCAGGCTCACGGCGCTGAGTGGTAAACTTCGACGTGCCTGGCTTACGTAAATCTAAATCATGCTGCAAGTCCGCTTCACATAATTCAATACCTGGAGGGCAACCATCCACAATACAGCCTAATGCGATCCCATGGCTCTCACCAAAAGTCGTTACAGTGAAACTTTTACCAAACGTATTACCTGACATATCTGTATCCGTTTTAAATTATTATAAATACTAAAAATTATAAGACTGAATTATTTCAGCGCGAGCGCTTCTGCACACTCATCAAGCTGATCCGCGGTTAACACAAAAACACCATGACCACCCGATTCAAATTCTTGCCACATAAAAGGCACCATAGGATACGCATCTTCTAGCGCTGGCCAACTATTGCCTACTTCAACGATGAATAGTCCATCGTCGGCTAAATATTGTCGTGCCTGAGCCAGCATAATACGAACAAGATCCAAGCCGTCTTCACCTGCGGCCAATGCCAATTCTGGTTCATTATGAAATTCTTCAGGCAAACAGCTCATATCATCCGCATCAACATACGGAGGGTTTGAAACAATGATGTCATATTTGCCATCAGCCGCATCGAACAAGTCCGACTGTAACGCCATTACCCGATCACCTAACTGATGACGGGCAATATTTTCGTCGGCCAATGCCAGCGCGTCAAAAGAGATATCCAATAATTCGACATGAGCTTGAGGAAATTCAGTAGCACAAGCAATACCAATACAACCACAGCCTGTGCATAAATCGAGTATACGATGAACCGACTTGCTTCCAATCCAAGGCTGAAAACGTGCCGCTATGATTTCGGCAATCGGTGAGCGCGGGATTAATACACGCTCATCGACAATGAAAGGTAATTCATAGAACCAAGCTTCACCGGTCAAATAAGGTGTCGGCATACGCTCATTAATACGGCGAGCAAGCAACTCAATAACAGTCTGACGCTCAGTACGGGTCAGCTTAGCATTCTGCCAAGCATGATCGATATTCCAAGGGAGGTGTAATGCGTGGGTCACTAACATAACCGCATCATCACGTGAATTATCAGTACCATGGCCAAAGAATAAATTTGCTTTATTCATATGGCTGATGCCCCAGCGCAACATATCTTGCAAGGTCGAAAGCTCATTTAAAGCTTCTTCACACGCTTCTGGTGATAACACAAAAGGGGTTGTATCAGACTCTAGAATACTGGACACAGGTACACCGAAGATAAAAATTTAGGGGCATATTCTATCATCGAGACGCCTATCAACCAAGCCCATAGAGAGCCTGAAGTAGGTAAGCCTAGCCTAAGCGCTGACCATACAAACTACTATGACCCTGCTCAAAAGCATCCAATGCTTGTTTTGCAATATTTTGCCCCATCGCGACTAACTCTTCAGTGCGATGAAACTCATACATTTCACCGCTCGATTGAGGTATTCGGACCAATAAATCGGGCGGATAACCCGCTATTTTATACTGGCTTAATGAAGCCTGCATAACCTCAAACATTTGATACAAAATCTCAAGCTTACCCAAATTAGAGACACTTTTACGTGCTTTAGCTTTAACAGTCTCTTCATCCTCCCCCGCCAGTTCATCATCACTGGCAAACCACTGGCTCGCTTTGTTAACCAAAGAGTTCAGCCAATCACTTTTATCATCATTCTCTTCAAGGCTTTCACCGGACTTTGATTCAACCTCTGGATCTTTTTCTGAGTTCAGGTCAGGGATAGGTACATCAGCATTTAGATCTATGGCAATGATGTAATCTGCATGTGCTGAAACAGACGCAGCAATAGGTAACGGGTTTAATACTCCGCCATCGACAAACAGACGTTCATCAAGTCTTACGGGTTGAAACAATCCAGGAATTGCAGCAGAAGCTCGCATTGCCTGCTCAAGAGGGCCTCGCTGAAACCAGACTTCTTTTGAGTGAGCTAAATCCGTCGCTACCGCCGTAAAAGGGATGTCTAAGTCCTCGATATCAATGTCTTCCAACATCTCGGCTAGCATCGAAAAGATTTTATCACCGCGAATAGCCCCATTACTGATAAAACTAAAATCGACTAAGCGTAATAAATCGATGTAACTGAGTGATTTCGCCCAAGCATAAAATATATCTAATTTTCCAGCGCAATAAAAGCCACCGACAATGGCTCCCATAGAGCAGCCAGAGACAGAAATTATTTGATATCCTCTAGCCTCAATCTCTTTAATCACGCCAATATGAGCCATACCCCGAGCGCCGCCGCTACCGAGTACTAATGCGACTGTTTCAGCCAAAGTAACTTCTCCTTATACAATGTCTGACGTTAAATTCTCAGGTGCTGATAAGTCTACTTAACTATCAACAAATCGTTTTAAAAACTCAATGCTGGCGTGGCCATAACATGAAACGTAATTGAGGTTTAAGTTCTTCACCTGGTGGTAAGGTCAAGGCACCATGACCAAACACCTGTATTTCAAAATTTTCATAAATAGCAGCTCGTAGCTGTTGTGCCAGCCGGTTAGAGCAAGAAAAATTATCGGCCATGTTATTCGCTTGATAACAATGAACAACTAAATAGAGGCGTCGCTTAATACTGGAGTCTAGGTTTTTTAAAGTATCAATCAATACCGATGATTTTTCCTCATTGATGCGACCATCTATTTCGAACATACCCTCAAGCCAGCCAGAATCTTGCTGCAAAGTATCAATAATCTGCTGACGCTCGACTTCTTGCTCAGTTACCGCATCACTTGTGGTGATTTCATCTAGATTAAAATACAGCTTCTGCTTGCTGCGCTGCACCACATACAATACAAATATTCTATTTATTTTACCCGGCACCATGGCAACAACATACGCCTGGTTTGCATCTCGACCGTAGAGTTTGGCGTTTTTAAATATCTTATTCGCCCAAAAATTACTGCTGCCGCAATCTAAACCTGAACAGCGGTACATAACTTGAGCGCCTTTCCACTGAGTTAAAAAGTGCTCTAATACTTGCTCAACTTCATGATTGATCGAAAGCTGCCAGAATTGACGCTTCACATCGCCATCAATCAAACGTTCAATCTCTCCAGACGTCTTCGCCTGCTTACGTTTTAACTCTGAGAGCACTAAACGATACTCCGAATTCTTAGTTAAGCTTTCTTCGACCAACTCTGCACGAGGGAAATCGACCCATTTACCCACCTCAGACTCAGCCGCTTGAACCACCGTACTGCCAATAATAATCAATGATAATAGGGATGTAAAAAACACGGATAACCAAGATTTTAATTTCATCGCTTGCTTATGGGAACTCATCACCGATAATTGCATCTTATAAACTCTGTAGATAATATTCTTAAATAAATTAATCAAATTTGAGGTTACCATGGCTGAACCTAAATGCCCTAATTGTGCCATTGAAGGCATCGAACATTTCAAATCCAAAGACAGCATAGAGCGTGCAAAAAATGGAACCCCTTGGTTTATTTTAGTCTATTGTGGAGAATGTGGTCACGTGCATCAAACTTTGGCCAAACATGTCTTTACCACATCGACTTCATCCCCCTTTATAATGCCTAATTTAAAATAGACTACCGCCTGTATTATGCCAAGCCCTCACTCTCCTTTTTATTGCGATCACTGCCTTCACTGTCGATTGCCAACAACACATTGCGTATGCAGTAAAATAGAGCCCGTTGAACTGCCTTTTAATATAATGCTTTGCTGTCATAGCAAAGAGTGGCAGCGTAATGATAATACTGGCCAATGGGCATTATTAAGCAGCAATAATATTGGCCGTATAAGGTGGCACCGCAAAACTGAACTAATACACCCTGCAATATCGACCGTAGAACTTATTAAAGAAGGTGGGCATTATTTATTATTCCCCTCCGATGATGCCGTCGATATACAGCAGTTGTTTCAAGATACCAATCTGCTAACCACTCAAGAACTCACTCAGCCAATAACCCAACTATGGGTAATTGATGGCACGTGGCAAGAAGCAAAAAAAATGCTAAAGCAAAGTCCTTGGCTAAAAGCTATGCCCAAAGTTAAAATCCTAGCGTCTGAAGGACAGCCTTTAGAGAGTCAGTTCCAGTTGCGCCGTAATCAGCAAGGTTTATGCACAATGGAAGCGATTGAAGCGGCGGTAAAGTGCCGTTCAGAGATAGCAGCCAAAAGTCTGCATCAGAATTTCACTCTTTGCCAAAATGCTCTCCTCGATTTGTTGCGCTAACAGCCTCCTGCTATCATGGCTCACGTTTGATTTTTGAGTAATACATTTTGAGATTTCACATGCTAGTTCGATCCCCGCAGACACTAGGCTATTTAATAGCGCTATGCTTGGCCCCTCTATTTTTTAGCTTAACGGCTTGCCAATTTAATCCCTTAAAAACCGAGCCTGAGATAACGCTTCCAGCCTACAGTCAAGAACAACAAGATTTGGCGCAACAGCAAGCAGAAGCCATCTTCCAGCAGTATTATCAATACCAAATTGACTCTAGCCCTGTTTTACGCAGCACATTAGCGATACCGGGACAATTTGAGTGGGACGACATCTCAGCCCTCGCGCAACAAGAGCACATTGATAAAATCCAACAATTTCGCCAACAGCTAATAGAGCTGGAACAAGATGCTCTTAGCGCCGATAATCGCTTGTCCTATGAATTATTATTGCACCACATCGAACAAGTATTACTCTTCACGCCCTTCGAACACCACAGCTATCCGCTTTCTCAGATGGGAGGGTGGCATACTCGCATCCCAAACATTCTGATTAACTACCAAAACATTAACGACATTCAACAAGCCCATGATTACATCGAGCGTATAAAAGGGGTTCGTCACTTATTCAGAGAATTAATTAATCGTTTAGAAGAAGCGGAAGCAGCAGGAATCATGGCCCCTCAGTTTGTTTATCCCTATGTTATCGAAGCCGCACAAAACGTTATTAAAGGCGTGCCTTTTAATGATCAAGGCACGAGTCCTATCTGGCAAGATTTCAACAAAAAAATCAGTGGACTGAACCTGTTTGCTAAAAGCGATAAAGTGCTGCTTAAAAAAGCCAAACGAGCCATGAAAAGATCTTTATTACCCGCCTATAAAGATCTAATTACATTTCTGCAAAAACAAGCATTACGTGCACCAAAACAACAAGCAGCCAAAGATTTGCCACAAGGTGATGAGTACTACCAACTATTATTACAAAGCCATACCACAACCGATCTTAGTGCCGAGCACATTCATCAGTTAGGATTAAAAGAAGTTGCACGCATTCAGGAAAAAATTCGTCTATTGATAAAACCACTGGGCTATCCTGCAGCCGATGTGGAAGATGTGGATATTAAGCAACTGGACTTAAAAACCTTTTTCACCTGGATGGAAGATAGCGCCGAGCGCTTTGAACAAGACCCGCAAGGAGAAAAGGATTTTGTTGCTTACCAACGAGACAAGGTCGCGGCAATGTCTATGCGTCTACATCAGACTTTTTCACAGCTGCCTAAAACACCCATCGTAGTGCGCCCAGTGGCTAAGTACCGCCAACAAAGCGCACCCATCGCATTTTATGAACAACCACCCCTAGATGGTTCACGCCCTGGCTTCTATTATGTGAATCCCTCACGTCAGCACGACCTTCCTAAATACAGACTGGCTGCACTGGCTTACCACGAAGCTTTGCCTGGGCATCACATGCAGATTGCATTAGCGCGTGAGAATCAAAACCTTGCTAGCTTCCGTCGATTAATGAGCTTTACCGCGTTCAGTGAAGGCTGGGGGTTATACGCCGAAAAACTCGCCGATGAAATGGGCGGCTATACGTCGAATGAAGAACGTTATGGCCAGTTAATCATGGAATTATGGCGTGCCGCTCGCTTAGTGATTGATACTGGACTGCACGCAAAAGGCTGGAGTAAAGAACAGGCGCTAGAATATCGCTTAGCCAATACCCCCTTCTCTGAACAAGATTCTATTCATGCAATTGAACGTTACCTAGTGATGCCGGGCCAAGCTACAAGTTATAAAATCGGTGCATTGGAAATCGAACGTTTAAGACATAAAGCCGAAAAATCCTTTGGTAAAAAATTCTCACTGTCAGAGTTTCATCAAGTAATTTTAGGACAAGGCGCTTTGCCTTTGGACCTTTTAGAGCAACAAGTTGATCAGTGGATTGAACGTAAGAGTCATTAAAAATTCTCTAATACTGACTCATTGTCTTAAATCATCGGCACAAAAAAAGGGCTTCAATTGAAGCCCTTTTTTATAACTAAAAAAACTAGTCTTCAGCAGCGCACAAGTTGTACTTCACTTCACGTAATACTGGCGTAATGCTAGCAATCGTAACGGTAACAGGCTGCTCTAAACGATAGGTTTTTTCACCATGCTTATGAGTCATAGTCTTAGTATCAAATTTCCATTCTTTATTACGACGAACATCTACTTGACCTTCAATACCATTGCCCTCTAAGCGCACAGTAAAACCACCACTGTTAACTTGCACAATTTGTCCTTCTCGCTTCAAGCCTTCTTTACTCACACTGTTCGATGCTTTTTCTAAAGCAAACTGACGGTGTAACCATTCAGCTTTCAACCACTGATCAGACTGCCAAGCAGCCATACGGCTATTGTTTTGAGCTTTGCCTAACTGAGCTAAGACTTCATCAGAAATGACATCCATCTTGCTATCAAACAAATAAGATTTCACTAAACGATGAACAAGTAAATCATTGTATTTACGAATAGGAGAGGTAAACGTTGTATATGCCGGCAGACCCATACCAACGTGTGGCTTAGCTTCTGTACCGAATTTACTACGCTCTAGCTGACGCGCCAAAATTGCCTGTAAAGGCAACTCAAACTTATTATCTTCTGCTTCAGGATTACCCGCAGCAATAATCTGTTGAATTTCAACAAACCCTTCAAGCGTTGCTATTTTTTCTGGATTGACAATATTTAATTGCTCTTTCACTAACGCGCGCGCTTCACCTTGGCGTTCCGAGCGAATACCAGCATGCTGAATAAACAAACCGTGTTCTTTTTCAGCTAAGAAATTAGCAACACTGCGATTCACCGCCACCATACACTCTTCAACTAGCTTGTGTGCGATGTTGCGTTCCATTGAAACGATCTGATCAACTTTACCCTGATCATTTAAATAGGCTTTATATTCAATGCGATCGTCTAGTACTAAATTATTCTTACGACGGCTGCCATTCAAAGCAAGAGCACAAAGATTTAATTCAGTTAATACCGGTCTAATCGATTCCGTTAACTGTTCATCAGTAGTCGTTGAATCGCCTAAGAAAGCCGCTACTTGTATATAACTTAATTTTGCTTTTGATTCGATCAAAGCGGCTTCTAAGCGATAGTCAGTAATATCTCCCTGCTCAGATATTGCTAGATGACACACTAAAGCAGGTCGAGTTTGATTCGGTAATAAAGAGAAAGCGCCTTCCGATAAAGCACTCGGTAACATAGGAATCATGTTATCGATAAAATAACTGGAGGTACTTCTACGTAATGCTTCTTTGTCCAAATCTGATCCAGGTTTAATCGCACAGCTAGGATCTGCAATCGCGACCTGTAAAGACCAGCCAGAATCTGTTTTTTGACATGATAACGCATCATCTAGATCGCGGCTCATCGCCGAATCAATCGTCAACCACGTGGTTGCTGTTAAATCAGTGCGGGGCTCTGCTACGGTCGCTTGATCCATCACAGACAATAAAGCTTGAGCTTCATTTTGGCAGTCTTCTGAGAACTCGCCAGCAATGTCCCATTTGCGAGCCATCATATTACTTTCTATCTGGCGATCACTGGTCTGGCCGATGACATCAAGAACTTGGGCTTGAACCTTACCCTGCGGATAAGGATGCTGTGTGATCTTACAGCCGACTAAATCTCCATCTTTGGCACCCTTGCGCTGAGCCGGCGGTACAAATACCCAGCGGTTAAAGGTTGGATGCTCAGGAGAAATAAAGTGCCCCTTCCCTTTAACAATATACTGACCAACAAATTCATCTTGAGCTGTTGATATTAGCTTCTCGATAATGGCCTGACTTTTACCTTCTTTGGTCTCTTCGACCTTAAACGCGATAACATCCCCAGATAAGACTTTATCCATCTCATCAGGATTTAGAAAAAACTGTTGGTTATCGTCAGTATTCACAAAACCATAGCGACCGCCAGTAGCGCGCACCTTACCCTCATGACGAGGAATGCTGGAGTGAATTTCTTGTTTTAGAGACTTAAGTTGAGACAGGGCATCGAAATTTAACATTGAAACTTCTTCTACTAACGATATGAAAAGTGGGAGTTTAATGGCTTAGGGCAGACTAAGCCAGAAATAACAAACAGTTGAGGTAGAGATAGCCGATTGAGGAAGCCGAGTTAGAGCCCCTAATACTTGAAACTAGCGCCAATGCGCCAATATCGATTCTGCCCAGGTGTGGCTTTAACTGCAGTCGCAGTCGCATCATAAGCAAATATACGGCGGTTACGCAGTTGTCCAAATTCAGCATTGAGCCAAATAGCATCACGCCAATGGAAATCAGCACCGATACCTAGCTTCCAATTACGATACTGCAAGTTAACGTCTTCTTTCGTCGTAGCTGTTTTTATTTCTTCTTTCCAAACGCCACCCGCAGGCTTAATTGTTAAATAGCTCTGCAAAGTATTTGATAGATGATGTTTCACATTCACTTCAGGAAAACCTAACTCAACCCAAGTCTGTTTAGATGCCTGCCAGCCCATTCCTATGACTGGCCTCACATCATAATCACCAAAAGATCGATCAACAGTCAGCCCGAATTGCCAAAAGCCACCATTACGCCATAATCGTCGGCCAACAATACTTGCATTGAGTCCGACATGATCCATACCCACATTGCCACCATCGGTCATTAAACCGGGCTCGAGATCAACCAAAAACAACGTATTTTCACTGCGCTGCTGCTGATAGTGAATGGGCATTGATAACCAAATGTATTCCTTTCGAGCAGCAGTAGATCCACGCCAATCGAATTTTGTCATATCAAAATGAAAGTAAGAGCTAAAAGCTTCACTGCGCCGACTTCTTCTTTCTAATGGTAAGGTTAAAGAATTCTTACTGGATGAGAATTTTGTTCCTGGCCCAGAATCTAAAGAGCCTATACTCTCACTGCCAATATAGAAACCTGCCTCTTCTCCTTGCATATCATACTTTGCTGCTTGCACATTACCCGCCATACAAGAGACAGCCGCCAGCATGATCACAGGCACAATTCGTCTTTTGAGTAGACTAACTCGGTTTGATTTGATCATCTTGATGTTCATTAAATGTTTCTTGCACACTTGCATAGCTGGCCAACGCACCTGTTTGTAACTCATTTTTTCGCACCGTATCCAATGCCTCAAAGACCTTTAAGACTTGCTCAAAGCTATCCACTAGATCGGCCGGAGCACTGGTTTCCTTTAATATTTCAGTGTAGCCGCTAACAAACTCATAGGCCTCAGTTTCTTTACGACGTGAATCAGCAGTGCTTGCCTCATCCATGCGTTGAAGAACATCCACAGCCAACATTAAACTTTTAGCACCCTCGCTATCGCCATCAATGGCTTCATTCATAATAAAATCATTGAGAAAATGTACCGACTGAGCAATCTGAGAGGTAGCTTCATCCGCTTTAACGCCGCCCAACGAACGGTATTCAGATTCGTTGATAAAACCATCTTGATAGAGTCGTTCGGTAAGCGCAGGTATATCTGTCGACTTAACGGTACCTGAAAAGTACTCAGCCGAGATCATGCCAAGCTTTGCGCCTTTATAGGACAAAGACACATTATCAGTAGAGCCACTGCTAGAACTAGAATAAGGCAAAGAATCAACAATACGTTGCTGACTAGTAACCGCACTACTGTCGGCACCGGCAGACTTGCCATTAAGCATATTGAGCAAGCCTTGATATGATTGGGCTTGATTATTAATATCCATGAATAAATCCTAACTAAGTACGCATGTTCAGTGCTCAGCAAGATATAGACCAGTCTTTAATAGTTGTTTATTTTCAATAAGTTACAGCGGGTAAATAGAGTCTAAGTAGTTATGACAAGAAAAAATCCATATAGATAACGGTATAAGTGCCATTATTTTGCCGCCCGACCGAATACGATCCACATTGGGCGGCAATGGTTTACCTCAATAACCTATTGTTAAAGGCGTGAGTTAAAAATTCTAACTATCCGGATCTGCTTTATCAAAGCGCTCATCCATAAAATCCTTTAAAGGATCTCCTGCTTTTTTACTTTGCTTAGTCAAATGCTTACGAATTCTGTGCATCGCAAGGTAAATAGCCCCCAATACAATCGGCATTGCAATGCCCGTCGCAATGTCTTTATTGACTGGCATCCCTAACGCATTCGATGCATCAAATGCATACCCCATTAACGATAAAATATAATAGCCAATCGCTACAACCGACAAGCCTTCAACAGTTTGCTGCAATCGAAGCTGTAAGTGACTGCGACGGTTCATAGAGGTTAATAGCGTTTGGTTTTGCGCTTCAATCGATAGCTCTACCCGCGTACGTAATAAACTTGTCGTACGGTGAATGCGTCGAGATAAATCCTCTAAGCGATCACGCACCGATTGACAGGTTTTTATACCTGGGCTTAAGCGGCGGTCTAAAAACTCTTGTAATGACTGCACACCATCCATCGGTGACTCATGTAGCTGGTGTAAGCGATCACCGACTAAATCATAATACGCATTGGTGGCCGAAAAGCGGAAGTTGGTATCAGAGCGGTGCTGTTCAATTTTTGCAGCCAGTTGTGATAGCTCAGATAAAAGTCCTCGCTCATCCTCTTCATTTACGATATCAGCAATACGCTGATTCAAAACCGCCAAATCTTTTTCAATTTGAGTAATCGAAGGGTTCAATTGTCGTGCAACCGGTAAACCCAATAACGACATTAAGCGATAAGTTTCAATTTCAATTAAGCGCTGTATTAATCGCCCTTTTTGATAAGGATTTAACTGATTCCCTTGAGCAACCATTCGGCCAAAGCCATCGCTGTGTAGCTTAAAGGCTGTCCAAGCGGCACCTCTTTCGAACGCAACTTTAGCGCCATTCCAGCGCTGACCTTCAAACCATTTATGCAACTCTTCGTCGCTAGGTTCATGTTCAATCAACGCCACATGTAAAGCGACCACCACATCCCCAGGTATCGTCGCTAACCAATCTTTTGGTATAAAAGACAATGCGTCAGACGAAAAGGGTTCAACTTTAGGGCAAATAAAAGTGAAGTTAGCGAATTCTAAATGGCGCTCCCAGCGCAACTCAAAACCGCCAAAATCTAAATAGAGGCAAGAGGAATCTGCCGCCGGTGCAGGCATGCTAAAACGCTTACACAAATCGACAACGTGTTCTAAAACCGCCTGCTTAGAATCGCCAAACATCACCGTAAAGTGAGTGACTTGGCAAGCGCCTTCGATAATAGGAGAAGGTCGGTTATGCAATTCTTCATATAAAGAAGAACGCCATGGATGAACTTGAAGCGTAACCGTAGGAGCAGAAATGTCCGGTGCTGAAGAATTTTGTGCCGTGTCCGAAAAAGAATCCTTATCCGCTTGTTTAAGTGGCTCTTTCGCCAACTGCTGTCCTGGTATTAACGTAGTCATTCACGACCTTTTCCTTACAAATAGGCGAAACATTTTACACGACTAATGACTAAATGTTTAATTTCCGCCCCATTATTGTGCTTATTCTTAAAATGCGTCTTTGCACATCGCCTCCGAACTACTTAATGCAACGCTTTCCTTTAAAGAAAGCTAGAGCCAATTTTTTAATCCTAAACAAAGCTGGATATACACATTTCACTGAAATTAAAGAGCTTTCAAAACAAAAAACCAGCGATTGCTGGTTTTTTTAGTTTTACTGCATGCTTATTCCAACAAAAATACCTTAAGAGAATTCTTCCATAAAGTCTAAGCCAGCCTGATGGCGAATTGACTGCCTATGGTTTGCCCATAGTTCTTTGATTTTATCTTGATTACATTCTTGGCGATCAACCAGTACCTTCGTCTGCAGCTCACCTTTCTTCACGCCACCCGCAAGCGGTACTTTACTGAAGACAAACTGATTAGAAATCAAGTCCATAAACGGACCCGCTTTACTAGTTGGCATAATAAACGACAGTTGCAGCCCTAACGCTTCGGTTAAATAGTTAATCACTTCTTTCGAGCGTGTTTCATCCATTTTCGAGAAAGCCTCATCAACTAAAACAGTACGCAGATGAGTATCACCTTCATTGAAACGGAAGGCTGAAGTAATAGCCGCGCTACGAATGATATAGGCTGGAGTTTCTAACTGGCCACCAGAACCCGTACCGTATTGGCTTAACGCAATAGGATCTTTATTTAACGGCTGCTTATAAATTTCATACGCACGATAATTACGATAATCAGAAATACGCTCAAGTTCACGCATCGCTTTCACTTCATCTTCATCGAGTAACATCGCCATTAACTGATCACGTACACGCTGAGAATTTTTACTCAAGCCGGCATCAAATAATGTTGCGCCATCACCTAAGCTTGGAGACTTTATAACTTCATCAAAGAACTGAAAATATTCTTTGTATTCAGGAACCCATTCCCAATCAAACCAATAGCATTCTTGGTCAGCACCAAACTTATGATGCGCGAGCTCTTTATTTAATCCTTCCAATACGCGCTTACCATCATTAATTGACTGATAAATTGAGTGGCACAAGTTGGTAACAAAGGCGTTATTAAAGCTGTCTTTCAAACTGGTTAATTTATCTTGTTTTTCTACCAATATATTATTTCGTAATCGGTTATGTACGCGATCTACTTCTCGCTGTAAGCCACAGACGTCTTTAAAGAAAGGAACGCCATGCTCTTCGCGATAATTAGGGTCATAAACAATCGCATCTATGGTTTGGCATGTCTGATTATGCTCGGCGATATTACGTTCAATTTCATGAACCTTTGCATTCATCTCACTATAGACAGATTTGCGATGGTTCTCGATCGAATCTGCTGGACTATTTTCTGCTTCTGCATCTGCTTCCTTAAGACGCGCCTCAGGATCAAACTCTGGCCAAACACTGACAATCTTACGTAAGTTATCTTCTTTGCCATCAGCAACATAAGACGTCTCTTCTTGAAGGTCACTGAGCTTCTTACATAAACGTTCACTGTCTTTTAACTGCTGCTCTATGCGTCCGGTTGAGCCATCTAATAGCTGGATTTGCTGATCAAGCTCATCACCCTTAGTCTTTAAAACTGCAAACTCTTCTTCTAGGACTGAGAAGTCAGATAAATCTACTTTCTCTAAAGCCACTTCCGCTTGCTGTATTTGATAATGCGTTTCTAAAATATCTTTAATCGAATTAGCAAATACCACATGGCGTAAGTTATTAACGGCCAATAAAATATCTTGTACTTGCTTAGCACTAATTTGAGCGTCATTCGCTTGATCAATCAAACTACCCAATTCAGATTGCTTCGCCGCTAAAGCACGCTCACGAGCACCTTGACCAAATACCAATTCCGCATCATTTAAATCACAACGATAAATTGAATAAGAACCACTACCCAGCCCTTCCTTCGTTACACCACGTCGCGTTTGACGCAAAGCGGTAACGTCTCGAACTTGCTCAACTGAGCCATAGCTCGCTTGTAAGTAATGACGCGCCGTCGCATGATCAAACGACATCACATTAATAATGGAGCTATCGGCCAGTTTCATGCGATCACAATCTTTTTTCGCCTTACTGCCTTGCACGACTCGTGCACGACTGCCACCTTGGATCGAACGAACTATTCGAGCAGCTTCAGCCTCAAATTCTGATTCCACGATAATACTAAAACGTGCGCCACCGATATAACCTTCGATCGCATTTTGCCAATCAGGGTCGGTGATTTCAACGTAGTCAGCTAGAACACAAGGCTCTGCTTGTGGACATTCACGACGAATTGTTTCTAATGCAATGCGTACAAAGTGCGGATAATTAAGCTCGCGCGCTTCTAAACTATCAATATCATTTTGTTTTTGAGCTATTTGACGCTGAACTTGCTGAAGTTTTTGCTCACGACGATCTACCAGCTTAGCAAGCTGATCACGTAATGGAATACCTGAGCTTTCTAGCTCACCACTGAACCAACGCTCGCGCCATTGATTCATTAATTGCTGATTTTGCTGAGCCGTTTCTAAATGTGCTTCTAACGGACTAAGATCTACCCAATCCTTCCCCAACAAGGTAGGAAAATCGACAGCACCTTCCCCTGCAATGGCCGCAACATTCTTGGCCATTTCAATTAACTTACGCTGGCCGAGAGAAGGTAAATCAACTGAAATAGTCGATTTCTGTAATGACTTATAAAGCGATTCAGTTGCCTGCAAAGAAAACTGCGATGCCTTATCTTGCTCTAATAGCAACATCGCTTGCTGCTGAAGCTGTGCTTTACCCAATTCAACTTTTTGCTCGCACTGATCTTTATCTTGCAGTGCATCAATGCCTAATCGCTGAGCTTCCATGGCGATAAGTTGTTCACGTAATTGGCTGCGTCGATCTTGAGATTGCTCACGGTCTTGCTCTGCAGCGGATAAATCATCACGTAAATGTTGCTGCTTTTCTTTAGCTTTTAAATAAATCTGCTGGTCATTTAAGAAACGACTTTTCGCAGCGGTATATTCAAGTACATTATAATCGATCCACTGATCAATATACGTTTTTGCCGTCAGTTTCGTCGAACTTAAAACATTAATGGTTTCTTGCAAGCGCTTGGCATCAGATTCCATCGAATAAATGGTTTTCATCAAGTCAGATACTGAGCGAATAGCATCACCCAAATCTTTCTTTTCTAAAATTTCATTGGCCACAAAACCGTTAATACTTTTAACCGGTTTATAAGCCATAAAACGAGAGAACGTTCGCGCTGCATTCATTGCCTCACGCTCAGAAACCGCATCGTGCTTGCCACGTAACGCCCCGTATAAGCGACGGAGGTATTGCTTTTTAGTATCGTATTTTTCGATATTATTAGCATTCATACGGCTTTTTAAATGGTTATTTATTTTATCTAAACCAATAACCTGACGCTTGCCTTCAAGATCTTCTTGCAGAAAATCAGACAGGGTTAGTTGCTCACCGGCAACAATATAAAACTGTAAATCATTCTGACGGGCTGTGGTTTGATTGCCTGATTTTTCAATCGAAGCACTGATACCTATTACCGCAGTAAAAGCCTCACCAGACTCGCCTTCCGTCGGATGATAGATTGCTGCGAGATAACCTACTGCACCATTAGGGCGGGCATAACTACCATCATCACAACCTAATACATACGAGGCTAAGGTACGAACGTTTTTACCACGACCACGCTGAGTCGCTTCGTCTTGACCGGGATTGTAATGGAACAAATTATCATGAGCTGCGGTCATCACTGTTTGAATCGCATCAGCGGCTGTCGTCTTACCCGAACCGTTACCACCGGATAATAAATTGATTGGACCAAAATCAAATTCTAAGGCAGGAATATTGCCCCAATTTACGTATACAAATTTCTTTAAAAACACAATTTATTCCTTATTCCGCAAACAAGCTGGTTGTCTTACTTTCTGAATCACTGCTAGGCTTTTTTTCAGCCTTATCTTCAGCAACCGCTTCTTCTGGTATCTCTTTACTTACAGCCTTTGCTTCTTCTGATGGCTCTGGGCTTTCTGACTCGGTATCCGTAATTTCTGGCTCATCAGATTCTAGCGCTGTCGCTTCTGACTCAAAGCTGCCATTACTAGCATCAACTGGAGTACTTTCGTCTGCAGCGCCCTCATCTGAAGATTCATTTTCTAAAGAGCTTTCAACAGAGTTTTTCTCATTTTCAATTAAGTCAGCTAATACTTGCTCACTCACATAACTCATGATCATAGGACGAATACGCATCCACATATCACCATCATCCAAGCGATCTTCGTTAGCGATTTGTATTAAACGTAATTGCTTTAAACGACGGAAGAGCTGCTTACGCTCTGTCATATTTTCCGGTAAAGTACGTTTTAATAAATTCTTAATCGCAATACTTAACGACTCTAGCGAGACCATCACACAGCCTTGTTCATCAACCTGGCCTTCACGCAACGCTTTATCGTACTGAGCACGCAAGACCAAAATCAATGCAACTTCGTTTTGGTTCAAACGCATGCGTAAACCTGGGCTCTGAATGGCGTTGGGCTCATCCTGTACACCAGGAATTTGAGCACCCGGTGGGTATAATCGAATAAATTGAAAACGCTTATCGTGCTGAACGCGAATACCGATTAATTCTAGATAATCAGAAACAATTTCTTCTAAACGTAAATAGCGATCGTATAATTGTTGTTCTACCTGACTTTCATCACGGCAAATCACACCATAATCTAATAATCGAATTAATAACTCAGACAGCTCACGACGGTCTAAGCCTTGTTTTTCCAATTTTTGCTCAATAAAATGCAGCATTGTTTTTCTCTCTTCTATTGAGCGCTATGATTGAACACTTGACGGAACACGAGGCTCTGTACTGGTTTCGCTTGGGCGGCTAGTGTGAATAATTTCCACAGTAAAGTGGTCTTTTTGGCTAAAGTATTGTGGAGCAATCGCAGCATTTTTCAGATCATCTTTTTCGGTGCTTTGATATGTCATCACAAACTCAAAGTCTGATGACAAGCTACTGGTCGACGCTAAGCCAATTGCATTGGCTACCGCTAAAAAGTCTTTTGCTGTATCAATCGGTAGGTCTTTGGTTGAAATGACACCACCTGCCATCAAATGCTTCTGCATGTATGATCTTAAAGAATTATTATTGATGAAAAAGGCTTGGTCTAATACTTGTTGCACATAGATATCTTTGCGCGCATCCATATCAAACGCTTCATTACCTTCATCCAGGTCGGCTTCGATGATCCGGCGTTTACGCGGTGGCGCCAAGCGAACTTGTGCTGGATCTGCCAGGGTTACTTCAGGCACGCTCATTAACTGACCCGCAGCCATTAGTTGCGCATCCTGTTTTTCAGGAGTTAGTTCAGATAATTGCTTACACACACTCAATACATCATTGTGCTGCTGCGACGCGAGATAACTCATTTGACGAATAATAATATCCGCTCGCTTAGTGAATCCTTGCAGGGCTCTACGCAGCGCTGGCAGCATTACATCACTGGCATTTCGAATACGCTGATCAATACCATCAAGAATGGTCCATAAAACAGACGTGCCGGGTTGTATTAATTCGGGTAATAATTCGCGTAAACGTCCTTCTGCTTTCGCTTTATACGCTTTGTTCTTATTACGGACTTGCTCCAATAATTCACTGATTCGATCTCGGTGCTTTTCAACGTTATCCGCTGATAGTCTTACCGATAAATCAGGCTGAAAGCGCTTTTCCATGAAGTCAAAGAACTCTTCACTTGCACGCTGTACCAGCATTTGATCATCCATTTCTCGAACCAAGTCACGCTTACGCTCTTCTAGCTCAGAAATAACATCGGTAAAGTCACTGATGATCCGCTCAGAATATTCAAAAGCATCTAACAAGTCGTAGACTTCCCCGCGCTCTAAAAAAGCTTCTAAAGAATTACGGGTATTACGAGTATTACGATGGCGGGTACGCGCAGAAGCACGGCTTTCTGAAATAAAAGGATCAACAAACTGGCGACCATAGCGACTAAAAGCAAAGGTGCTTTGTAGCGTCGCTTCATCAACCTGCTTTTCCATCCAACCAAATTCAATAAGCTGATTCAATACCCAGCCCGCTTGCTCACGACTATTTCGAAAACGACTATCCTGAACTAGATCATCGCTATCATCGTCATCGGCGAGTATCGGAGCACGCACTAAAGCTTCTTGGAAGATTTCGATCACCACGTCGCGTTGCAAAGCCTGGCCATAATCAGCGCTGCTACTGCTATATAGGCGCTGGTAGAGCTCTTTTAGACACTCCAATACCTGAGCGCGGTATTTGCTCGTTAAAGGGCGGAAAAACTGTACCCGTTCTTGATCAAAAAACATACAAAATATATTGCCAGTTAAATTCGAATCACCTAGATTAATCAAAGCAGAAGCTCAAGGCTAGTATTGCTTCGTACTGTCTGGATATTTGTCACATAATAAAGGAATAATGCGCTATAAATAATACTCCCTCCCTTCAACATTGAGCACTCGTTCTTTCGTCGTATTTATCATTTCGACAAAGTCCGTTAGGATGCCTACCTATATTGACTATATTAATATTATAAAAAGAACTTAGAGATGCTTGAAAAATATTCAGACTGGATTGCGGCTATCGCCGTACTAGGCATGTCTCCACTTGTCTTTGTAACTGCGGATCGACTATTAGCACTGTAGCGAAATAAAATACCTAGATACACTTTGCAAGGAAGCAAAATGCCATTCGCGATAAAAATCACGACCATCGTTAATAAAACACAGGTGAACTCTTACTTGGTTCAAGTAACCGATAAAGAAGTCATAACGAGTCCAAGATTAATTAGGGCCGCAATATTTTGGAAGGAAGCCGATTGCAAACCCCATATAGGTGCTTTTCGAAATATATCTGATCAAGGCATTGCAAGAGCAATAGAAGTGACATCTGCAACAGAAACAGATTTAGGCCATATCCCCGTATCGCTCTTAATTTAAAGCTTATTCACTAAAGAAAGCACTCAGCTGCTTTTGCATCGACTCATCTAAATGGCAAGTCACGTACTTGCCATTCTTTTCTACTGAAACTAGACCTGCATCCACCAATTCCTTCACATGATGTGAAATCGTTGGAGCTCCTACACTGAGCTTAATAATTAGATCAGCGATACCACAACCGGCCCCAGGTGCTTCAATACCCGAATGCCGATGGGCAAGAACCTCAAGATAGATTTGCAAACGATTCGGATTCGAAAGTGCCTTAAAGACCCGGCTTAACATTTTAATATCCAGCTTTTTGTCTAAATCACTCACTTAAAACTCCACGTCAAATCGATTAGGCCTAATTAGACCCATAGTGTAATCAAAAATGCGATGGATTAATAGTTTGACAACTATCAAAGTGTATTTTAAAGTGCAGTCACTTCGATACATATCAAACCATGAAATCATATAACAAACACACTTTAAACAATAACAACAGGACTCACACATGAATCGTCTTTCTGGTAAAACAGCTCTTATCACCGGCGCCTCAAGCGGCATCGGCGAAACTATGGCAAGACAACTAGCCGCTTTGTCTTGCCCTCTTGTTCTAGTTGCCCGCCGCACGGATCGCCTTGAAAGTCTAAAGCACGAGCTTGAGCAAAAACACAACATCAGCATCACGACCATCAGCATCGACCTTTCTATCGCGGGCTCTGCTCAATCACTTTACGACCAATGCCAAGCCAGTGGTATTAAAGTCGATATTTTAATCAACAACGCGGGCTTCGCAAAACACGGTTACATGCTGGACATTCCATTACCTGTTCATCAAGAAATGATTCAGTTAATGGTAACAACCCTAACGGAGCTGACGTATTTATTCGGACAAGATATGCGACAGCGCAAAGACGGCCATATTTTATTAGTTTCTTCACTGCTTGGATTTCTTCCAGGGCCACAATATGCAACCTATGCCGCAATTAAAGCGTATGCCTTGAACCTAGCCGATTCTTTAGTCAGAGAATTCAAGCAGGATAACGTTCGTATCACAGCATTGTGCCCAGGCGGTACCGCGACAGAATTTATGGATGTATCAGGGCAAAATATTGAAGGGATACGCAGCCTTGCAATCATGTCGAGTGAGAGTGTTGCTCGCACGGGCTTAACAGCGTTAGCCAAAGGAAAAGGCAATGTCGTTCCTGGCATTTTATATAAGCTGTCGGTATTTGGACTTCGCTTTATTCCCCGCAACCTACAAGCTGTCTTCGGCGAAATGGCAACAAAATGAAAATTTTAATTGTCGGCGCCGGTGCTGTGGGTTTAGTTTATGGCCATCATTTTGCTAATGCGGGCCACCAGGTGACCTTTTTGGTAAAAGAAAAATACCAAAAGGCGCTCGAAGAACAAAAGCAAACGGGCATTGTGCTTTATCACTTAAATAATGATAAGAAATTGAACAAGCCCGAACATTTTAAAAACTTCCAAACCATCAATGACTGGAACCAAGCACAAGGCTTTGACCTCATCATCTTGGCTATATCATCGAATGCGCTTCGTCAGCTGCCTCTTGATAAAATCAAGCAGCAGCTATTAAAGCCTAAAACTGACTTACTAATGTTACAGCCAAGCGCGATAGATTATGAGTTCCTAAAAAAAGTGCTGCCTGAAGAAAAGATACTCCAAGGAATGATCAGCCTCATCAGCTATCAAACCGATGACGTAAATAGCGATATTAATCCTGTAGGCACTGCGTATTACATACCGCCAATGCCTATGCCTATTTCTGCCAGTGCTAATAATATAAGCATTAAGAAAACGCATTTAACTAAAACAGTATCGCTGTTTAAAAACTCTGGCATCCGTGCAAAAGCCGTTAATAATGCCATCGATGAATCGCGCCTACCTTCAGCATTTTTAATGACATTTTTATGCGCATTAGAAGCAGCAAACTGGGAGTTTAAACGCTTAGCTCAGTCTCCCGACTTGTTAAAGAAACTCAGCTCAGCTCAACAAGCGCTATTACCGAGGCAAGTTAATAACTCAGTTATTGCATCCTTGTTAAAACTGCCTTTAAGACCTGGGCTCTATAAACTGTTATTAAAAGCGGCCCCTTGGTTTGTGCCGCTGCCTTTAGAGGCTTATTTAAAAAAGCACTTTCTCAAAGTAAGGCCACAAACCGTTATTTACATGCAAGAATACAGCGAGACCTACCCAAGTCATGCTATTTCTGAGCTTAATCAGCTATTGCATCACTGCTCTAGCTAGGCTCGATACCTACGATAGAAGAGAGAAGAGAGAAGAGAGAAGAGAGAAGAGAGAAGAATAATTGAATAAATAATTTCAATATTTCTCTCTCTATTTTAGCTAACTCAATTAGGAAGTTATTCTAAAATGATTTCATTCGAAGCAGGGAACGCAGTACAAGGATAAATACTACGACCAATTTTGTTACCGCTAACTTCACCAGAAACTAGATTAGTTTTGCAAGAACCACACATGCCTGAACGACAACCATACTCCATCACAACCCCCTGCTCTTCTGCCGCTTCAAGTAGTGTTTTATCACAATCACTGGCGGGTATAACAAAGTTAATATTCTGTGATTTAAGCGTGACCGAAACATCACCTTCTAACGTGTTTATTTCACCCGATTCCTGCGGGCTAGAGATAACAGGCAAAGTGAATTGCTCAACATCGAGATTATCCAAATCAAAATCAACAGATTCTAAATACTGAATCACATCGTTTCTGAATAATTCAGGACCACATAAATAAACATGCTGCTGTTTAATATCGGGGTAAGCAGAGATTAACTGATCGATAAAAGAAGGAGTAACAATATCCACAGGCAAACGCGAATAACTTAGCTCAACTTTTACATTTTCATGTTCAGATTCAAGTGCAGCGAGACGTTTAGAAAATATAGTATTTTCGGGCGTTTGAGTGCGGTAAAACAGACCTATCTTTGAATCACTAGACTTCATTACATTATTAGACTGGGCTAACAAATCATTGATCATTGAAAATGCAGGAGTAATACCCGAACCCGCACAGATAAAGAGCACTTTATCTTGATCACGATGAACAAACTTACCTCGGGCCAGAGAGCTATTAAATACCATCCCAACTTCAGCCTGCTGATGCAACCAAGGCGACACTTCACCTTCAGGGTTTAACTTCACCGTAATCGAAACGGTTTCAGCAGTAATTTCAGACAAGGTATAGCAACGATTAGCGCTATGATCAGGACCTATCGAACTTAATTCAATATGCTGCCCTGCAATAGCAGCTGTAAAATGCTGGTTCGGCAATAAGACAAATGTTTTGGTATCTGCAGTTTCTTGGCGAATAGCGATTACCTTTACTTTACATTCGTAAGTCCAAATAAAAGGATCTAATCTTTGCGTAAGCTCATTGATCGTATTACTCGCAATATATTCCAAGCGATCTCGACCTAAGGTTTTAATTAACCAAGGATGCACAATACTGAGTAATTTATTTAACATTCACTGCCTCCTTATCAACAAAAGCAGAGCTGTCTAAAAAAGCAGTTTTAGCAAGCACATCTGGATTCTTAAACGAATACGTCCACATAGCGCCTACAAACTTCTTAATCGCGGCTCGCCATGTAGGGTTGGATTTATACGGTAAATTATATTGCTTACAAACAGCCTGAACATCGATTGCCATATCAGGGTAACGATGAGCAGGAATATCCGGAAATAAATGATGCTCAACTTGATAATTTAAGTGGCCCCAAAGAATACTCTGCCAGCGATTACCTTTAAAGTTCACCGACGAATCCAATTGAGAGATATACCACTTACCTTTATTTTTAATCGCATCTTCTGGCTGTAGAGGCTCAGTAAAGTGAGTGGCTTGAATCGTCAAAGCAATCCAATAGCTATTCATCACATCGGCTAACAGGTTGGCTAAAAATACCTTAATAGCGCCAAAACCTGTCAATAAAGCAAGCAAAGGAAAAACAAAATATTCTTTTGCCCATACTCTTCTTACTGCGCGCTTATGGCGTTTCATTCCCTCAGCTTTCGATACACGTAAAGCTTCTTCAACAACGGCATAACCTTTATTGCCTTCAGGAAAATATTTTTTCCTGAATTTATCCACCACACCTAAGTTCTGCGCATTAAAGTTGTATAACATAAACGGATAAAACAAGAACAAATAAATAGGTACTTGAAAGTAATGCAACTTGGTATGCGGCACCTGATCGTTTACGCGTAAAAAACCGTGGTTTAAATCAGGGTCTTTCTCATAAACATTGGTATGAACATGATGCACAGCATTATGTTCTTGGCGCCAAGAGACCTCGTCTACTGGCGCTTTCCAGCGGAAGTTTTTCGCATGAAATTGAGGGATTTCGTCAAAGGAATCATATTGGCCATGTAATACGTTATGACCGATTTCTATCGCCTCAAGGTTACGGTGCAAGAATAAAAATGGCACACCAATTAGGGCAAAAGGGCCCGGTAGTATATGAATAAGACTACGGCCTATAACCTCGAAAATACGAGAGTTACGACGAATTTTCTTGATATAGCGCACATCTTTTTCACCAAGATCATCACGATACTTCTGTTTTATACGCTCAAATGCCTGATGAATTTCTTCATATTCATCGGAACTCGCTAGTCCTGAAGGAGTATTTTTAGACTGATTCATAACTTATTGCCATGATAAAAAGCCAACAGAGTAAACACTTGTTTACACAAAGTCTATAGAGCGATGCCCCTATGTCCTTTAATAACACCAGAGTATAGGAAAGAGCTGAATATTAAATAATGATTATTTTAAAAGGAATAAAGACTGAATACTGAACTTTGCTTGCTCGATTAACTGATCGACACTGATTTTTGTATTGATTATTTTGGCCAGATTTAGCTGTTCGTTGGTTATTTCAGTGGTACCGAGCTTTGGTAGAGGTAATACGATGTCGATATTCTCTATCTCAACAAAATAGTGCCTACAGATGAACTCCTCATGAAACTTCACCATGTACTCCACACTGCCGCCCTGCTTCACCTCGCAATGGTCTTTCCAATAGCATTCTGTAGGATTTTCACTAGAACCCAGTACTCGAATAATCTCTAGACCATCAATGTTTTTATGCTGAAACCCTTCAACACTAGAGTTCAATTCCCAGTCTTCAATCTTGCTTGAGCTCAATACGGCATTGATATCCAGCCTTTCCACCAAGTTATTCATTAAAAAACCCCTAATGACCGTTAACTAAGAATGGCATAGAATCTAGAAATCTCAATTATAAGAGATGACTAATGTAAAGATTAATAGCGCCTGCTGGATAACGAACGCAGAAGATTTAATTAAAAATATTGGGAATATATAACTGCGAAAATAGAGTATGTAATAGATTGATTTACTTAGTTTAAATTGGTCGGAATGGCAGGATTTGAACCTGCGACCACTTATCCCCCAGACAAGTGCGCTACCAAGCTGCGCTACATTCCGACAATCTTAAGTAAGTGTTCTTGTTGAAAAGAAGCGGCTTTGCTTAAGTGTTTCAGATTATACCTAAGTACTTGATAATTGGAAGCTTCTAACTAATTCAGTTTATTTGAAGCAGATTAGTTTTCGAGAATATCTTTTAATACAGCCAATTCAGCCAACATATTTTTGATCAAAACACGATCAAAATGTGCAGCGGTTTCATCACCACCCTGTTCGTCCAGCTTTTGCCGAGCACCATTAATGGTATAACCTTTTAGATATAACAGATCACGAATTTCACGTACAAGAATAACGTCTTCGCGTTGATAATAGCGACGATTACCACGACGTTTAATAGGTTTTAACTGTGTGAATTCCTGTTCCCAATAACGCAGAACATGAGGTTTTACATCACAAAGCTCACTGACTTCACCAATACTGAAGTAGCGTTTGGATGGGATGGGTGGGAGCTCGTTATTGAGACTCGCTTCCAGCATAAGCTTCTACTCGGATTTTTAATTTTTGTCCGGGTTTGAAGGTAACAACGCGACGTGCGGAAATTGGAATCTCCTCCCCTGTTTTTGGGTTTCGTCCTGGACGTTGACTCTTATCTCGCAGGTCGAAGTTGCCAAATCCTGACAACTTCACTTGCTCGTTATGCGTTAGAGAATGACGAATCTCTTCAAAAAAGAGATCCACCATTTCTTTCGCTTCACGTTTATTCAAACCTAGGTCTTCAAACAGGCGTTCCGCCATTTCTGCCTTGGTAAGAGCTTGCATATTAGCCTCG
>Ga0105359_10000447_pt1 | contig 34006 bp, 31 predicted proteins | sample GOMGulsemesocosm_6_FD_83659 | JGI IMG/M metagenome (GOLD analysis project Ga0105359, IMG submission 83659) | Methane-oxidizing microbial communities from mesocosms in the Gulf of Mexico - GOM8C Gulf of Mexico | ecosystem: Environmental > Aquatic > Marine > Cold seeps | place: Gulf of Mexico...
GTTGTTTTATGTGTTGTAGTCACTCGGGTGGTTTTAACCGTATTTTTTTGCATTACCTTTTGAGGTGCAGGATCTGCAGTGATTGTAACGTCAGAAATAAGCAATTTGTCGTCCTTGCCAACACTATCGATAGCTTTTGCTGCAGCACTGATTCCTAAAGCACCTGTTAATGCGACGGTACTACCTACTTTTTTAGATCCTACAGCAGCACTAGCAATGCCTGTTCCTAACATTGCTCCACCAGCTATAGCCACCGGTACTGCCACCACAGCACTGGCAACTTTTGCCGTTGATTTTGCACCATGAGAAACGGCTAATGCTGAGTGTTTACCTGCTTGGCTAGTATGATGAGCTGAGTCAGCAGCAAAAGTAGAAGTGGCAAGTAAACTAGTGATTAAAACTAAGCTCGCTTTAAAAGCAGTTTTTTGTTTTTTAGTCTGGATATTTTTTGTTGTAGTGTGAGACATTTTAAGCTTCCTTTATATTTTTAGTTTGGTATTAGCTCGTTGCTAACGGGATAGAAATATAGAGGTGAGGATAAATAGTGTAAACTATCTTGTCTTATGTATACTAGTTAGCAACTTGAAGTATTGAAATGCTATACCATGAGTCAAATAAAAGAAATTAGTACCACTCTGAAGAAGTTATTACGTCAAAAAAATATTACTTACAAAGATATTGCTGAGCAGCTAGATATGAGTGAAGCTAATATAAAGCGGATCTTTTCAACGCAGTCCTTTTCTTTAGAGCGACTAGAGCAAATCTGTCACTTAATTCATATCAGTTTGTCAGATTTATTTTTAATATCACAAAAACAACAAGCACAGATTTCACAGCTGTCAGTTGAACAAGAAAAAGAGTTAGTTACTGATACCAAGCTTTTTTTAGTTGCTGCTTGTGTAAGAGATTCATGGAGCTTTACAGAAATAATTAACCATTATCAAATAACAGAACATGAATGTATCCGTTTAATGGCTAAATTAGATAAATTGAAGATGATACAGTTACTGCCCAATAACGAGTATAAACTTCTGGTAGCTCAAGATTTTAGGTGGATTCCCGATGGGCCTTTAGAGCAAAATATTGCCAGTGAAGTATTTGGTGAGTTTATGAATGCAAGATTTAAAGGTGAATATAGCTTTCGCTTTTATTTACGTGGCACTTATTCACAATCGTCTATTGATATAATTCAACGCAAATTAAACCAAGTGGCAAAAGAAGCCGCGGTTTTAAATCAAGAAGATGCGGCAATGCCGTTAGATAGTCGACAGCATGTTGGTTTGCTTGTAGCTATGCGTCCGTGGGAGCTAGCTCGATTTTCAAAGCTTAGTCGATAGTTGAAAAAGTTAAAACATTAAAGGATAGATAACAATGAAAAATCTAAGTCAAAAGTGCTTTGTTTTGTCGCTTATGCTGACCAGCTTCTTTTCACTGGCAAAATCACCGGTAAACTGTCTCGATATCAGTGAAGATCATGCTGCTATACCTTCACTTATTGATGAAGGTAAGTATCGTTATACCAGCTCAGTGGGTTCAAAAACGGTAATAAATTTTCACTTTAGCGCTGATGACAGTTATAGCCAGTATCTCGAATATGCAATGAATGAGATCAGCAGTAAAAACCCAAGAGCAGACATGCCTTGCCCGATAATGAGCACAAGCTTTCAACAATTGGCCAAACAAAATGCTTGGTCAAATACACCTAATGTCAGTCAGTTAATTGCACCATTTGAGCTAACTAATAAAAATAGTGATAAAGCTATTTTATTAATTCATGGTTTAACAGATTCCCCTTATTCTTATCATGACCTTGCCCATTTCTTTTATCAGCAAGGTTTTACTGTGCGTACTTTGTTATTGCCTGGTCACGGTACAGCACCCTCTGATTTACTTGATGTTAGTTATCAACAATGGCAGCAAGCAAGCCAATATGCCATCGAGCGTACATTAAACGATTTTGAGCAAGTGTACCTTGGCGGTTTTTCTACCGGTGGCGCACTTATCTTTGATTATTTAATGCAGCAGAAAAAAGCAGATGAAAAAATTAAAGGTTTGTTTATGTGGTCGCCAGCCTCGAAAGCAAAAAGTGACCAAGCTTGGTTGGCCCAATATGTAGATTATATTCCTTTTGTTAACTGGATTGATCTAGATGCCGATATTGATTTTGCCAAATATGAGTCTTTTCCTTATAACGCAGCAGCACAAGTACATGCTTTGATGAGCCGAATAGTTGGTGAGGATGCCATTAAAAACAGAGTTATGCATGATATCCCAATTTTTGTAGTTGCCAGTGAGCATGATCAAACTATAGAAACCAAACAAACCTTAGTATTGATTGAGGAGTGGCAGCAAGCAGATAACTCGCTAAAAAATAAACAAAGCGTGTTGGTTTATTATGGTGATAAAAAAAATGTACCTTCATCTAGCAACATTAAGCTAGAGGTACCAAAATGCTTAGCTGAAGGCCTATGTAATGAAGTTTTTGATGTTTCTCACACAGGCACAACCAATGCGCCAAGTAACCCACATTATGGTGTCGATGGCTTATACAGAAATTGCGGTCACTATATAAAAGAGCTACCTCGTTACTTGGCCTGCAAACAAAGTGAAGGGTTGGTAAAGGGAGAGCTGACGGAAGTGAACTTAACTCAGCATAAATTATTACAACGTTTAACTTATAACCCTTATTACCAACAAATGCTGGCAAGTATGGAAAACTTTTTAAAGGCCGTTCAATAACTCTCTACTATTACTTTTACTCAATTTTTTAAGTAAACAGCAACTAGAATTTTAGTAAAGTCTATTATATTAATACCTTTAGCCCACACTAAGTGAACCTTTATTGTTTAGGTTTATTTAACATGGGCTTTCTTTCATAGTGCGCAGGTCAAAACAAATTAACCAATGAAAGGGAAGCACTATTATGACAACCAACATAGCAACTACATCAAATGACAATGCAAACGCAAGTATGCCAACCAAATCTTATACATTAGCTTCGGTCGCAGCCTTAGTTATTGGTAGTGCTGCTTATGCAACCGGTTTATTTAATGCACAGATGGCACTAAATGAAAAAGGATATTATTTAATTGTTTTACTTTATGGTTTATTTTCTATGGTCTCATTACAAAAAGCGGTAAGAGATGAACGTGAAGGCATTAAGACCTCAAAAATGTATACTCGTTTATGCTGGTTATCATCAACAATAGCTATTTCTTTACTAACGGTTGGTTTGTATAACGCAGAGTTATTACTAAGTGAAAAAGGTTTTTATGCCATGGCTTACACGTTAAGTTTATTTGCAGTGGTTGTGATGCAAAAGAATATTAGGGATAGCAATATGGGTGAAGTAGTAGATGAGTCAGTGAATCAACAGAATACCCATGGAGAGTAAGTTTTAAATTTTATAGCCCAATAAGTGATTATTGGGTTTTTGTGTTTGAGGCTAATTGTTTAAAGCTAATAGAGACCAGCTAACGCGCATACTTGAGCCATAACTTATAAAACACCGCATTACAGGTAGGGTTATCATCCATCTTGCCGTCTCTGTCACAATCTGAACCAGTAAGTGACTTAGCATGTTGGCCATACTCAGCAATATCTGACTTGCTTGGTTCAACGTTAATAGTCACTTTGGGTGACTGGTCAATAAAGTCGGCAACATCTTTGTAGCGTGAAAATTCTTCCTTAGAGATTAGGTGACTGATATCACGAGCTTTCGGTTTAGCCGCTGATGTACTAAACGAAGCTAGTGTTAAGCTAATAGCTAAACCTAGAGTTACTAATACCAAAAATAATCTCACCAGAGTCTCCAAAAAGTTAAAATTTTTTAAATTATACAAGCTGCATGATTTTACAGCCACCGCTTTGTTTTGTCTGATATTATGCCACCCCGAAGTGGGGATGAAATCTTAACTTTGCAGCCTTCATGAAACAAGTTAGCTCTGTTATAGACATCATCAAGCAAGGGCGGTTGCCAAGTGTAATTTTTTACTGAGATAAATAATTATTCACAAAGCTATTTCAATATGTTGTATTAGGGAGCAAATCAACATTAAAGCCTCCCCCCTTATGAAAACATGTTTTAATGGTCCAAATAAAGATTAAAGGAAATAAGTGGATGAAAGAACCTGATATATCACGCTGGACACTGATTCGGGATATGCTTATTTTCCAAGCTAAGCTAGCTATGGATGCTGTTCGTGATTTGCTGTTAAGTCCTGTATCAATAGTATGTGGGTTTATCGATATCTTTAAGGGCCATCCTATTTCCAAAAGCTATTTTCATAAATTAATGGACTTAGGGCAGAAAAGCGACTCGTGGCTGAACTTGTTTGGTAACCATAACCATAACCATAATCGAAGCCATAGTGAGCACGGTGAAAGTTCAAATATTACCGAGCAGCAGCATGCCAAACCGGAAGTAAGTGTTGACCATTTATTCTGCCAAGTTGAGTCCATATTGAAAGAGCAACATGGTAAAGGCGGTTTAACGGCTTCCGCTAAAACTACAATTGATCGTTATCTTAACAAAATAGTGGAAAAGAAAAGCTCTAAATGACTAACACTGGCTTAAAATTTATCAGGTGTTAGCTATTATGATTTTGATAACCATTCATCAATGCCAGCCAATTATCATCACTAAAGTGAAACTGTTCGAGTTTATTTAATTCTTTCAAAAATGAGCGCTGTAAACGCTGCATATTGGCTTGCTTCCAACTTGAATCAGTGGTGTTAGTTCGCAACTCCCCTCGATCAAAATCAATCAAAAACACTTGCTCTTTATCATTGATAAGAATATTGTGAGAATTTAAATCATGGTGGTAAATATTTTCTTCATGGAAGCGTTTTATCGTGCTACCAATTTTTGACCAAAGTGATTCACTTAATGGCTGTTTAGACAGGATGCCAACTAAATCTTGTGCTTGTTGGATACGAGTTGATAACAAATCTGCTTGGTAAGTTAAACCATGGCGAATAACGCGGTAAGCAACGGGCTCAGGTGCAGGTAGTTGCAGTGTTTGCATATGTTGTAATAAAGAGAACTCACATGCTGCACGAGTACTTTCTAAGCCAGTAAACCAATAGCTGTCGTTAATTAGCTTGCCGATAAGGCCGCCACGGTAATAATGGCGTAATACCCAATCGTGTTGAGTGTTGTTACTGTCATTGTAAGCGACAAACCAGGTAGTGCCTCGCCCTTGTGCAGAGCCTGTAACTGCGTTGTTTTGTTGCCAATAGCTTGGGTTAAGCATTTCAGCACTAAAGTCATCAATAAGCATGTTATTGAATAAACATGTCACTTTGCCTTGTTCAAACAGTGAAAATTGTGTGTTAGTAGTGGTTTGGCTCAAGCGTTTTCCCCTAATAATTCCTGAACTTGGGTTAAGGTTTTGTCACTTGCCCCTTGGTTAGCTAGTACTACCTTTTGTGCATTATCCCCTAAGGTTTGCTGTTGCTCAGGTTGTTGCAATAACTGACTTACTTTACAGGCTAATTGGCTTGCTGATGAATTGTTAGTAGTACTGTCGGTTAACTCGATAATGGCATTTTCTTGTCTTAATTGCTGCATTATCTCGTTAAAGTTACTCATATTGTGACCAACAATAACAGGTTTGTTAAATAAAGCGGGCTCTAATGGATTATGACCACCGACCTCACTAAAACTGCCTCCCATAGCAACAATATCACTTAGGGAAAATGCTGCCATAAGCTCACCTAGACTATCAAGTAGCCAAATTTGTTCATTGTCTACCACGGTATTGTTACTACGCCTAGCTAATGAAAAGTTTTGTTCAAGGCAAAACTTGGCAACTTGTTCAAAGCGTTCAGGGTGGCGAGGCACAAGGACTAATAATAAGTCTGGATGCTGATTCAGTAGCTCTTTAAATGCAGCTAAAGCAATTTTTTCATCACCTTCATGAGTGCTAGCAACAAGTAAAACAGCTCTGCTGGTCTGCTTGTTTTCGGCAAAAAGTAAACGGGCTAACTCTGTTTTTTTCTCTTTTACTTCAGCGTTAATGCTGATATCGAACTTAAGGTTACCGCTATTTATACAACGACTAGGCTCTGCACCAAGCTGTAAAAAATTGCCAAGATTTTCTTCGCTTTGAGTGAGGATTTTATCGAAGCTATTGAGGCATGGACGAATTAGCCGGTGTAACTTGCTATAACTGCGCAGTGACTTCTTAGAAAGTCGGCCATTAATGAGTAATAGCTTTATATTTTTATTAGCACATTGCGCAATTAAGCTAGGCCAAAGCTCAGTTTCCATAAATATTATCATCTTGGGCTTGAGGCGCTGTAGAAATAGTGTAGTACAAGGCAATATATCAAGGGGCAAGTAACCATGCTGCACTTTGTTTTCAAAGATCTTTTTTACTTGCGCTGAGCCTGTAGGGGTAAAAGTAGTAACAGTTATAGGTAAGTGAGGGTAAGCTTGTATAAGCTTCTCAATAAAGCTTTTTAAAGCGATTACTTCACCGACACTAGCAGCATGAACAACTATGCCACCTTGCTTTACTGGCTTTGGAAAGTAACCAAGGCGTTCAAATAACCGTTCACGATAAGCTTTGTTATTTTTAGAACGAACAAGTAAAAAAAGCAGTATAAGAGGCAGCAATAACACTAGGGAAAGTCGGTAAATCAGCAAGGAAATCATATCGGTGAATATTGCTCTATAATAAGTTTATCGGTAGATTATACCAAAGGGTTTCCAAATAAGCGTTAGCAATTATGAAAGCAAAAACTATTCATCTAAAAGCCATGAAAACCTTAACGTCAACTAAGCCAAGACAAGCTTTTTGTCTTGCCATGTTAATAACGGCTATAGCTGTATTGCCAATTAAAGCGCAAGGATCATCTAAAAAGGCTGAGTCTAAATCGACGGAAACAGTTAAAATTGATGCCAAGTTGCAATATCAAGTGCAGTTTAAGGCACGCTCCGATCATGATTTTTTATTATCAGCAGATTACCTTTTTTTTCCTGAAAAGGCTTCCGCTAAAAATATGGCAGGTGTTATTGTTTTACATGACTGCCATAGTCAGCGAAGTAACTATCAGAAATTGACGACCAGTATTGCTGAGCTTGGTTTACATACCCTTTCTTTAGATTTTCGTGGCTATGGCAATAGTATTGCCGAAGGGTATTCTGAACTAGAAGTGAAAAAACACGCCACAGATATAGTTAGCTATCAAAATGAAATTGCCGTTTTAAGATCGTATTGGCTGGAAGATTTAGTAGCGGCTTATGAGTATTTACGAAAAAAAGTTGATAACAGTAAAGGCATTTCGGTTGTTGCCAGTGGTTGTGCTGGCGCTTATGCCGTAGAACTCGCTGAACAGCGGCATTTACACTCTATGGTGCTATTAACGCCAGAGATGTCTTATGCCGACAAAGAGCGTTATAAAAATCTTATTGATATTCCAAGTTACTTTGTTAGCTCAGCTCAACATGCCATTAGCTTTGCTACCGCTGAAGAGTTATTTATTTGGAGCGGAGCTAGGCATTCAAAGTTGCAAGTGTATAAGGGTGACAAGCTAAACTATCAGGTTATTAACAGCCATAAATACTTGGTTAACGATATTGCGCTGTGGTTGAAAACAACTTTACGGTAAGAACTCATAAAGGGTTAACGCTCAAAAATTGTATCAAGAATAATAGCTGAGTTCGTTCTTTCTACGCCTTCAGTTGAACATACCCTATTGAGAACTTCACTAAGCTTTTCTAGCGTGCTGGCCTGTATCGTAACCAATAAGTCGTATTCGCCGCTTATCGAGTGGATATGACTAATTTGGTTAACTTTTCTTAAGGCAATACAGATAGTCTTTCGTAAGTTTGGCTTTACTTTTAATGAGACATTAGAAGAAATCAAGCCACTGGTATAGGCACTATCGAGTACGACACTATAGCCTTTAATGACATTATTATTTTCAAGCTTATTAAGTCGGTTTTGTATCGCAGTTCTTGAAACACCTGTGGCTCTGGCGATATCTGAAATGCTTGCTCTCGCATTTAGTCTTAATATTGATAGCAACTCTTCATCTTTTTCGGTTAACAAACTACACTCCAGTTTAATAGATATCCCCAAGTTACATGAAGGTGCACCTTTACGTGCCCAGGTGAACATTCATAATACAGCTACTAACTTACACTTTGACAGGTATATATGTCAATTTGACTATGAAATAGGTCATATTACCAAGTAGTGTCACTTTTCTTGTAGTGACACTGAGTTGATAATACATACCCAAGCTACTTGAAGATGCGAGTTTCAGGATGCCTGAGCTGATCATGATCAAGGCGTCTCCTTTTATTAATGGTTATTCCCTTAAAAAAGGAGACAACGAAGTGCATGGTTAGCTCAGACATCCCCGCAGGGCTGGTTTAAAAACGATTTATGCAGCGTTATTGATTTCGACAATGGAGCAACCATTTTCTTCAATCAAAGCCTTGCCTAAAAACGTTTTTAATTTCAGCTGAATCCTGCATCTTCATGTGGCTTGGGTATAGCTATTACTGCAATGGTAGTACACGACATTAATTATTTAAGGAATTTACATGACTGATTCTGCATCTACGAAAGGTTTTTACTCGCACTTAACTGCACAAATAGAGCAAGTAAAAGAAGACGGCTTATTCAAAGCTGAACGTATTATTACTACTGCTCAGCAGCCTCAAATAGCCGTTAATACCGGTGAAGCTGTGGTAAATTTCTGTGCAAATAATTACTTAGGTTTAGCTAATCATGCTGAATTAATTGCTGCGGCAAAAACAGGTTTAGATGAGCATGGCTTTGGTATGGCTTCGGTACGTTTTATTTGTGGTACTCAAGATATACATAAAACCTTAGAGCAAGGCATCAGCAAGTTCTTAGGTATGGAAGATACTATTTTATATTCTTCATGCTTTGATGCCAATGCGGGTTTATTTGAGACTTTATTAGGTCCAGAAGATGCCATTATTAGTGATGCGTTAAATCATGCTTCTATTATTGATGGTGTACGTTTATGTAAAGCTAAACGCTACCGCTATGCAAACAATGATATGGCTGCTTTAGAGCAAAGTTTGATTGATGCCGATGCCGCAGGCGCGCGTTTTAAATTAATAGCCACTGATGGCGTATTCTCTATGGATGGTGTTATTGCGAACCTTAAAGGTGTTTGTGATTTAGCGGATAAATACAATGCCATGGTTATGGTTGATGATTCACACGCTGTTGGCTTTGTTGGTGAACAAGGCCGTGGTAGCCATGAGTACTGTGAAGTAATGGGTCGTGTTGATATCATTACCGGTACTTTAGGTAAAGCCATGGGCGGCGCATCAGGTGGTTATACTTCAGCGAAAAAAGAAGTTGTTGAATGGTTACGTCAACGCTCACGCCCTTACTTATTTTCTAACTCTCTAGCTCCAGCCATTGTTAATGCTTCATTAAAAGTGCTTGAGCTATTAGCTGATGGCGATGCCTTGCGAAAAACACTAAAAGATAATGCTGCTTATTTCCGTAATAATATGGAAGCTGCTGGTTTTACTTGTGCAGGTGCGGACCACGCAATTGTACCGGTAATGTTAGGTGATGCAAAAGTGGCTAGTGCAATGGCTGATCGCCTATTAGCTGAAGGTATTTATGTTATCGGTTTTTCTTTCCCTGTGGTACCTAAAGGACAAGCACGTATTCGTACACAAATTTCAGCGGCACATACTCAAGCACAGTTAGACCATGCTATTGAAGCCTTTATCCGCATCGGTAAAGAAATGGCAGTTATCTAGTAAGCAACTCTTGTATATACAACATCTCGTGTTGTATATGCAAGCTATCTACTTGTTATAAATAAAGAAGAGCGATAATGAAATCTTTATCAAAATTAAAAGCTGAACCAGGCATTTGGTTAACACGTACCGAAAAGCCAAAGCTAGGTCACAATGATCTACTAATAAAAATTAATAAAACTGCCATTTGTGGTACCGATATCCATATCTATAATTGGGATGAATGGGCACAAAAAACCATTCCTACGCCTATGGTTGTTGGTCATGAGTATGCTGGGACAGTGGTAGGTATTGGTCAGGAAGTGAAAGGTTTTACGCTAGGTGATCGAGTTTCTGGTGAAGGTCATATTACTTGTGGTCATTGTCGTAATTGTCGTGGTGGCAGAACTCATTTATGTCGTAATACAGTAGGTGTCGGTGTTAATCGTGCCGGTTCATTTGCAGAATATTTAGTGATCCCTGCTTACAATGCCTTTAAATTACCTGATGAGATCTCAGATGATTTAGCTGCTATCTTTGACCCATTTGGTAATGCAGTACATACCGCTTTGTCTTTTGATTTAGTGGGTGAAGATGTTTTGATTACAGGCGCTGGTCCTATTGGTATTATGGCTGCGGCAGTTGCTAAACATGTTGGTGCTCGCCACGTGGTTATCACAGATATAAATGAATATCGTCTAGATCTAGCTAGAAAAATGGGTGCTACCCGCGCTGTTGATGTTAGTAAAGAAAGCTTAAGTGATGTTATGAAAGACCTTGGCATGACTGAGGGCTTTGATGTAGGCATGGAAATGTCGGGCGTTCCTATGGCATTTACTAGTATGTTAGAAAACATGAATAATGGCGGTAAAATTGCCATGTTAGGTATTCCAGGTAGCGATATGGCCATTGATTGGAGCCAAGTTATTTTTAAAGGTTTAACCATTAAGGGTATCTATGGCCGTGAAATGTTTGAGACTTGGTATAAAATGGCAAGCTTGATTCAATCAGGTTTAGATCTCAGCCCAATTATTACCCATCACTATAATATTGATGACTTTCAACAAGGCTTTGACATGATGCGCTCTGGCCAGTCAGGAAAAGTAATTTTAGACTGGACCTAAATTGGTTATACTAAGCACTGAAAAAACGCTACGTTAATTAAACACCCATGTTTAGGCTAAGTAGCGTTTTTATTTTATGTTAACAACCAAGTTCACTGTCCCTAGACAGTGATAAATGAGGAATTCCAGTGTCAGAGAGCAGTTTTAAACATATGTCAGTTAGTGAGTTACAGGCTGTCATGGCTGATAAATCACATGTTGTTGTTGATATTCGCGATGCTAACTCCTTTGCTAGCGGACGTATTGCCGACTCGATTCATTTAACTAATGAGTCGTTACAGGATTTTTTACGTGATGCTGATCCCGATGCCCCTGTGGTAGTTTGCTGCTATCACGGGATCTCCAGCCAGCAAGCCGCACAATTTCTTATTAGCCAAGACTTTACTGAAGTCTATTCTCTTGATGGCGGCTTTACTCAATGGCAAACGCAATTTCCCGATAATATTGAGCGATAGATTCTGATGACAAGTGAGTCTGCTGAAAATATAGCGTCTTTACAGCCACTGGTTCAACTTAAAGACCATAATATAGCCTTACTATTTAGTAATTATTTACTCTCAATAGGCATGCAAGCACAGCTTAAAGATAGCCCTGAAGGCGGCTATATTGTTTTTTGTCAGCAAGAAAAACTTTCTCAAGCGAAAGCTGAATTCGAGACTTTTATCGCACAACCTTACGCTGAAAAATACCAACAAGCAGCTTGGGATAGAAGCGAATCGGTCACCGTAAATACCGGTGACTTGGGTCTATTTAATAACTTCAAAGAGAGCTTTTTAGCCCATGCTGGCATAGTTACCTTATTAGTTTTCATTGTTTGTTGGCTAGTATTTATTGGCAGTGAGTTAGGTTGGGCACAGCAGCTTTTCAATACGTTACAGTTTTATCCTCGACTATCACTTGATGCATTTCTAGCTGAGCCGTTACGGTTAATTGGCCCGGCATTCTTCCATTTTTCTTGGTTACATATTGTTTTTAATACCATGTGGTGGTGGCAACTAGGTGGCAGCATTGAAAAAACCTTAGGAAAAACAACCTTAATAAATTTATTGCTTATCTCGGCAATTATTTCAAATCTAGGGCAGTTTCTCGTCTCAGGCGCAAATTTTGGTGGTTTATCAGGTGTTGTCTATGCCTTAGTAGGGTTTGTCTGGTGGTTTGGTTATTTGGCTCCCGAACGAGGTTTATCTTTGTCTAAACCGCTTGTTGGCTTTTTACTCTTTTGGCTCGTACTTGGTTTTGTTGACTTATTACCGGTTAATGTTGCTAATACCGCACATTTACTTGGTTTACTCTCCGGTTGCTTTCTTGCTGTGTTCACGGCCAAATCTAAAAAGCAATTGTAGAGAATGAATCTGTCGCTATTATGGAAACCTCTGGCTATAACAAAACAAACTTGAACAGGCACTTTTAAGTCACCAGTGTCTGATGGCCAACAATAAGCTCATTGCTATTGTTGGCAACTCTACAGTGAATTATTAAATCAAAGTCTAACTGACTAGTTCAAAGACTTGGACCCTATTGGTTTAACAGAATCGCTTCATTTCCTTTCTGTAGATTTAGCTAATTCATCTTTATTTTTTTTGATAGTTCAGTAAAATAGTTAGTCTTTAACAGTTCTGTAAAGGTTAGTGATGAAACGCGTTGTTTTATATATTTCAGATAAATGTCCCCATTGCCGTGAAGCTCAAAAGTACTTGGATGATAATGGCATTAAATACAGATTAACTAATGCAAAAATGCAGCGTGGTAGAAAGGAGCTTGATGCTATAGGGGCTCGTTCTGTACCAGCTCTTAAAATTGGTAATGAAGTGATGCTGGGTTGGAATCAAAAGAATTTTGAGAAAATCTATGCGGCAGATTGAGAAGCATAATTGAATAACCATTGAGCACAAATAATCTTGCTACGTTTTTACTAAATAGTTCATATATTCACAGCGTCAACTTGCCGTATTGACAGCTATGGCGTGAAAACTTAGGCAGGTTTTTTACCTAAGTGATTTGATATTTTATTGTTTTTTAATCGAAGTAATAACGGTGAACAACTTTATTATTAGTTATCTAACCACTGGGTAAAGAGTAACTTTTTAATAAGAGGTTCGCCAGTCTCTTTAATAAGTAACTCTTTTACTTGTTCTTCACATTGTAATTGAATTTCAGCACGACCTTTCATTGATTTTACTTTTGCTTCGGCTTGTTGACCAATGATGTTGATGATGGCATCACGCAGTAAAGGCGCATGGTGTTCAACTATGGTCAAATTATCACCTTCAACCATTAACTCTACCGTTAAGCGTACATAACCCATTTTCTTTTTCACAGCGACATAATTAGTGACAATGTCAGGTTCAAAGCCAAAATAAGCATAATCGCTCGCATTTGCTCGAAAAGTGCTGGTAGATAAAGTCACAAAAAAAGAAAAAAGAACTAAGAATTTAATCATAAAATATTGGTCAGTTTGAGATGAATGATCTTATCCTTATCATAACCTTATTTTAGTCTTTTGCTTGAATATTTTTTATTAAATAGTGATTTTTCTATTCTGTTGCTTGAGATAAATGAGATCGTCGCCAAGGTCTGCTACTATAGCGGCGATTTTAACCACATATTATACCCAACGGATTAATTAACTCTTGCTAAGTGATCAGTTAATTTGTCCGATTGGTATTACTTTATGAAATAGATTTATGAAGCAACAAGTATCCCACTTTCCGGTAACCCTAACTGGCCATTGGCAATTTCCTTGTCAGCAAGTATTAGCACCAATAGCCTCACGACTAAAGGATTGGTTGCTTGACCAAGGCTCGCTTACGGCAAGATTAAAAAGTCATAGTGCGACTTTTAGAGTTGAGTTATTAGGGCAAGAAAAGCAAATTTGTCGTTTAGATGAAGCCAATGAGTTTATTAAAGAGGGAGAGGCTGTTTTAGTCAGGGAAGTACTTTTATATTGTGATGATACACCACAAGTCTTTGCGCGGAGTTTAATTCCGCTATCGAGTTTAACGGGAGAGGAGCAGGCATTAGCTAACTTAGGTACTCAACCCCTTGGACAGGTACTTTTTAATAACCCCTCACTCAAGCGCCAACAAATAGAATTGTCAGCGTTTGACGAATCATCCAGCGTTGCGCGACTTGCTAAATTATTGGCTGGAGGTGTAGTTATGCCACAGGAAAACGCTGACCAACAACAAACTGTTGAGTTATGGGGCAGGCGCTCAGTGTTTATTGTCGAAAACAAACCCTTAATGGTCGCGGAGGTTTTTTTGCCGCAAGCTTTTGCCTATCAATAAATTGCTAAACCACCATAAATTATTAAATTCAGGAAGCGTGTAAATAGATGCTGAAAACAATTCAACAAAAATGGTTAGCAATAAAGTTAATCACTCGTATGGATAAACCCATAGGTACTTATCTTTTATTGTGGCCAACTTATTGGGCGCTATGGATTGCCAGTGATGGCTGGCCGAATATACACCTGCTTATGGTTTTTAGCCTTGGGGTTTTTATTATGCGTAGTGCTGGTTGTGTAATAAATGATTTCGCTGATCGAAAAATTGATGGCAAGGTTGAACGCACTAAAAATAGACCCTTAGTTAATGGCATGATGACTAGCACAGAGGCTATTAATTTATTTGGTATTTTAATTGGTATGGCGCTTGGCTTGGTATTAACGCTTAGCTGGCCGACAATTTACTTGTCATTTGTTGCCTTGTTTTTAGCGGCACTTTATCCGTTTATGAAACGCTATACCCAGTTACCGCAAGTTTTTTTAGGTGCCGCTTTTAGTTGGGGCATGATTATGGCGTTCCAAGAAGCACAAGGTGAAATCCCTTTGATTGCTTGGCTACTCTTTATTGCTAATCTTAGTTGGACTGTTGCTTACGATAGTATGTATGCCATGGTTGATAGAGAGGATGACCTAAAGATTGGCGTGAAATCTACTGCGATTTTATTTGCTGATAACGATAAGCGTATTATTGGTTTATTACAGCTGATTACTTTAGGGTTACTGTGGACAGTTGGCGATATACTAGCCTTTGGCTGGCCATATCAAATATCCCTTGTCGTGGCTGCAGGTTTATTCAGTTACCAGCAGTTACTTATAATAAATAGAGAGCGAGATAAGTGCTTTCAAGCTTTTTTACATAACCATTGGGTTGGGTTAATCGTTTTTGTTGGTATCTTATTTGAGTACTTATAATGGCCAAATTAATTTAGCAACTTTACAAAATCCTCAAAAGGTAGCGGTCTACTGAAATAGAAGCCTTGGTAATGATAACAACCAAGGTCTTTTAAGCAGTTAAGTTCCTCTTGTGTTTCAACCCCTTCAGCCAGTATGTTCATATTCAGAGTTTTCCCTAAACTGATAATCATACTGGCAATGGCTGCACTTTCACTACATTGCGCAATGTTAGCAACAAACGAGCGATCAATTTTTAATACGCTAGCCGGTATGCGTTTTAAATAAGTAAGGGAAGAGTAACCTGTTCCAAAATCATCAATAGCACAATCAATAGACTTCTCTTTTAGCGAAGCAATTAACTTTATTGAGTCTTCAATATTCTCGACTAAAAGGTTTTCGGTCAACTCTAGTGCTAAGCGATCTGCTGGAATATCATTTTTCAAAATAGCATAGATCACTCTATCTTGAAAATTAGGTTGAGCTAATTGCTTAGCACTGATATTGATAGCTATTTTTTTAAAGCTATCAGGTAGTGCTAGCTTCTGCAATTTAGCAATATCACGACAAGCTTGCTCTAATACCCACTGACCTATACTTAGAATGAGTTCACTTTCTTCTGCGATAGGAATATACACAGCGGGAGATTCCATGCCATGTATAGGATGCTGCCAACGCAATAATGCCTCTGCACCAATAATCTCGCCATAGTGGTTATATTGCGCTTGGTAATATAGTTGAAAATCATCCTGCTCTAGCCCTTGCTTCATATCATTAACATAAGTAGAGCGCCTTTTAATTTTTTCAGACATTGCTGGCAGGTATATTTTTCCTTGCAAGCTTTTAGCTCGCTTTGCTTCATACATAGCAATATCAGCAAACTTAATAAGGTTATTAACCGTACTGCTTTGTAGCGGAAAGAGTGCGTAGCCAATACTACAAGTGAGCTTGTATGAATTGGCGTCAATGACAAAGGGGATGGTTAATAATTGATTGATCTCCTCAATAAGTAGGCTAATCACCTCTTGATAATTTATATTAAGGTCTTTCAGTAAAATAACAAATTCATCGCCGCCAAAGCGACCAATATTGATGTGTTCACTGCTTAATGAATGCAGACGGTTGGCGAAAGTGCATAATATTTTATCGCCAACAGTATGACCCATGGCATCATTTATCGGCTTGAATTTATTAATATCAATAAAGATTATACTGCCAATTTTTTTGTTGCTATGAGCATCCACTATTGCATTACTAAGGAGTTGATTAATGTGTTGTCGGTTAAACAGACCTGTTAAACCGTCATGCTGTGCTTGATAGACAACTTTTTCTTCTATCTGTTGCCTAGAGCGCATTTCCTTAACAAGTGAGTCATGCACTAGTGAGGTGTAACAACTTGTGGCTAATTTTTGCAAGATGGGCTGTAGTGCTTTTTGAACTTCTTCATCTAATAAAAAATGAGTTTCAAAAATCAGTAAGCCATGCTCTGGGATAATAAAGCCGAATAAGTACTGACCATTTTCACATTGAAAGCTAATATTTTGTTGTGCTGTATTAAGTTGCTGAGCAAAATTATCTAAAGTGGCATTTTGTGCCCAAGGGTGGCCGCGCTTATTTTTGGGAATACTTAAAAAGTGCTGAGAGTTTGTTATTTCTCCCGGTATTAACTTACTAGGCATACCACCATGATCACAATAGACATAAATGTGAGCGCTGGTTAAATTGAGTCGGTTAAAGCTGACCTTTAAAAACACCTTTAACATGGCTTTTAAGTCAAGTTTATTGCCAATAGACATGGCAAGTTCATGTTGCAGTGAAATAATAAACAATGCTTGATTCATTACTTACCTTGTAGCTACCAAGAGCAAATTACGATTGATTTATTAAGAAGACGAATAGCACCACTTTTACAGTTGGCGATTTCTCCTAATGAAAGTGCCCCAAATAATGCTGGAGTAGGGCAATGTTTAGCAATGACTTTAAGTTCTTTAGTAAATACGTCTTCCATATATAGCTCTCTACTAACGCAGCCAAAAATTAAAGTTGTTGAGCTCGCTGCTTCATTTTTAATGAGACTTTTATTGGTATAAATATTTTCTTGACCGGTAAATACAGAAATAGCGGCTTGCTCTGTTGATGCAATTAAGTTGTCTTTTTTACTGCCAAGTATATAAACCATCGAATTAACAGGGATATTACCGCCACATAGTAATTGGTTGTTCTGGGTTGATATAGGCTCGCGAATAATCAAATTTTTATTAATATCTTCAATGCCTAAAGGATAATGTTTGGCAATATCATAAAAGTTATCTTGGTTGTTAAATTGATGTTCACTGCTCTTTTCAATGGCCTGACTATATACCTCAAAAGCAGGTTGGTAATTTATGCTCTGTACTGTTTGTCCTTGTGCTTCAGAGACTAAAAAGGGCCCCTGTAAAATGTTCCAACCATGTGCAGTACTTGTATTAAGCTGTTTAGCTAAAGCAACCAATACAACAGCTTTACTATGAATTCCTTGGTTAGTAAAAATACAAGGATACTGGGTAAACTCTAAATTACCTGAACCGCCCCCTCCAATATTAATTCCATGGTCTAAACACTCAAAAAGACAATCAATAAAATTTTCAATGTTATTGATTGAGGCATCATAAAACATCAAGAAATTGTCTTGACCACTAAAATTGTTTTTTTGTTCGAGTGTTGAGGTGATTAGCGCTTCTAAATGTTCTTCATCAGCTAAATTATATAAATCTGAAAAAACGGAGACATCCAAATCCTCTTCAAAACCAATAATTAAAGCACCTTGTTCAATTAAGGTATCTTTCAGAGTGAGCATTGGATATGCACCACCAAAAATAGTCAGCGGGCAGGAACTTAATAGAGTATTAAGTTCATCTTCTGGATAATTATTTTGCTGGCAAGTAAAGATTAATAAGCTTTTAGCTCCGCTATCTATCGCGAGGTTAAGCCCATATTTAAAATCAAATAATGCATCGCTTTTTGTATGCCAAGTGAATGATTCAAAAGCCATCTTGTTGTATCCATTAGTTTTTTGTTTTCTACAACACTCTTGTCTCTAGCATAATGCCTAATTAATTAATAGAAAACTAGTGTTAATTATTGTAGCTTGGGCGTGCTACTTGTTTAATTGGAACTATCTGTTGGCTTGCTCTTAAATAATAGTTACTACTTATGTCTAGTTGTGCAGTTCAATAAAAGCACAGTACAACTAGTCGGCTCAATTAGATTTGTACAGTGTTTAGTTCTTATATCAAAATAATTAATAACAATAAGTTAAAAGGAAGGAACAGATGAAAAAATCAATTTTTGTAAAGGCGGCACTGGTAGTGTCGCTTGGATTGTCCTCGTTGGGACTTTCTGCTTCGGTCAATGCCGATGATGGTAAAAAATATCGGTGGCGTTTAGCTGAAACATGGGGGCCTAACTTTCCTATCTTTGGCGATGCTACTAAAAATATGGCTAAAATGGTCAAAGAAATGTCGAACGGGCGCTTAACCATCCGCATTGATTCCTCCAATAAACATAAATCAGCTCTGGGTATTTTTGACTTTGTTAAAAGTGGTCAATACCAAATGGGTCATTCAGCTTCTTATTATTGGAAAGGCAAAAATTTTAACACCATGTTTTTCACCACCGTACCTTTTGGCATGATTGCCTCTGAGCAACATGCTTGGTTCTACTATGGCGGTGGTATGGAGTTAATGAAAAAAGTTTATGACCAGTATGGCATTATGTCATTTCCTGGTGGTAACACTGGTAACCAAATGGGTGGTTGGTTTAAAAAAGAAATTAAAAGTGTTGAAGATTTAAAAGGTCTGAAAATGCGCATCCCAGGCTTTGCTGGTGAGGTTCTAGCGAAGCTTGGAGCAAAACCGACTAATATCCCATCAGGTGAGCTTTATACTGCATTAGAGCGTAATACCATTGATGCATTAGAATGGGTTGGACCATCCTTAGATTTACGTATGGGCTTTCATAAAATAGCACCGTATTACTATACTGGTTGGCATGAACCAGGCACGGAATTACAATTTATGGTAAATCAAAAAGCCTACAATTCACTACCAAAAGATTTGCAAAAAATCCTTACTGTAGCGATGAAAGCCGCAGCTTATGATATGTATTCTCAATCAATGCATGCTAGTGCGGTGAATTTAGCCTCACTGAAAAGTGATTATCCCAATGTACAAATGCGTTCTTTCCCTAAACCGGTAATGAGTGCCATTGTGAAAGCTAATGATGAGCTATTAGAAGAATTTGCTGCTAAAGATCCTATGACAGCTGAAATTCTGAAGTCGCTAAATGATTATAAGAAAAAAGCACGCGCTTGGACTAACTTGTCAGATAGGGCTTACCTTGACAATTTTGATACTAAGTAATTTCTTTTTTTAAATTATCTTTAAAAAATAAAACCAGTGGATACTCACCACTGGTTTTTTAATTATAACTAATACCAACTTATTGGAATTGGTATCATTGTTATTACTTGATATATTCGCTAAGTAGTTTCACTAATTGAGAATTTACATGGATTCAGTGTTAAAGATCACCGGAAAAATTATCGATGGCTTAGGTAATTTTTGTAGCTTGTTAATGATACTCATGGTCATCAATGTATTTTATGACGTTATCATGCGTTACTTCTTTAATGATGTCAGTATTGGTATGCAGGAGCTTGAGTGGCACTTATTTGCTGCCATGTTTATGTTTGGTATTGCTTATACCCTTAAAGAAGATGCACATGTACGAGTAGATATTTTTTATGATGTTATGTCCGTGAAAAAACAAGCGCTTGTTAATATTTTTGGTTCGTTGATTTTTGCACTACCTATCACCTTAGTTATTTTGTATTACAGTTGGGATTATACTTTTGAAGCCTACCAAATGGGTGAAGGCAGTGGTGATCCTGGAGGCTTACCTCACCGCTGGGTTGTTCGAAGCGTTATTCCTCTCTCTTCTATCTTTCTGATTTTAGCTATTTTTCACATGCTGTTAAATAACATCCAAAAGTTTCGTGGCATTAATACTGATAAAACAGATCAAGCCGATAACGAAGGGGAAAAATAATGACCGGTATTGTTTTATTTACCATCGCCTTAGTCTGTTTATTTCTAGGTTACTCAGTCGCCTTTACCTTTGCAGGTGTTTCCTTAATTGTTGGCACCATTGTTTTAGGGGCTGACTTATTTGCCTTTATGCCTTATCGCATCATGGCGATAATGGAAAATACCATTTTAATGGCTGTGCCTATGTTCATTTTTATGGGCGTGGTTCTACAAAAAACAGGTTTGGCTGAACGGTTGTTAGAGTCTTCAGCTAAACTTTTTGGCGGTATTGCTGGTGGAGTTGCTGTTTCCACCATTATAGTTGGCGCGCTATTAGCTGCATCTACTGGGGTGGTTGGTGCAAGTGTAGTAGCCATGGGGGTCATTTCTTTGCCGGTAATGCTTAAAAATAAGTATCATCAGCCAACCGCCACTGGTGTTATTTGTGCCTCGGGTACCCTTGGTCAGATTATTCCACCGTCAATTATCTTAATCATTTTGGGTGATGTTATGGGTGTGCCTGTGGGCGATTTATTTCGAGCTGCAGTAGTACCTGGTATGTTGCTCGTCATTTTTTATACCCTGTATATTTTAGTGCTAGGTAAGATAAAACCAGAATTTATGCCGCCTATCACTGTTACTGAAAATAAGCGTGAATTATTAGTTCAAGCATTAAAAGACATAGTACCACCCTTGCTATTAATTTTTGCGGTATTAGGCTCAATCTTTGCTGGTATTGCTACACCAACGGAATCAGCCGCGATTGGTGCCGTGGGCGCAGTTATTTTATCTATTTTTTACGGCACCTTTTCCTTTGGAAAAATGCATGAAGTATCAAAAGAAACGGTGAAAGTAACCTCAATGGTGTTTGCGGTATTAATTGGCGCAACCGCTTTTGCCATGGTGTTTAGTTATTCAGGCAGTGAATATTTAATTGAAGACTTCTTTATGGAGTTGCCAGGAGGTAAATGGACTTTCATCATTTTAGCTATGGTAGCGATTCTTATTTTAGGTTTCTTTATCGATTTTATTGAAATTGCCTTCTTAGTAGTGCCTATTTTATTACCCGTGGCGATTGCTTTAGATATTAATCTAGTGTGGTTTGCTATTTTAATCTCGATGAATTTACAAACCTCATTTTTAACGCCGCCCTTCGGATTTAGCTTATTTTATCTCAAAGGTGTTGCGCCAAAGTGGATGAAAACCACCACTATTTATAAAGGCGTTATTCCCTTTATTTTAATGCAAATAGCAGTGTTAATGTTGGTGTTATTCTTTCCTGAGCACTTGATTATTTCTTAATTTTTTATAGTGTGCGTAATTCACCTTACCGATACTCTTTCATACTTATTTGGCTATTTAGTTAAATAAGTATGATTTTCATTACACATCTTTTCTTCTTATATCTTTGTTTTTACTATGGTTTACTTGTGTTGTGTATATGTTTGACATTGAATAATTTATAATATTGGTATATATTTTAGTTATCCATTTTCCGCTGGTGCCTGCCTCGATGTTCTTAGAATCTTACAAGCCTTTTCTCTGCTGTCTCTTCTTTGCTTTTAGTTCACCTGCTCTAGCAAATGAAGGTGGCAATGATAAATTTCAATTCAGTGGCTTTGCTACTTTAGGTGCAGTTGTTTCGGATTCTGATCATCATGGTTACCGGAAAACTGTTAATTCAGATGAGGCGGTCTATTCAGGCGAAATAGATTTTAAACAGCATTCTTTATTGGGGTTGCAAGCAGACTGGAATATTTCATCAAATTTCGATTTTGTCTATCAAGGTGTGCTCAGAGATTTACCAGAACCTTCATTTGATCGCTATACTACACTGGCTTTTTTGCGTTATGAAATGAACACCAATTGGAGTATTCGAGTTGGCAGGACAGCGCCTGATATATTTTTACTGACAGAATATCGTGATGTTGACTTTTCTTATATATGGGCAACTGCGCCCAATGAAGTTTATGGTATTGTTCCTTATAGAAGTATTGATGGTATAGATGTTACCTATAATAAACGGGGTTTTGGCGGTGTTTTCACCGGTAAACTTTTCACTGGCTCAAGTGAGACTGAAATCTCGGCAAGCTCAACAACAGAGAAAGTGAAGATTGAAGACGTTATCGGTATATCTTTGTCTTTTGATCATTTTAATTGGGTAGTTCACGCAAAGCATAGTCAAGTTAACATTGCTAATGAACCTGAATCTAATGCATTTTTAGCATCGGGTATAAGTCAAATTCCTGATTTCTTATGGCCAAACTCGCAAGCTTTTGCTCAATCAATATTAATGAAAGGGCAAGAGGTAAGCTATTCTTCGGTTAGTGGGCAATATCAATGGCAAAATTGGTTGGCTTCTGCGGAATTATCGCAAGTTGATTCTGAAAGCGATGTGGTTCCTAAAATTAACAGCGGTTATGCGGCGTTGTCATATCAGATAAACTCACACCAAATGTATGGTATTTATGCATATACAGATTCAAGAATTTACGATTTTAATGAGCCAGGAGTCAACGAAGCAGCACTTGAAGAAGTGATTCATGCAACCAATAGTCTAATGAATTTCTATGCGCCTAATCAAGACACAATATCCCTAGGCTGGCGTTGGGATATTAGTAACAATATCGCATCATCATTACAATGGAATTATACAACCTTGTCCGAAGGTGGTAGCACCTTATGGATTAATAAAGGTGAAAGCCATGATGAAGCTGAAAGTATTAATACCTTCTTATTCACATTAAGTATGGTTTTCTGATGAAACGGTTTAATTTTATCCTCACCATCGTATTACTTTTGCTGCCCATTACTTCAGTGCAAGCCGTGGAGCCTCTTGCTGTCGTAGTTAACAAAGCAAACCCAGTAGATAAAATGACTCGTTCTGAATTGATAGATTTATTTATGGGAAAATATGTCGCCTTTCCTGATGATAATAAGGCGCTGCCAGTTGAGCTTAAGGGTGAACATGACATCAAAGTTCATTTCTATCAAAAATTAGTGGGTATGCCGTTATCTCGTGTTAATGCCTATTGGTCAAGGCTGCGTTTTACTGGCAGAAAACGCGTAGCAATACTTCAGGCAAATGAAGCTGAGTTAATTGACTATATTATTGCCAATGAGCAGGCTATTGGCTATGTGCCAAAATCACTTATCACTGAAGACTTAAAGGTTGTTTATATATTAAATGAATAAATCTGGCTTAGTTATTCGATTAGCGATAGTTATCATTTTTACAGCAATCATTGTTGGACTTATTACTACGCAGATTTTTTACCGCTTTACCTTCCTTAATGAACAAGCGCGAGGAGAGCAAAGTATCAATCAGCTTTATAACACAGTTTCGCCTACCGCTTCTATTGCAAGCTACTTGGGTGATAAAGAGCTGGCGGAAGAAGTTATTAATGGTTTGATTAGTAACGATATTGTCACGTCTGCGGCGATTGAAACTGATGTTATGATGGTCAAGAGTGACAACTATTTTAAATCGCCTGATACACTAGAATTTGTACTGTTTTCTCCCTTTCAAAAAGAGAGGAGGGTTGGTGTTCTTTTTGTTAAGGCGAACAAAATATTTATCTCTGCTAAAGCGGATAAAATAAGTGGCACCAATACTTTTGTTGTTGCTATTGAAGCTTTTATTATTACTGTTATTTCAATTCTCGTTACTTATTATGTCATTACTCGGCCAATATTGAGCATTGGTAAAGCATTACATTCAATTAGCCCAGGTACAAAGCAACGCATTAAGAAACCTACATCCCACCAAGAAAGTGAAATAGGGCAATTAGCTGATGATGTGAACGATTTATTAGTTAAAGCTGAGCAACAAATGCTTAGGGAGAAAAGCCTTAGGAGTGAAGTGCAAGTACTAGAGTCAAGATTCAGAATGCTATTTGAAAATGCAACTTCAGCCATTGTACTTGTTGAGCCACAGGGAGATATTCTCCTTTATAATGAAACCTTTGAAATGCTTATTGAAAAGCTGCAATTACCCTTAAAAAAGAACTATGGTAATTTTTTGCAGGATCTCTTTGTCATGAAAAAGGAATTACACGAGCAGATTAAAATTGCTTTTGCTAATGATGAATCGGCAACGTCTGAGTTAGAGTTAATATCCTCTAGTGAAGAAAAAATGTGGGTACAAGTCGTAGTGACTCAGCTTATCACTGATGATTTTCAAGAGAACTATCAAATCACTTTGCATGATATCTCCAAACGTAAGCAGCAAATATTATTACTCGACCAGAAAGCGAATTATGATAGCTTAACCAATTTACTTAATCGTCAAGCAACAGAGCAACGCCTAAAGCAACTTATGGCAACTAAGGTACCGTTTGCTTTGATCATCATGGATTTAAATGACTTCAAACCAATAAATGATATTTTTGGTCACGATGCGGGTGATGAAATTTTAATTCATGTTGCTAGCCAATTGTTGAAAAACCTGAGAAAGGCTGATCTACTCTCTCGCTGGGGTGGTGATGAGTTTATCATTATTCTACCTGACGCCAAGAAAGAGGAAGTCATTAATGTTTGTGTGAAACTGGCTTCAACTCTGAGCAAGCCTCATAATTTATCTCAGCATAATAAGAGTGTATTTGTTACCGCAAGTATGGGAGCTTCTTTTTATCCAGATGACCAAGTGGAGTTATTGGAACTAATAAGAGTGGCAGACAAAGCTATGTATCAGGTGAAAAAAGAAAAATCAGCTAATAAAGAGCTTTATTTGGCATTTGCCAGTGATATGAACAAGCCAGAAAATAATAGCCAATCATCATGATGACCGAAACGGAAGGATTAAAGCGCTCTTCAATCATACTGTTTTCACAGCAAGCAATAGTTCACCGGCTTAAATTAACACTAAAGATTTTACTTGCTATTTTTTCTCTGCTTTTGCTTGGTGAGTTCTTTTTCAATGGGCTATCGGCCTTAGCGGTTGCTATGTTTTCCTCTATAGTCATTTTAGTGCTATTTTTCTTTTGGGCTTCTCCTGATACTAGTAGTGTTATTACGGGTATGGTGCTGTGGTCTCTTGCTGTGTTTATTACTTATGCATGTTGGTTAGGTAACGGTATCTTTGATGCTATTATTTTTGGCTTTCCTTGTTTATTAATGCTCGCTATCGTCTTATCAGACAGACTAATTTTTATTTCTTTATATAGTTATCTTGTTGGTGCTATATGCTTCTTTGCCTTCGCACAAAACCATAGTTTATTAATTTCAGTCCTGCCCTTTGACGGGTTGTCTTTATGGGGGCGTGTTTTTAGCTATGTTGTTATATTGACCTTTTTTTCTATAGGTGTGTTATATATTTTTGTAGATATAAGGAAGCGATTCAAAAATATTTTGCAAAAAAATGCGGCTCTCGAATCAGGGATATCACAATTAAGAAGGCAGAATCGATTTGATAAATTAACCCAATTACCCAATGAAAATAGTTGTAAAACTGATCTTGAAACAATGCTACAACAGCAGAAGTCATCAGGCCAGATATTAGCCTTTATTACATTGAATGTAGGTAATTTGCACTCAATCAAAATGGATTATAGCCACAGTATTAGCGATGAAGCATTAAAGCTTTTAGCAAAAAGACTAACAATATTTGTAAATGACAGTACGGTTATTTATCGCTTTCAACAAAATGAATTTGTTATTTTGAAATATTCTTTAGATTATCGTGGCATAAGTAGATTTGCTGAGAAGGTACATCAAATTTGTTCTCACACATACCATGTCATCGACTTTGACGTTTCTCTGCAGCCTGATATAGGCATTGCCTTAGCACCTTTTGATGGTAGTTCAATGGAGGAGTTAAGACATAATTCGCACTTAGCAATGCACGCCAAAGATGTAAAAGCAGACTTTAATTTCTTTGATCAAAAGATGGCATTACAAGAACAAGAGAAGCTGCAACTAACTAAAGCATTAAAAAAAGCCACAGCTAATAACGAGCTAGTTCTTCATTTTCAACCCAAAACAGATTTAGCTACAGGGCAAATTATTGCAGCAGAAGCTTTAATTCGTTGGGTTAGCCCAGAGTATGGTTTTATACCACCAACAATATTTATTCCTTTGGCGGAACAAGCGGGTGTTATCACTGATATTACTCATTGGGTTATTGAACAATCAGTTTTGGCATGTAAAGAGTGGCATGAACTTGGTTTTGGCAAGCTATGCATTGCTGTTAATTTATCAGCAGAAGACTTTAAACGAGGCAACTTATCAACGCATACTATGAGTGCCTTACATCAAGCCGACTTACCCGCACACTTTCTAGAGTTAGAGCTGACAGAATCAATGTTAATGGATGACACCAATTATGTTCAAAAACAAATCAATGAATTACGCGCGCTTGGTATTTCATTTTCTATTGATGACTTTGGCACGGGTTATTCGAATTTAGGTTATTTGACTAAATTTAATGTCAGTACGCTTAAGCTTGATCGCTCATTTGTTATGAATATTTGTCATTCCACGAATGAATTGCAAATTGTTAAGGCAATAATAGAAATGAGTAAAAGCTTAGGCATTACAAATGTTGCTGAAGGTGTCGAGGATAAAGAAACCGCAAGTCTACTGACAGAGTTGGGCTGTGAAATGGGACAGGGCTATTTCTGGTCTAAACCATTACCACAGAAAGAATTCATTGCTTTATTGTCAGAAAAAGTCGGACAAGTTTATATCTAAGCTATGCTGAGGTTATTGAACTTTTGCTTAATGACCAAGCTTGGTTTGTACTTTCTGCATATGTTCTCGAAAACTTTTATCAAATTTACTCTCGCCACAGCCAAAATAGGATGTTGTTGCTTCTACAGGGCTACCTAATATTTGTTCACGTTGAATGGTACAGGTACCGTTGTCATTTTTGGTGATAGACCCAACATGAGACTTACTGGTATTTTGTTTATATTTTTGTTCTGTTGTTAGTGGCACTATTGTTTCTGGTACAGGAAATTGTTCGCCATCCATTATTGAGGCTGTGCGTTGCTGAGTTAATTCAGTGAAGGCATTGTTGCGTTGTTGGTCATTTAGTTTTTTACGAAGACGGGATAAACGATCATAACTGGAAAAATTCCCTCTGCTTGTACCGGATACCTTATTTTTATTGGTATTAGTATCACTTTTAACGGCATTAGTAACTTGTCTTGGTGTTTTTTTCGAGGATAGTTTAGGCGGTAATTTACTGGGCTTCTCGTTTGCTACTACTGGGATGGGCTGGGCTATTGCTGGAGTTAGCTTCTTTACGATTGCTGTTGTTGAAGGCTTTGTTTCAGCGACAACTTTATTAATAGCGATTTTTTTAGGGCTGACTTTCTTAGGGAGGATCTTTTTAGGTGCCTTATATAAAAAGCTTTTAATTGTGCGGGCTTCAGGCTTGTTTGGTTTCGCTATTTTAGTGCTTTTTTCTGCGCCGAAAAAAAGTGCAAGTAATAGTAATACATGCACAGTTACAGAGACAAAAATTGCAGTGTAAGATCCTTTTAACACAGGGTATTCATTTCTTTTAGTTTTAATTCTATTTTAAATGGTAATCTTATAGACCAAAAAAAACACCACTGGTTCAATATATACCCAAGCCACATGCAGATGCATGATTCAGCTGGAATTAAAAACGTCTTTAGGCAAGGCTTTGATTGAAGAGAATGGTTGTTCCCTTATCGAAGTCAATAACGATGCATAAACCGTTTTTAAACCAGCCCTTTGGGGATGTCTGAGCAAACAATGCACTTCGTTGTCTCCCTTTTTAAGGGAATAACCATTAATAAAAGGAGACGCCTTGTTCATGATTAGCTCAGCTATCCTGAAACACGCATCTTCACGTCGCTTGGGTATCAGAGGTGTTTTTATTAAATGCTGAGCGAACTCAGTTGTTAGCGGGCTATACTTTGCAATACTTCAATATCAACTAGGTTAATTACTGTTGCTTTGATATCAGCCATAGTATCACTAGCAATGAGTAAGCCATCATCATTCATGTCAATATAACCTTGCTCACGTATAGTAGCTATTAACGTTGACTGAGCACGCTTGTCTATAAACTCAGGGGCATTAATGTTGTTTAATACTGATAAGCGCTTAGCAATAGCAACGACCTTCGTTTCCAAGTCTCGCTTACTTAGCGGTGCTAAACGGCTTGTTAGTGAGGTGATAATAGCAAGTCGTTGCAAGCTCTCATCAACACACTCAGCTAAGGCATGTACCTGACTCAATAACGCTGTGTCATCAGTAAGTGACCAAAATCCAGCCTTACTTTGTTTGGAAATATCCATGTCTTTTAACACATTAAGCACTTTTATAGCCTGCTGTTCAACTTGTAGGGTATCTTGATACAGGTATAAATCTTCTTTTAATAATGCGGTTAATTCTTGTACCTTTTTCACCAACTCGTCTTGACTTATTTTGCTGTGTTTATCAAGTAAGCGACAAACTATTGCTGGTACTACATAGGTATGCAAAATATTATTACGGTAGTAACGCATTTCTAAACTTGCTGTTTCAGAGAGCGAAACTAAACTGCCAAAACTGTCTTCGGTGATAGTTACTTTATTGAGTGAAACAACATGTTCCAACAACTCTTTTCCTGACTCTTCAGGTATGGTCAACTGCTCACTAAAGGGAGCTTGGCGTTGTAAATTCAAGAAAAAATCTAACTGAGTTTCTAACTCTAACTTCGATAAGGCTTTATTTTTGCTGGCATGTAAGATTAAAGCGATTAAAGCAACACCATTTAATGCGGCACTTTTGTTAATGTTCTCCATTACTTGATCAGCCAGTACATTCACGGTAGGTGTTAACCAAGTAGGTTTTTGTGGATCAATAGGGTCTATTGATTCTTTCCAATCGGGTACTTTTTTATTTAAAAACTCATTAATATTCATCGGCTCGCCAAAATTTACATAACCATTACCATAGTTACGCAAGCTCTTAATGGCTTTTAATACGCCAAACATTGATTCGCTTTTCTTCTCGCTGCCACTTAATTCTTTGTGATAAGTGCCAACTTCCATTACGTGCTCATAACCCAAGTACACAGGGACTAGAGTCAGTGGTCTATCAATACCACGTAGCAAGCTTTGAATAGTCATTGCTAACATGCCTGTTTTAGGGGCTAGTACACGGCCTGTACGGCTTCGGCCACCTTCAGTGTAGTACTTAACACCATAACCACGTTCAAATAAAAGCCCTAAATATTCGCGGAAAATGGTTGAATATAAACGGTTACCGCCAAAGCTACGACGGATGAAAAAGGCACCGCCTTTTCTAAATACTGTGCCAGCAGGCCAAAAGTTTAAGTTAATGCCGGCAGCGATACGTGGCATTACCAAGCCTTCTTGCAAAATTACATAAGAAAGTAACAAGTAATCCATATGACTGCGATGACAAGGAACATAAATAATTTCATGACCATCTTGGGCCAATTTACGTAGCACCTTGGCATTACTAACATTAATTGCGCTGTATAAGCGGGCCCATAACCAGTGCAGAATAATCTCACCAAAACGTAACCAAGAAACACTGTAGTCACCAGCAATTTCATTCATTATGACTAATGCTTGTTTCTTAATTTCAGCTTCAGATACTTTTTTGCTTTTTGCTTCATCACTAATTATGCGCTTAACTGACGGGTTAGCAAAAAGAGCAGTGAACATTTGCTTGCGGTGCATTAACCTTGGACCTTTAGCGGCAATAGTCTGACGATGAAAATGAAAACGAGCAACACGCAAAAATTTATGCGCAGCAATGTCATCGGTGCCATGGTTATCTGATATATCTCGGAAAGAAAAGGCTTCACTAAAGCGTACTAAAGTATCGCGGCCCAAAAATAGCACAATAAAAAGTTTACGAATCCAACTAGGGGATTCTTGATCGGCTAGTAAGGTGCCGATATTAAGGTTTTTACGTTCTTTAGTTGGCGTTTTACCCCAAATTAAGTTGGCAGGGATTAATTTAGCATCAAGATTTTCATCAATTGAGTGCTGACTTAATAACTCTAACCCTTGGGTCATTGCTGTTGTGTCACTAGCCTTACGCCATGAGAAAATAGGTGTAGGTTTTGCTAAACATAAAGTTCGGTTAAAGCTCTTGCCATTAATAGTTACTTGGCTAAGAGGATCGGGTAGTTTTTGTTTTTTGCAGGCATGTTGCAAAGTTAATAAATCAGAAGCCGACTGATGGCGAACAATATAAAAAATGGGCTGATTAGGCTGTTCGCTAACACTTTGAGTGTCAGTAATTATTTTACAACGAACGAGTAATTTAAGCGGAAATTTTAAGAATAAATAGAAAAAAGAACGTAAGGCTAACATGTGATATCGCTCGAATTAGTCAGTAACAGCTATAAAAGAGAGATTTTAGCACTATTAGATAAAATTGTCTTGGTTTGTGAGTGATCTGAACGCACACTAAAGTTATCATCTGTAATAATAGAAAAACGTCTAAATTTCAGGAGCTCACATTGAAAAAAATTGCAGTGTTTGTGGATGTGCAAAACATTTATTACACCACAAGGGATACTTTTTCTAAGCAGTTTAATTACCGCTTATTATGGCAAGAATTAATGGCGCAGGGCGATATTGTTACTGCTAAGGCTTATGCTATTCAGCGTAGTGATGACCAACAGCATAAATTTCAAAAAGCACTTAAACATATAGGTTTTGATGTCAAACTTAAGCCTTATATTCAACGCAAAGATGGTTCAGCAAAAGGTGACTGGGATGTAGGCATCACTATAGATATTATGGAAACCGCAGCTGAGGTTGATACTATTGTTTTGCTTTCAGGTGATGGTGATTTTGATTTGTTACTACGAAAAGTCCGTGAAAAATATGGTGTGACCACGGAAGTTTATAGTGTTGAAGCGCTAACGGCAAAATCACTTATAGATGCGGCAGATGTTCATCATAAAATTGCACCTAGCTTATTGATGTAATAGTTTAAATTGAGTTGGCTAAGTGCCAACTTGACGCTGTTTATGTTTTTTGACTAAATAAGCGCTTAACAAAAGCGCAATGATAAATAAAATGCCACTGGCAATCAGTTCATTTTGTGCACCTAAACGAATACCACTTCCTGCCAGTGAAAAAATTATCATTTGTGGTATAAAACCGACAAAAGAGCCGCTGACATAGGCACGCATCGAAACCCTGCTTACGCCAGCAATGATATTGGTTATAAAATTGCTGCCCAAAGGAAGTATGCGAATAACAATAGCTTTTAAGAAAGTTTGTTCACCAAGAAAATCTGATAATTTTGCTAATTTATCCGGATACTTTTGTGTGATTTTATCGCTTAAAAGGTAGCGTGAAACAGTAAATGTTATTAAGCATCCGAGAGTTGCTGCTAGCGTAGCAATAATACCACCTATTAATGCTCCCAAGTTAATTCCAGCAACTAAAGCAGCAATCTGTCTAGGCAAGCCAACACTGGTGGCAAGAGATAAAAAAATAAATAGCGAGAGTGTGTTTATAGCTTGGGAACTAGCTTCTTGTTGCCAATTGAGCTTCTCAACAAGCTGAATAGTCCAGTCACTTAAACTAAAACTATTTACAGCAAGAGCGGGAGTTAACCACTGAAATAAGCCAATGATCACCATCACTATGATAAGTAAACTGGCTAACTTCTTGATTTTATTTGTACGGGAAGATAATAGGGCGGACATTACTACTCTGTATTTTGTAAACTAGCTAATAATTTAGCCTTTGCTTGTGCAAATTCTTCGGCAGTTAAGAAACCTTGTTGCTGTAGTTTAACCAATTTATCTAATGCATTCACCAAATCTGTTTCTACTTTTGCTGCTGTTTGTGCCAAGGGGGGATTATTGTGATGTTCGTCAGCTTCTATATGCTCAGAGGATACTTCTGGCAGGGTTGAGTGAGTGGCAGGGCGAATAATGGCAGCTTGAGTATGCAATGGCGTATCATCATGACACTTGTGTTCTGCTTGAGCGATATCTGCGGCGGTGATTTTTGGTTTTATACTACGTTCGCCTGTGTGTTCACTATTAATATACTTGGCAATAAACCAGCACCAATTAATAACATCATCAACGACTTCAAAGTAACTGTTTTTGGTTATTCGGTCGCTGCCTTTTCGTAAATATAAACAAATTACATAATTATTTTTCTCAACTGTATTGATCAGCAAACTAATGCGGCGTACTTTTCCGTCAATCATTTTGTCAATTTGTTCAGTATGAAATATCTCTCGCAGAGCTTGATCTTGTTTATTATTAAAACCATGACCTAAGGTGGTGTTAATCGTAGTAATTACCAAGTCGCCAAGCAATAGCTGACATTGGTGGATATCTGCTAGCGCAATAACTTTTTCTGCTTCATGCTGATGACGTCTAAATAGGTTTAGCGCCAACTTATCTTCGGTTAAAGCAAGTGTCGAGAATTCTCTACGTACCAATGACTTGGCAGAGTTCTGTCGAATGTGGATTTGGTAAAAAAGAAAGCCAGCTAATAAGCCTAGCATTATAAAAAAGAAGACAGTGATGCCGCCGAATGCTCCTTGTTTTTTTTCTTGTAACCCTTGTACATCTTGCTGAAATAACTGAAAAATAACACCTGTATCTTTATTGAAGAATAGTAATTCACCACGATTATCACGATAAATACTTAACTGATGAGCTAATAAAGCTGGTTGTTTTAATAACCACTCTATCTTTGCTGATGAAAGAACATCCTGTTGCTGGCTTAAGTCGTTTTTTTCTAGCGAAACTTCATCTGAGACCAACTCTTCAGGCAATGAACTGAGTTGCCACTGGCGTTTATTTTTCGTCAATATTAATAACTTATTACGCAAAGTGGGAGCGTTTTGACCTCGATATACTAACAAGCTATTGGCAGATAAAGGCAATTTGTTTTGATAGATAAATTCCTTTGGAGCATGTTCACGCCAATCGTCACCAACATCGCCATAGGATAGTAAGTGTCTGCCTGTGTTTGAGCCATATTGGTGTGACATTAATAAGCGAGTGGAATGCTTTTGAGGCCAAATAAATTGCTGAATATTCCCTGCACCCAGTAAATAGATAGTTTTCTCAATGCTTTCATTGGCATAAAAAGGGTTGCTATGCGACACGCTATAACTATTAGTAGTACTCTTTTTTGGGTTAATACGTAAGATAACACCAGAATAAAGCGGGTGGTGTTGTAGCTTTAGGCTTTGTGATAGTGATATGTACAATTGAGAAAAATCGTCATGCCATGACTTACTGTAAGGATTGAAGCTTAATTGCTTAATACCACTTTCTGACGATGGAATAGCAACCCTCAGTACTTCACGTTTTGTTGAGGGATTGACTTTTTTATCTGTTGTTAACTGCCATTCAGTGACCACAGCGTCAAAGCCAAGTGTCATCCTGACACTTGATTCATGTAGGCGCTTGGCTTTGTTGTTATCAAAAGATTTTTCTACGTGTGCAGTGTAAAAAGTGGCGTAGCCAGCTTGATCCAATTTTGAGAAATTAGGATGCAAAGTAAAAGCATTCAAATGCAGCACTGACTTTTTAGGAAAAAGTAGTGGTAAGTCTAATAATAACGCCGTGCTCTTGGGATTGTCTTGTTCAAGCTGATAAATTTGTCCTTGTTTATTAGCCAAGTAATAGTGCTGGCTATTACCTGGTTGCTCTAATAATTGCAGCCAGTGGCTATCAGTGCTTGTTATTTGTGGCGCTTTTGCTACTTCTTGCAGTAAATAATGGTTCTCTTTATTGTTGCTGGTTTGGCTATCAGCAACGCTTCGGGCACAAAAAAGCACGAGGTATAAAGAGAAAAGTAATAAAGCGGTATTGTTTACGATAAGCATTAAATTGAGTCATCCATAGTTCAGTTTTTGCTAATGAGGTTTGACTTACAGTCAGCAACCTTTAAATAAGTGTATA